>Ga0268261_10003079_pt1 | contig 12140 bp, 15 predicted proteins | sample TergutNc150P1_FD_190353 | JGI IMG/M metagenome (GOLD analysis project Ga0268261, IMG submission 190353) | Nasutitermes corniger P1 segment gut microbial community from laboratory colony in Florida, USA - Nc150 P1 (SPAdes) (version 2) | ecosystem: Host-associated > Arthropoda: Insects >... | reverse complement strand
TGGAAAGTTTTGAAATGTGGTGCTGGAGAAGGATGGAAAAGATCAGTTGGACTGATCATGTGAGAAATGAAGATGTATTACTTAGAGTCAAGGAGCAGAGGAATATCCTACATGAAATACGTAAACAGAAGGCGAACTGGATTGGTCACATTTTACGTAGAAACTGCCTTCTACAACGGGGTACTGAAGGAAAGATACAAGGGGGGATAGAAGTGACAGGAAGACAAGGAAAAAGACGTAGGAAGCTATTGGATGACCTTAAGGAAAGGAGAGGATACTCTTATTTGAAAGAGGAAGCTCTGTATTGCACTATGTGAAGAGCTCGCTTTGGAAGAGGCTTTGGACCTGTCGTAAAACAGACTACTAAATGAATGAATATACGTTATCCATTAACCCGTCGTTAATCATTGTCGTCAATAGCGACTGTTCACGGTGTATATAAGTTTGGACTATAGTTTCGTAACAATCAGGTGCGGCCACAGTTCATATATGACGGGTGCGCCTGTGCTCCAGAAAATGGTACAGCAACATTGTGATTGTGGCGATTGTTTCGCCATTTGCCTGTTTGTGGCGCTGGTGTATCGAATCCTTTACCTGCCTTACAACCTTAAACCCCTGAGACATATCAAGTGTCAGTTAATCGTTTTTCTGAACTTATTGTGTAGTACCAATGTAACCTTGCGCAAGTACTAGTGTTTCGCGCCGCATGCTGTTGCTGCACGTGGCTGGGACGGATATCTTAACCGTGACCAGGACTGCCAACGGAACTTGGTAGTAGTTTTGACAACTCGTCCGAGTGGGAAGACATGAGCGTAGAAGTGCAAAATGTTTTTGAAGTATGTCGTGTTAATGTCTGTGTCAGCATTTGTTATTATATGTTACTTAAACGACCATTATCTATCATCAACATTTGTGCAACTTAGCGAAGTTTATCCGCAGTTGCATGCAACAGTGTTTTATCTGCGCTCAGTATTGTTAAAGGGGTTAAGTACGGGATTGGGCCAAAAAGTGCCAGGAAAGCGGACAGAAATGTTATTTACCAAGGAAGTCTTACAGAAGTACTCGGATACAAGCAGTGGGTTATATCTGGCCATCCTTGGTAAGGTGTACGATGTTGGAAAGGGCGAAAAATTTTATGGACCTGGGGGAAGCTATAATTTCTTCACAGGTATGTAGGCAGCTGTAGAATTGAAAACGACGAATTGTGAATAAAATTTTTGCGGTGTGTGGGGTTGTTTCACTGCAGATGAGAGTATGTGTTGATGTTCCGTGTACTGATCTACGAAATATGAAATCGTTGATGGTGTTTCTTCCCAAGCATGCGTTTCTTGTAAATTTACATCATCATATTCTCCATCCTCATTTTATTTAAATGTATTTGAAATGCCCCATTGCTGACAGATTGAGGTGTATTAAAAACGCAAACATGTTGACGTTTTAAGGTGTACAACGAATATACTAATGCAGTGTTCATTGTATGCAGGTCGTGATGGTAGCCGAGCCTTCATTACAGGAGATTTTACAGAGTCTGGCTTAACAGATGATGTGACTGATCTTACAGCACAGGAACTTCATAGTCTTTACGAATGGGCTCAGTTTTACCATAAAGAGTACAAGTACAAAGGTAGCTGTTTATACTGCTGTTTGTTACGAGTTCTGCCCTTTATACTTGTGCATTAGAAAGTCCGACTTTCAGTTCATAAAAATTTCAGGGAAATTAATTGGTCGATATTATGATGCTGAAGGCCAACCAACCCCATACCACCACCAAGTTAAGAAATTAATAACCAAAGCAAAGAAAACTAAACAAGAAGAAAGAATAGAGAAACTGTCATACCCTCCATGCAATTCAGAATGGAGTCATGAGTCGGGAAACCGTGTTTGGTGTACAAAAATGAGGTATATTTTTAAAATTTACATATAATGTACTAATTTATGTGTGATAGGGTCTCATTTGCTGCAGTTTATTTTTATTACTGTTTCAGTGGTGGTATTGAACGGGATTGGACTGGAGTACCAAGGCAGTTGTATGAACCAGGATCCCAAACTTACAGATGTGCATGTATAAGAGAAAATGAAATAGATGGACCTAATAAGAAAGGAAACATTAAAGAATATCCTGATTGCAACCCGAAGTCAACCAGTTGTTGGATATATTCGTAAGTTTCTTTCCATATGTACTTTACAAGAAGAAATGTATGCTGTCTTTTCAGATGTGGCTGGAGTGTACCCAGATCTTACCACACAGATATTATAAAGGCAAGTTTTTGGATTTGTACAGGGAGAGCTAGCATAGAGATTCTACTTTCAACCATGAAAGTGGTTTGTGCTACCATGATGGACTTATCTCCCCTTCATTATAGTCCAATTTAACTTCATATTTGAAAGCACTGCATTTGTGAAATTTGAGGTTCTTATTGTAGCCAGTGTTAAAGTTATTGTTGTCTGGAACACGAGAATGCTGTGTATTGTATATAGGTACCAGTGTTTTGTGGAACCTGCTGCCTTCATCTTCAGGATACAAGCAACTGCAGATTATGATCTAGGTTGTGATGCCATATAGTTCAGCACATAGATTCCAACATTTTGGAGGAACCTACAGCCTTGCTTCTCTTGCTGTGAAGACTGAGGCAGCAGGCTCTTCCACAAAATTTAACACACAGTTATCACAGTGCATGGCATCAGATTTCAGAAGACTATCTGCAGTTCTGTCTTACATAGCACTATATAGTACACTTAACATTGTGTTGGTGCAATTTTATTCTTAAATTATATTTTTTCTTACCATTGTATGTTCAACTGTCACTTCAGCAGGTGATGACCTGATTCATTGCACCTGCCTTTTCATTTCATTGTGTCTAGCCATTCCGAACAACTTCAGAACTATCAAACATTTTCAGCAGTATACTGCAGGAGTATGATTAAATTTTCATTTGAAACCAAAACTGTTTTGTTGTCTAAAATGTGATACCTTTTGCTTCTGATTAAAATTTGCCTTTGGTAACATTCAACTTTCCACAAAGAGTTGACATACATTTCTCCATGCATCTGGGGTGGAACTTAATACTAAAATGAAATGGAAAAGATGTGAATGGAAGGAGTCATGGCCTAATTTGTGGCATTATACTGGCATTTACTTGGAAGGACTATGTAAAGCTATGAATAAACCTAAGGATAACACATGTACCAGCCAAGGTTTGAACCCATTACCTTCAGGGTACAAGTTAGAAACAATTACTGCTTCAGCCAAATTGTTCAGTCTCATGTCTTGTGATTTTTTAGATATACTACAGTAAATGCACCAGAAATCGTAAAATTGTGTACATTTGCTACCTTGTTTCTATAAATGTGATTGCCGTATCTAGCCTCATGTCACAATTGGGGTGAGTTAATACTAATATAAAGAAAAACAAAATAATGAAAACATGCAAACTGTATTTACTCTTTTTCCTTGTACAGACATGTATAAAACAGTATTTAACAATTTTTACATTTCCAATACCTCTGCCACTGTAGTAAGCATCAGTCTTTTGATTAAACTTTACACCTTGTGTGCAGGTTTTCAATTGCATAAATTATTGGTATTGTGATGGGAGCTTTATTTTCTTCACATTACAAACACATCCAAACCAAAATAATTATTAGGAGGAAATGGTGGTGACATTATAGCAAGTTTGTATTGGATCTCATATATTTCATGATACTGAAATAAATAAAACTTCATTGTGAAGCCACGTAAACTGCAGATCCTGAAATTAATTTGTTGGAGGAAAAATATTTGAGGCATTAACAGACACAGAGCATTGTACTGAACATGTTGTAATCCAATTATCAATAAGTATCTGTGCCATCCTTACTTACTGAAATGTTTCTTTCAAAACAGCTTTATTTTAACCACCACATTAACTAATTTTGCACATGGAATCCGCTGTCAGCCATATATGCAAATGAAATTGCATTTTAAGTTACACAAGCCAAGGTACATAAATATCCTTGGGAGATGTGATCTGACCCTTTGCATAACCAGCAATATGTAAAAGAAGCCAGGGTACATTCACTTTTAATGTTTATTCTATGAAACTGAAGAGCCTTATCTCGTATAATTCACTAAAATCTCACGTTGCCACACATTGTTTATTTGGAAATACTGTATATTCTGAATTGATTCACACACATTGATATTTAGATAGAAAGCTGAAGTTTTATGTGGTGTTAAATAGTTGGCAGCACTGAACAAGTAACAGTAACTCAAAAGTTTGAATTCACGCATTACTGCCAGACATTATCGACTGAAAGCCTTGTAAATGTTGGCCTGTTGTGTAATAAAAGCCTCAGGATGTCAGATTTTAAACCTTTCATTACTGCACAAAATATTGTCACATACATAAAGTTTAATCTTTGTCTGATCATCAGGAGGCCATGGGCATTTTAGTCTCAGTAATAAAGATGTAGTATCAAAATATGGTAAAAAGTAATTTTCTCCCCCCCAAAAATTATTCAAAACAGCTTCCACTATTAATTCCTGATCACAGACCTTATATTCTTTACCTGTTTAAAAATAAAATAATAAATTGCCTGATAAACAGTCATTCTACTTCACAGTCTACCAATGAAGTCGTAACATTTCTGTCAGTGCCATTAGGTGAAGAGCTGATGAGTCCATGCAGTCTAGGCAGAAATTCTTCCATTGACAACCGACCTTTTTTGGAAATTTTACGACTTACAACTTTCTTCATCTTTGCTTTCCTTTTCTTGATCTTTTCTTTACTGATGATATTAAAATTTATTTTCCTCAGCTTAGATGCCCCTATGTGAGTTATTACTCCATTTTTATTTACTTTAGGCTCTTCATATATTGTAGCCAAGGTTTTGAATTTGAGGGGACGAATTTTTTTGCTCATAAAGTAACTTTTCACGGCACCACTCTCTTCTGATGTATTTAACTTTGTTGGTTTTAAACTGCATCTTCGTTTTGACGACTCACATGAGTGTAATGTTTGCCGTATCTGTTTCCTCAGCATATGACACACTTTGTCAGAACAGCTCTCTGTTCTGTTTTCTTCAGCAGCCTCAACAGATTGGGCCTGTTTGTCATCTAGTTCTAAGGAAGCCATAATATTAGGCAGTTCTGTCATTATTAATCTCCTGTAATGCAAATGGACAAATTAAATTAATGAACATGAGCCAAAAGCATTCTTGTTAATAAAATATATGTATAGTAATTACTGTTATTATTTGCAATAAGTGCATAAAATTAATACATATTGGAGTGGGTTCTGTCAAAATATTACATTTCCACAATGTTGTGTCTTTTAAAATTAAATTGTAGCAATTGTTACACTGATTTCTTTAGATTATATATAAAACCCACACTTGACTTTTGTTTCTTCTAAAACTTGTCTGCATAAAAAAATTTTATATATGAAAAACTGTAATTTTCATTTAAGGTAGCTTTTATTTGGAACACATTAAGTAAGGTCGATATTTAACAAGATACATGGGAAAATACTTCCATCTCTTCACACTTCTTGACACTAAAAATTATCTAAAAGTCACACTTTTGTGATATTTTAAAGCTGGATCACTGTGTAATGAAATATATTTTGAAGGTTGTTTCTGTGTTGATAACTAGTACAGCCAAACCTACCACAGAATTTGTTTTGTTTATGCCTACTAGCCCTAACACAAATGCCACAAACCAACTCCATGAAGCAGAATCCTTTTTATAAGCTACTAGTTCTGCAGCTAGTCAAGAAATTCCCTAAATTTTATGGAACCAGAAAGTTCATGATTATGTTCACAGAGTCCCATCTGGCAATTTTGATCTACTTATTACAAAATTAGACACAATCCTCAGGAATACATCATTTATGGTGACATAAATATAGATTATTTAGTTGACAGTGGTAGAAAAATTCAATTAGACGCTCTGCTTAAAACCTACAATCTAAAAAGTGTAGTTAACTTCCCAACTCACACTTAAAAAATTTGCCAAAGCTACTGACAGTATCTTTATTGACATTGCCAAAATGGGGAATTAGTCTATATGTCCAATAATCAATGGGCTGTCAGACCATGATGCTCAGTCCATAACATTACATTCTTTCAATCTGAGACCACCCACAAAAATATGTACGTTAATTAGGACGATAAATGAACATACAATAAATGACTTCCTCATTAAATTAAGTTACGAAACTTGGGATACTATATTCTCTACACATGTCAATAAAATGTTTTAATTCCTTCTTAGATTCTTACTTGTAAATCTTTTATTCCAGTTTTCCACTAAAGAGAGTCCACATAAAAAAAAATATATATATATAAATAAAATAAATAAAAACTGGATCACCTTAGGAATTTTAACATCCTGTAAACACAAAAGAGAACTCTTCACTGCATGCAGGAACAATAATAATCTAGATCTCGTAAAACATTATAAAAGATATGATAAAATTCTATCTGTTGTTATCAAGGAAGCCAAAAAACTTAATTATGCAGATAAAATTAAAAAATCCTTGAACAAGAACAAAACTATGTAGGTGAGTCAAAAATTATCCGCACTGTAGGTACATGTTTTGAAGTTGGCTATACTGCTGGTTGGGCATGACAAAATACACATGGTGTACTCCTCTCCTACCATTGTGGTGCAGGTGTGACCTTGATAGTCCATTTCTGTCATGAGTTTTTTGCCATAAACAGGACACTCCCAATTTCATTTGCACCAAAGAAGAGCAGAGGGCAGTGATCCATTTTTGTGGGCTGAAGGTGTACCAGGTGTCAAAATGCATAAATGTCAGTGCAGTGTGGGAACAGTGTCATGTCACAACGGATTGTCTGTTAATGGAGCGAGAGGTTCAAAAATGGTCGCACAAGCGTTAAGCATGGAGAAGGAACCGGACACAAATCCACATCCATTACTGACACAGACACTGCCCACACTGTTGAAAACCTTAAGAAACTAAACTTTGAGGTATTGGAGCATCCTCTGTATAGTCTTGACCTTACACCTTCAGACTCACCTGTTTGGTCCACTTAATCAAGCCTTAAGAGGCCGTCGGTTTACCACGGACCAGCAACTGGATGTAACGGTGCATGCGTGGCTTGTCTCTCAGCCCAAAACTTTTTATTCTGAGGTCATAAAGCAGATTGCGCATTGATGGGCAAAGTGCATTGTAAAGGAAGGGGAATATATTGAAAAATTATGTAGTTGTAAGATCTCTGTCCTTGTTTTTCTAAATATGAAACATACAGTGCGGATAATTATTGACTCACCCTCATATTTGGGATATAGTAAACTTAGAGAACAATAAAACTGGAAATACTTAGAAGATTAACACTTTAAATATTGATGGGAATTCAATTAGTGATCGCCAAGAGATAGCAAATGCATTTAATAAATACTTCTTAACTATAGCTAAAAGTATTAACACAACAAAATGAACTTAGTTCTCATAATTTAGATAACACTACCCCCCTTCACTATTTAATGTAGTCTTTCAAGAATCCTTTCCCAAATATTAATCTAAAATCTATACCAACTAAAGAAGTTGAAAAGATAATAAAATATCTTAAACCTAAAGATTCCTCTGGACATGATGGAATATCTATCAAATTAATAAAAACAAGTTGCCCCTTCATTAAATCACCTTTAAGCCATATATGTAACAAATCATTATCTTCAGGAATTTTTCCAGACCGTTTGAAATATGCAGTAGTTAAACTTTTGTTTAAGAAGGTGATAAATCTAAAATTTCTAATTACAGACCCATATATATTTTAAGTTCTTTTGCAAAAGTACTTGAAAAAGTTATGTATAATCAGCTTCAGGAACACTTGAATATATACATTATTCTAGCGGACGAACAGTGGGTTTAGAACTGACTCTATAATAAATAAAGCTACCTATAAGCTAATTAATGAAACCCTGAAAGCCTTAAACAGTAAATGTATAGAAGGTGGTTTTTTTAATCCTGAAAAGGCTTTTGACTGTTTAAATCATAATATTTTGCTGTCAGAACTACAATTTTATGGTGTTAATGGCAAAGCTAAATCATGGTTTGAATCATACCTTAACAACAGATATATGAGAGTTCAAATCTTGGGTGAAGGATTAAGTCAAACGAATTTTTTTGCAGGGGAAAAAATAACTGATGGTGTTCCTCAAGGATCAGTTTTAGGTCCATTGCTTTTCCTTATATATGTAAATGATCTGCCCAAAACCATAAATGATAAAACAATTCCTATATTGTTCACCGATGACACAAGCATAATAGTAAAAAGTCCCAATTCAAAAGATTTTCAAACTAATATGGTCACAGCTTTTAATTGTGTAAATAAATGGTTCAAAGTAAATTTACTTTCCATAAACGTTAATAAAACTCATTATATCCAATTTAAAACCAAAAACAAGCCCACACTTAATATAAACATTGTTTGTAATGATAATCTAAGAACGCCTTTACCTAATATTAAGTTTCTGTGCATATATATATATATATATATATACACACACACACACACACACACACACACACACACACACACGCACACATGATTCAATAAACTGGAGTTGTCATATTGAGTATATTATCCCAAAAACTGAGTTCAGCATGTTACATAATGAGAAGTATTAAACCATTAATGTCTCTCAATACTTTGAAAACTATGTACTAATTTTAATGTGATTGTAAGTTAAGGCTTACCTTTTTGGGGAAACCCACCCCACAGTATAAAAATATTCAGAATGCAAAAAAGGAATAATTAGAATTATGATAGGTTGTAAAAATAGGGCTTCATGTAGGAATCTGTTTAGAAGGTTGGAAATTCTACCTTTTGTATCTCAATATATCCCTTCACTTATACGTTTTGTAGTTAAAATAAAAATCTTTTTATTTTGCATTCAGAGAATCATACTAAAAGTACAAGACAATTCAATAATTTTTATCAGCCCATAACTAATCTTACTATACGTGGTCCGACGCACACACAAAAAGAGAGACTAACCCTATAGCTCGGGAGCCAAGAGTGGGAGGGGAAAGAAAAACAGACGGCTGTAGAACATGTTCTGACCCGTCACAGTGTTACAAGGCTCAGCTTGATCGCTTTACTCAGTACAAGTGGACGCATCTTCAAACATAGGCGTGTTCTTATCCTTGTTCGGAAAATGTCGGACTGCAAAAGTGAACGAGTTAACATAAAGTTTCTTGTTAAACTGAAGAAATCCGCGACGGAAACTTTTCAATTATTGACTGAGGCTTACGGTGAAGATAGCATGTCTCGTGCACGCGTGTCTGAATGGCACCAGCTTTTTTCAGAAGGCAGAGAAAGCTTGAAAGATGATGATCGCCCAGACCATCCATGCACAGCTGTTACCGATGACAACATTGAAAAAGCGCGAGATGTAATTCGAAAAGACCGAAGGTTGGGTGTTCGAGCAGTAGCTAAGGAAGTCAATTTGGACAGGGAAAGTGTTCGATGAATTCTAAGGGAAGAATTGAACATGAGAAAGGTTTGTGCAAAAATGGTTCCCAAATTGCTGTCAGATGAACAAAAAGAACGTCGTACGGAATTGTGTTTGGACCTTTTGCAATGCATTGAGAATGAACCAGATTTGTTGAATTCGATAATTACTGAACTGAGCACGCGCACAAGCTGTTCATCGGATTAACGACAAAGTGACAATGAAAGAGCTTGAAGAACAACGCGTGTGTGTGAAAGTTTGCTGCAAACTTGGTAAAAATTTTACAGAGACATTTCAATTGCTTAACCAAGCATACGGGGAGGACTGTATGAGCCGAACGCAGTGCTATGAGTGGTTTAAGCGTTTTAAAGAGGGCAGAACATCGGTCGGTGAAGATTCCAGGCCTGGACGACCTTCCACATCAACAAACGACGACCATGTCGAGAGAATTCGTGCTGTGATTCGTGGAAATCGTCATTTAACTGTCAGAGGAGTTGCTGACGAAGTGGGCATCAGCATAGGATCTTGCCATCAGATATTACAGAAAAACTTCAGATGCGTCGCGTCAGTGCAAACTTCGTGCCGCGTTTGTTGACTGACGATCAGAAAGAGAACCGTGTTGAAATCAGTCAGGAACTGCTTGCCAATGCAAATGATAAGGAAAACTTTCTTAAGAACATCATAACAGGAGATGAGGCGTGGGTTTATGAGTATGATGTTGAAACCAAGATGCAATCGTCGCAGTGGATGGGGAAAGGGTCTCCTCGACCAAAAAAAGCACGGATGAGCCAGTCAAAGATCAAGGTGTTGTTGGCTGTTTTCTTTTTTTGATTGGAAAGGCAATGTCCATCATGAATTTGTACCACATGGTCAGAATGTAAACAAGCAGTTGCACCAGGACGTTTTAGCGCGTTTGTGGGATGCTGTGCGCAGGAAGAGGCCTGAATTGTGGGAAAACCAGACTTGGATGTTGCACCACGACAATGCGCCGGCTCATGCGTCGCTCCTCATCCGCAGTTACCTGGCAAAACATTAGACATCCGTTGTGCCCCATCCACCCTATTCTCCGGACTTAGCCCCAGCAGACTTCTTCCTGTTTCCCAAACTAAAAACCACTTTGAACGGACGTCGTTTCCAAACCATAGAGGAGATTCAGGAAAATGCGATAAGAGAACTGCGCGCCATCACAGAAAGTGCGTTCCAGGAAGCATTCCAACAACGGAAGAAACGTTGGGAACGGTGTATCGCCAGCAGAGGGGACTACTTTGAAGGGGACAGTGCTTAAAATGCTGTAAAATAAGCAATAAAGTTTTTATAGCAAAAGTTCGGTCTTTTTTTCACACGCCTTGTATTTCAACCCACCTATGCCAAGGTTTTCCAAGTGATCTCTTTCCCACATTTTTCCCCACAAACACCCTGTATACACCAGTCCTCTCCCCCATATGCCCCACCCATCTCATTCTTGATTTGGTCACCCAAATAGTAACTGGTGAGGAGTACACATAAAGCTCAATGTTATGCATTCTCCTGTCCCATGTCACCTTGTCCAACTTAGGTCCAAATATTATCCTCAGCACTCTGTTCCCAGACACACTCTTAGCCTATGCTTGTCCCTGAATGTCAGACACCAAGTTTCACAACCATATAAAACAACAGGCAAAATTATAGTGCTGCATATCTTAATCTTATTTTTGGGTTGGAAAGTGAGAAGCCTGTATAGTTCAGGGTCACGACAGTAGACAGGTAATTAGTGAGGTATAAATTATTTAGTGGGGGTAATTGAGGTTAGGTGGGACAAAGGGGGCATTATAAGGGCAGGGGATATATTTTTTTCTATGGAAAAGGAAATGAAAGTCATCAATTGGGAACAGGATTGTTTGTACACCACAGATTATTTTAAGCAGTTAAAGAGAGTAGAATTTCTTAGTGACAGGCTGTTGTATATAGCTCTAATAGGTCGCTGGTGTAATATCATTGTTCTGAGTGCGCATGCACCAACTGAGAAGAGAAGTGATGAATTGAATTACGGCAGGTTTTCGATCATTTTCCTAAGTACCATATGAAAATTATGTTAGGAGATTTTATTGCAAGATTTGGGAGAAAGGACATTTTCAAACCAACAATTGGGAATGACAGTCTACATCAGGATAGTAATTAAAATGGTGTTAGGATATTACACTTCACCATATCCAAAAATTTTGGTGTTTAGAGCATGATGTTCCTACACCAAAACATCCATAAATACAACTTAACCTGTCCTGATGGAGACTCACAATCCGATTTATCACACATTGACAGACAGGAGATGGCATTTGAGTACACATGATATATGATCTTTCAGAGGAGCTGACTGTAATACTAACCACTATCTGGCAGTTGTAACTTAGGCAAAGAGTGGCAGTAGGCAGTACATAAATTTGATGTGGAGAGATTTAATCACAGGAAGATAAGTGAGCTCAAGGTTAGGAAACAGTAACAGATTAAGATCAAAAACAGGTTTGCAGCTTTGGAAAACTTAAATGATAGCAAGGACATAATTAACCCTTAGGTGACTAATGTCATATATATATGGAGCACCCATTTTTGATGTTTCTAGATCACACACAACGACGCAGCACAGTCGGTAGGACTCCTCTGGACGAGTGATCAGCTCGTCGCAGAGACCTCTACCTGACAA
>Ga0268261_10003078_pt1 | contig 12141 bp, 11 predicted proteins | sample TergutNc150P1_FD_190353 | JGI IMG/M metagenome (GOLD analysis project Ga0268261, IMG submission 190353) | Nasutitermes corniger P1 segment gut microbial community from laboratory colony in Florida, USA - Nc150 P1 (SPAdes) (version 2) | ecosystem: Host-associated > Arthropoda: Insects >... | reverse complement strand
GAGCTGATCACTCGTCCAGAGGAGTCCTACCGACTGTGCTGCGTCGTTGTGTGTGATCTAGAAACATCAAGAATGGGTGCTCCATATATATATGACATTAGTCGCCTAAGGGTTAAGGATGCTTGGATTTTACTTCCACTTCCCCTATACGCTTGAGAATGTTGTGCAGCTATATACAGCAAATGGTCTAGTAAGATTTGCTGCTCAATACAATGTTATTTATTTGTTACTACCATACTTCTCTGTGAGCGTATTTTCGTGTTGTGGAGTAGCAATTTTTTTTGTTGCATCACAAAATAAATGAGTGTCACGGAGTGAATGAAGCTTCGAAGCAACACAGAAATCTTGTGTAAACTCTTCGTGGGTGAAACATGCAGGGATAAGCAAAGTAAGGAAGAAATGTGGGCGACAGAAAAAATGAGGTAAAATAACCAATAAATAAAGTTAGAAAAGAGTAAGAATGGAAAAGTGAGTACAAGGAGTGACGAAGGGTTGAAATAGAGTTTCATTCAACATCAACGTGATTAGAACTTTAACCAACACACGAACAAAGGGACACTGAGATGTCCGTTTGTGCACTCCTCTCAGCATGTGTCCTACATAATGTCACAATCTTCTATAATACGAGACAAAATGTAAAATTGTCGCACCTCGATGCTGCCACCTTGCCATTGGTTCCTATAAAAGATTTCATGACGTCACACAACGTAGTCCGTTGTGAAAGATGGAATGCCCTCTCTGTCTCCTTTCCGTTTTTAAAAATGCAGTATTTAAAGTGGCGTCAGTCGGTGTGATATTAAGGAATTTAAATAACACAAACAGAAATAGCGATGCGTACAGTCACTACCAAGAAAATTGGAGGTCCGTTTTAACAGCTTGAAGTAGGTCACAGAGAAGCGAATGGTTCTTATTTATAGTGATTATGAAGACTTAGATGGTAACCTTCTAGGTCGCGACACCGTGTAATCTCGTAATTTTACATTAAAGATGGAGGTAGCATATCACCCCGTAAAGTTGGTGTGCACCGATGGGAATACAGGAAATCAAAACCCTCTAAATCACGATTCATAGAAATTTACCTTGTTTAAATGTTGACGCTTGTTAACCTACTCACAAAATTCAGTCCTAATCTAGAAGCATCCCATCTTATATGTTCCAGATTAAATACAATATTGTTATTGTTATGCCATCGACATTCAGACTTTCCTTTCAGATTTCCCGAAGAATATAATTATTTTCGGCCTCTCCTATGCGTGCTACCTACTCCGCTCACCTCCTCTTTGATGTGGGAAACATAATACAGGGTTATTCATAATTCCCTGACACATTTCATGACATTGATACATTTGAATGGCGGAAAGGATTGTAATATGCGACCTACAGATGGAAGAGCAATTTTTCAAGTTTTTTTTTTTGCATACCTCACAAGTGCTCTGTATGTCCGCCTTTTGTGACTTGACAGACGTCAAGCCGATATTCCACTTCCGCCCACACCTGCTTCAGCATGTGAACATCGATTTCTCAGATGGCAGCGATGATTCGTCTTCGCAGCTCAGGCAGATCTTGTGATAGAGGCGGTAGGAAGACAAACTCCTTAACATATCTCCATAAGAAAAACCCGCCCGGCATTAAGTTAGGCAAAATTGGTGACCAGCGAATCAGGCCCTGGTGTGCTGTAGCGGGTATGGATGGAAATGGATTATCGGCTGCTGGACATCTGCCGTGTCACGTAGGGCGGACACATACAGCACTAATGAGGTATAAAAAAACGTGGAGAGTTTCTCTTTCAATCTGCAGGTCACACGTTACAATTCTTTCCGTCACTCAAGTGTGCCGATTTTATTAAATGTGTCAGGGAATTTCGAATAACCCTGTACGTGGAAAATACTGACCTGGTACCCGTAAAATAGGCTATGACTTTTAATCATTCACAATAAATCTGAAACTGAAGTAACGAAAACATTGTTAATTTCTGGTGTTCAGGACTGAAGCTTTCCAGCAGAGAAAGACCTGAACTATTTATGCATTCGAACACAACAGCTAGTCACATAATCGCCGTCACTGTACAAATTACCACTTTAAGTTTCTTTCACGCGCATTACGAACTCGTGTACCCGCATGTTATATTGTGAAACTACTCAGCAAATTTGGTTGCATTTTTAAATTAAAGAAGTTCATGTAATGTATAGCAACCACTGTTGAGAATTTGCTAAATCCCTGTCTTTTCAGTCGATAACGTCGTAAACCTGGTTTTGGAGTCGGCTGTCACTCTAGGATAATGTGTCTGGTTCTTCGTAGAGACAATGCTGAAAATTATAATGGCTAGATCTTTTCTAATTTCCGAAGAACAACATTTAGCTGTGTTCAGTGTTGAGTAAACCCGGCAGCAAATTGTGTGTACCCAATGTTCTGTCGTTTCTGTTACTGTCTTCCTTTCCACATTCACTTTTCTGTTTCCTTTTCCCTTTCTCACTATTCACTTTTTATTTGCATTTATTCAACTAGCTTTTTTCATTTTCTTATCTTCTGTGTTACAGTCTGTTATGCAGGGGGTAAGAAAATTCGCTGTGAGATTCATAAACTTATCATTTCTATTTGGAATAAGGAGGAATTGCCTGAGGAGTGGAAGTAGTCGATCATAATACCCATCTATAGGAAGGGTGAAAAGCAAATTGTTGTAATTATGGGGGCATATTATTTTTTCCAACTACGTACAAAATTTTATCCATCATCCTGCTGTCAAGGTTAACTCCATATGCAGAGAAAATTATTGGGGATCATCAATGTGGATTTCGACGTAGCAGGTCAACTACTTATCATATATTCTGCATTCGTCAAATACTTGAGAAAAAATAGAAATAAAATGAAGCAGTGCATCAGCTCTTTATAGACTTCAAGAAAGCTTATGATTGAGTTAGGAGAAAGGTCTTATACAGGGTATTTCAGGAGGAATAGTAAATATTTTAGGAGGTGGTAGTATGGACTATTCCGAGTAAATAAATTCATATAAACATTTGTCCGATTTGCAATGGGTGTGAAGATACAGCCGTTTGAAGTTGGCGCGTACAGACCGTACTCCTTTAGATTTTTGTCTGTAGGGACGGATGAAAACCGAAATCTACAAAGAAAAGGTAAACACAAGAGACGAATTGGTCGCTCGCACTCATAAAGCAAGAACACCAAGACGACCTCAGGAGAGCTACACGTACTATTCCCAAAAGAGATGAAAAGTGCATTGAAGTCGATGGTGGGATTTTTTAACAGTTACTTTGAACTGTTGCTATTTATTGAGATCATTTACATAACCAATAAATGCAATCAATAAGTCATTTGTCTTTCCTTAATACCTTTTTTAATGTTTTTTATGCGTAACATTCAAACAGCTGTATCTCCACACCCATTGAAAATTGGACACGTGTTGCTAGGAACTTATTTACTCGGAATAGTCCATACTACCACCTCCTAAAATATTTAGTATTCCTCCTGAAACACTCTGTATAATATTCGGTTTGTGTTTGGTACCCCATGAAACTGATAAGGGTAATAAAAATGTGTCTGACTGAAACATATAGCAGAGTCCGGGTAGGTAAGAATTTGTCCGACATGTTACTTATTAAGAATGGTTTGGAAAAAGGAGATGCTCTATCGCCATTGCTTTTCCATTTTTCTTTAGAGTACGCCATTAGAAGGTTTCAGGTAAACCAGGATGGCTTGAAATTAAATGGTACACACCAACTTCTGGTTTATGCCGATGATGTTTCATATTGGGAGGAAGCTACATACATTAAAGGAAAACACAGAAGCTTTGATAGTGTCTAGTAAGAAGATTGGACTAGAAGTAAATGTGGATAAAACTAAGTACATGGTCATGTCTCGAGATCAGAATGCAGGACAAAGTCACTGTATGAAAACTGATAATAGTTTCTATGAAAGGGTGGAAGAGTTCAAATATTGGGGAAAAACTTTAACAAATCAAAATTATATTCAGGAAGAAATTAAGAGCAGATTGAAGTAAGATAACGCTTGCTATCATTCTGTGCAGAATCTTTTGTCTTCCAGTTTGCAATCCAAAAATTTAGAGATTGAAATATACAGAATTATACTTTTGCCAGTTGTTTTATATGGTTGTGAAACTTGGTCGCTGACATTGACGGAGGAACGTAGGCTGAGGATGTTTGAGAATAGGGTGTTGAGAAGAATATTTGGGCCTAAGAGGGATGAGGTAACAGGGGATGGAGGAAACTCCATACTGAGGAACTTAATGATCTGTACTGCTCACCCAATATTGTGCGAGTGATAAAATAAAGAAGAATGAGATGGTCGTGGCATGTGGCGCGTACGGGGGAGGGGAGAGGTGTGTACAGGGTTTTGGTTGGGAAACCTGAGGGAAAGAGACCACTGGGGAGACCCAGGTACTGATGGGAAAATAATATTAAGATGGATCTTACGGAAGTGGGATGTGGGGGTACGGACTGGATCAAGCTGGCTCAGTATAGGGACAGGTGGCGGGCACTTGTGAATGCGGTAATGAACCTTCGGGTTCCATAAAATGCGGGGAATTTCTTGACTAGCAGCAAACCGGTTAGCTTTTCAACAAGGACTCTGCTCCATGGAGTAAGTGAGTAAGTAAGTAAGTAAGTAAGTAAGTTCCAGTCTGTTGTTTTCTTTATTTCCTGAACTCTCCTTTTCCATGCCTCCATTGTTTCTTTTCTTCTTTTCTTTTCTGTTTTGTCTGTTCCTCTTTCTTGTTTCTTCTTGATGCTGTTAACATTGCCAGTTCTTTTCAGACATCGTATATAGTGTATAAGACATGTTGCCCGGTAAGCCTACATGTGCCGTCGGTCCTATTCGACGGATGTCTGCATGTAAACTTGGAGTAAAAACTCCTTACCCTATTACCCGCTCATCAGTACCCATTCGGTTGTTGTTGCCATGCGGCCAGTATCCTTTCTAAAAGAGTTGCAACAATTCAAACAATAAGACTATATTTTGTTTCACTATGTCACATTTCTTACACGGAAGTGTTTACGTGAAAAATGGTGGCGAAAGAAGTTCGATTCTGATTCTTTTTTTTAATGACTTCAGACCGTAGAAACTGGGGTTCTTAAGGCGCTTTCTATGAAGGATGCCGTGTTCTAGGTTGTGACGCTGTTTGGTTTGGTATAAGTGGACTTTCGTTTCAGATGAATGTGCCATTCCCCCGCAATAAAATAGTGTGTTATAAATTAATCTGACAACCGCGTAATTTAGAGGAGAAGTGGGGACATTTTCGAATAGATTTCTTTGATTAAACATAGCTCATATTCGTATTTATGATCACAAGTGGACAAGTAAAATATTCAGCCTAGTTTGCTGAAATGATTGGACACTATCAGAGCCTTCATTAGTGTTTTACTATCTCAGGCGTGAAAGATAAATTTGACAGTGTGTTTAATCAAACAGCACGCCATGAAGGCATAGAGCGGAAATAATCACATTGCGGCTTGCAAACCGCATGCGGCTCGCGCACTTCACTGATGTGGGTCGGGCAAGCTTCCCTTAAAGATATATTCAAATAATTTACATGCAAAAAAGGCTGACTGTGGGAGGCAATGAAGGAGATTTTCTAAAGAAAGGAGGATCATAACTGCCTGAGACTAACTAACCTGCTAACTAACCGATTGTAGTAGGATGACTAGAAGCCATAAAGTAAGTAAAAATTCTTTGCTTTATTAAAGGTATAGTGGATTCCTAAGAAGCAGTAGACCTTTGTGTCGCTGATAGAAAGTGGTGACAGCCTTCTGTCTGGCAGGCAGAAGAGCTGCTACCGATCTTCTCACTTGATGAAATAAGACAAGGCTCTTGCCTATTGTGCGGCTCACGAAACTCGTCCAGTTGTTCAGGCGTAGCATATTTGGAAGTAAAGGTAGGCGTGAAACTCCAGCATACCTAATCTTGGCACTAAATAGAGTTTAGTGATCAAATTTACGCATCGACAAATTTTGTGTTGGGGAGATCTCCCACCAGATACTAAATAGTGTTTGGTGGACTCCAGAACTAGTCTGGACGCTTTAAATTGGTCGTTCAATCTTTATCTTACTGCACTAGTTTGTCTCCTCTGGGTCACGAATTGTAGAGCATTTTAATCACAATAGACAATTTCAGGTTTTGTTAGTCACTCAAGTTCCTATGTCCCTGTAACAAGTGTTTACACTTTTCACTCAATATATTTAGAAATCGTAGAGGTAGTTTACTGACACCTATAACAGATTCACCTTCCGTATCTCGATTAGAGCTTAGAATAGTGTTAGTCGTAAAATCTCTGTCCATTTTCAAGAAAAAATATTGTTTCTTTGTTTTTTCGTTATAGCATAGATGTATTCTGGATGCAGAAGAAAGGGTGGCTACTGTTAAAACACGATTAAGATGATTAACATGTGAACAATTACGAACGGGGTTGAAGGGAAAATTCAGAAACGTAGTGCAGCCAAAGGAAATATCCGAAACTTTCAGGTAGACCATCTATGTCACATGACGTCGTATAAAATATTCAACAAGCTAAAAAAAAAAAAAGCATCGACCCGTCGTTTAATTAGTCAACTGGGCATGCCAATAAAACTGTTTTAGAAATTATACATTTCGAACTTAAGAAACAACCCTACTACATTCAAGGGCTTCGTAGATTAGAAGTCGAAGATGCTGCTGCCTGTCGGGCTATGTTTCTTGATCTTTTGAGGCTGTAGTCGCTGAAAACCTTTTAAGCAACATTATTTTCTGGTGGTGAATTTTCACTTAATGTTTGCGGTCATTTTAACAGGCAAAAATGTCGAATATGAGCTGAAGAGCAGCCAAAAATATAATGCACAACAGACACTATGGAAGAGGTATAGGCAGGTTTCACGCAGACTAAAATCTAGGACCCCTTCATTTTTGCAGAAAGTGCTTTTGGGGACACAATTATCTGCTAATGCTACAACAGTTTCCGGAGCCACAATAAAAGGATGATGGAAAGTTAATTTGTTGTTTCTGAACAAGACGGGTAACGAAAACATTTTGCAAATTTTTTGAAGTAACATCGCATGGGAACCTTCTTGACAGCGGGATAGACAGTTTTTCGCCAAGACCATAGGCACCACACTCACCTGATCTGATTCTGTTACATTTTTTGCTTGGGACTTCATTACTACTTGGGCGTAGAAAACAAAAATTATAACATTTGGAGTCTGCGAAACGGATTCATGATGCATCTACAGAACTAAAGCAGATGTGCTACAAGTTTTCCAAGCAACGATAGAACGTTGGTAACACCGCTTTAAAATGAACGGTGGCCAGGCTCAGCTTTATTAAAAAAAAATTGTGCGCCTATTAAGAATAAGTTTACAATAAGAATAATCTTGCGATATATTACCATTGAGAACCAAAAACATTTCAGTTTTGTTGACTAACTATGGAAGAGTAGCCTACCAACCCTGTGGAGCAGAAACCGTCTTGAAAAGTTATAGTTCCTCAGCTAATCAGTAAATTCCCCAAACTGTATGGAACCAGAAGAATCATTACCGTATTTACAACAGCCTGTCACTTGTCTCTCTCCTGAGCCAGATCAATTCAGTCTACACCTTTGCAACAACTTCTTTAAGATTCATTTTAACATTACACCACCTGTCAGTCTCATTGAATTGATCGCCTGATTAATGTTTGGTGAGCAGTACAAACCATGCTCCATACTGTGAAAATTTCTCCAGTCCCCTATTACCTTGACCCGCTTAGGCCCAAATATATTCCTCAGCACCCCATTATAGAACATCATCAGCCTATTTCCTTCTTTAGGAACATCCCACTTCATCATAAACGGCCCTTTCCATGTAACTTCAACAATAATCAAACGGTAGTGGTTCGCCATGGTTAAACCCTTGTATGGAGGTCAGGTGTAGCAAAAGGGTGCACATCATAACACATCACCATTCTACCAGACCTGATCTCTGGATCAGAATTCACCACCGGTAATCCTGTGTTGCTAGACGAGTAGTACCTAATGTTTCGGAGGATTGAAGTGCCTCAACTTCATTGTGAAGCATTCCGAACAGATCCAGTGATAATGCATCACAGTTCTGTGACAGTCTTAAATCTTATACTATATACACTTTATTACATCAATGTTTGCCTGTTTATAGAGAATCTTCCAAATGCGCAACTCATACAATGCTGTAGTGGTAATGACAGGAAGATTATTGATGACAAACTGGAAAAATACGAGTTGCACAAATTTCCTTTACAGACTGAGAAATATTATGGTTTAAGATTCAAGCTCAGATACACTAAAATATCTGGTGCTTAATGAAATGCACATACAATGGTACAAACATAATGCTACAGTTTTGAAACTGTGTCCATATTGTACACTGTTGTACTGAAACAACTGTTGAAACCAGTGACCACTATGTTGAATACACAGTTCACATCACTTGCATTCAGTTCACAATAAATGTACTCAAATAATAATAACCTCACAAAACCAGGAAAACACAATGAAGAGCCTGGCAAAACTGTTGTGTTAATGCCATATCTCGGCTTGTTCATGACTGTCTTCTGGTCAAAAACGTGCAAGTTTCAATCCATGGCAGTTCATATGGAACATTTTGCAGAAGAGTGGCACTATTACAGGCCTTTCTCTGAGTACTTCAGTTCTCTCTTGTGACTACAATACCACCAGTGCCCCATAATCATATCCATCCATCTAACATGAATGCTGTATAGTCTTACCAATCAAAAGTGTCATAAAATAAAACATTAAGAAAAAGTTTTGTGCTACTTTGTGCCATTTGCTATATGCACATACTGAGTCTGAAGGAATTCAGAGATGTATCTCTCACTCTATTTTCAGAGATAATGCTGGACAATGTCAATGCAGTCACATAAAACTCTCAAATATTTGCCAAAATTGAGACAAAAACCCCATTAACATGCCTATCTATATAGAGTTCATGACCTTACAAGTTACTTGATATTTGCAATAATTCCTGCCTACTGCATAAACCAACGGTTCTTCCTGCAGTACCCCAGACTCGGTTATGAGTAACAGCAATACAGGAAGGAACATGAGACAGAGTATAATTATGTAAATTATTTAATGATTTGTAGAATGTTTAAATCAAGAAGAATAATATAGCAAAGAAATATAATATGAATAGACAATGAGCAATTAAAAGTGGGAAAGCTCAGTACAGATGACAAAGTAATACAGGCATACGTTATTAAAAATAAATTATGAATGTGCGGATTGGGATTCCATTAGTTAAGTATTGGGTCCAGAATCGTGTTACATTCATGGGCACAGCCAGAAGTTTTTTCCATGGAGATGGCAGCTAGGAAACTTGTTGACGAACTTATCTTTAAGCTACTTCAGTGAATTTTTATGACCCACTCTTCAGTTTTGGGCCTCTAATTTCATTTTTTACAGAAGTCCAGAAATGTGGTTGGTTATGTGAAAATTTTTGTTGGCATGCACGTATGTCAATCACATTTTAAGTATCAAAGGTAAGAAAAACTAGAGTAAATAAACGACATCTTGAAACTAGATAGACATTAAAAAAAGAGAAAAGTCAGCAATATTCCGGTAATGCTTATGAAAACAGAATACTGTGATATGCACTTGTTACATTCTTGCAATGAAATATACCAAAATCAGAAAAACTACTTGGTAAATTTTGTTGTACCATAATAAAATGCTAACATAATAAAACGGAGCTCTGCCTGGGGGCTCCCTTCTGGGGATCTGGAAGGACATAGGGAGGAAGGCTCAGAGGATGGATAAGTCCATCCACCGGGAACTCTAAGAGATCTCTGCAGATGGGGTATCTCTCTCTATGGGAGCTCCGTTTAGGGGAACCTGGAGGTGGGGGGCTCCTTTTCCAGGGAACTTGTAGGTCATGAAAGGAAGGATCTGTGGACGGGAATCTCTCTTTATGGAGGCTCTGTTGGGCAACCTGGGGTGGGCTCATCTACTGGGAATTTGAGATATGGCTGAAGGGGGCTCTGGAGATGGAGTATCTCTCTCTGTGAGGCTCTGTGAAGGGAACCTGGAGGGAGGGCTCCCTCTCTGGGGACCCTGAAGGACATAGAAAAGGCTCTGGAGACGGGCATCTTTGTTCATAGGGGCTCCGCTTCTGGGGAACCTGGAGGAGGGCTTATCTACCGGGGACTTTGAGAGCTGGATGAAGGCGCTCAGGGGATGGGGTGTCACTCTCTCAAGAGGCTCCGTGGAGGGGGCCTTGGGGTGGGTTCCTTTACCGGGGAACCTGAAAGATGATGTTTTTGAGAGATATGCATATGCCCTGTAGGTGGGCCGCCCTCTTTGTAGGGGCCCTTTTGGGGAACCTGGAGGGGATTTGTTTGCCGGGACTTTGAGAGAAATGAATAGTATATCTGAGCACCTTTGTGAACCTGGAGGTCACTCAGGTTTTAAGTCTGAGTGAGGCTTTAACCTCACTCAGACATGTGTCCCTTCTTTTTGGACCCAGAGGATAACAGGAAACTAAGCGGGGGCCATCTGGAGCCTTGTTGAAGGAACAGGGTTCCCTTAATTTGGGGGCCATCTGGAACTTCAGTGGGGCTTTGGGGCTCCTTTGATGGACATGAGACACAAAGGGCCGGGTAAGGCCTAGGTGCATCGGGACCGTGAGGTCCCAAACCCAAAATACAATCAATCAATCAATCAACATAATATAACAATTAACTGTAATTATGCTACATGTCAGAATCAGAACTTGAGTGTCCTTGTCACTGTACTCTGAAGGTCAACCAAAATATGAATTATTTTCTTTACTGACCTCACAGGTTGCAAGAGTGCACATGTTTAAATACGCTAAGAAATTGTTTTAGCATAACGGAAAGCACCAACAAGGAGCAGGGGCAACCTTCTTTCCAAAAGCTTGACAATTTCTTTAAATATGTGCCATTGTCCATCCCAAAGCTTTACACTCATACTTCTCATGTATGCTATTGTATACTACTTTAGGTCAGGTTTATCAGTGATACGAACACAAATACCTTGTTGTAGGATAATGACTTATGAAAATAAAGGTGGTCAGTGATGTTTCATTCATGTTTGAAATGGAATGAGCTCATCCATCTTTATGTCAGCTGCTATGAGTTTTGAAATGACACATGTCTTAAAGGTGTCATTGCTGTAAGGCCGTCTCTGGGGTGATGCACCTTGTACTCTGGTCTTTGCAGACGACATACTGCCTGATTTGTCAACAAACAGTACTGTGCAATACATTCGCTTGAATCATAAAATGTCTGGTAATGGAGAAGTAAATAGTAGTACTTTGAAAGTGTGTTGATATTTAAATAGTCTCCTGAGCAGCATCTAAATGATACTTCAACACACAATCCATTTACTGTACAGAGGAACTGTCCATGTTTATATTTTGATTCACATGTACAGTTACAAATTTGGATACAAATTCCTGTGAACAAAAGAAAGTACCTTTGAAGATTTTCCTGCCCTAGCTGCCATAGATCCTAGCCATACTTAATCATTACGAATATTCAGTTTTGTATCCATAACATGTATTTTGCATAAGCAAATGTATTTCTGTAATGGGGTTTTGATTGCTATAAATGAAATCTTTGTTTATGTGCACATGCATTTATCCCAAAGATGAAGAAGCTGGTGTGCAATGTCAAGAATTTCACGTTTATCTATTGGTTCTACAGCAGTATAGCTTGAGGGCTGAATAAAGAAGTTTATGTGATATATACTGCTCAGTGTTTACAGTTGTGTGTCATATTTACCATCAACCAACACTTATCTATTTTCCATTCATTGAGGTATGCGTTTCTGTGCTGAGAATTGCATTTTGATCATCAGTTTTGTATGTTGTATTATTTTTGACATTGTTTTCATATTCTTCACTGTTGTACATGCTGCTTTTTATTGTTGCACACAAGCATGATGTCCCGCATATGCTGCTGTGTAGTTTCTTTCATTGTAATTAATTCTTATCAGACCACTCTGTTCCCTTATTAGTTATTTAACCCTTAGGTGACTAATGTCATATATATATGGAGCACCCATTCTTGATGTTTCTAGATCACACACAACGACGCAGCACAGTCGGTAGGACTCCTCTGGACGAGTGATCAGCTCGTCGCAGAGAC
>Ga0268261_10003077_pt1 | contig 12143 bp, 6 predicted proteins | sample TergutNc150P1_FD_190353 | JGI IMG/M metagenome (GOLD analysis project Ga0268261, IMG submission 190353) | Nasutitermes corniger P1 segment gut microbial community from laboratory colony in Florida, USA - Nc150 P1 (SPAdes) (version 2) | ecosystem: Host-associated > Arthropoda: Insects > Digestive... | reverse complement strand
GGCGGCCTTGGCACGCTAGGATGTTCGTATGCCGACTTATGCCTACCATTGCGCCGACTGCGGTGAGGACTTCGACATCAAGCAGTCGTTCGCCGATGACGCCCTCACGGTCTGCCCGTCTTGTGGCGGTAAGTTGCGCAAACAATTCGGCTCGGTCGGGATCACATTCAAGGGTTCCGGTTTCTACCGCACCGACTCCCGAGGCAGTTCAAAATCCACCAGCTCCACAGTAAGCTCCGGAACTAAAACCCCAGCAAAATCCTCCAGCGCGAAATAGCTTCTCCGCGTCGCGAAAATACCGTCATCCTGTGCGATGAAACTCCGTCATCCTGCGCGAAGTCGCAGGATCCGGGAAGCTTCAAAATTCAAGAACCTTAAGTGATCGGTGCGGCTTCCTGGATTCTGCGATCCCGCTGAGCGGGCCGCAGAATGACAGAGGAAATGTGACGTATAAACAAATCCTGTAACGCGCGGGGGTTTGGTTTCATCTGCGGCTAAAAGCGAGTAATGTCAGTGCTATGGTGACGCCCAACCTCGTGCCGAACTCGGAGCCGCAAGGGCCCGATCTGGACGCTTTGCCGCGCCCAGCCGCAGACGCGGACTACGTGGGGACGGCATTTGCGCCGGAGGGGCCAGCGCCCGCAGTGGCGCTCGAGGCGCAGTATATCGTCGAAGAACCAGTCGTGCTTGAAGAGCAAGAGCCAATCGCCGCAAAGCCTGAACCTGAGGTTGAGGTGATCGCCAAGCCGCGTCGTTTTCGCAAGATTGCCGTTGTGGTGGCTTCCGTGTTGGCTCTGGCGCTGGCTGCGGGCGCTTTGACAGCAGTATGGTTTGCGCGGCGCACGTTCCCAAGGGGCGGCGAATTGGCGTTGCCCGGCCTGCACGCTCCGGTCAGAGTTACAGTTGATAATCTTGGGGTGCCTCGAATATATGCCGATAATGCGGAGGATTTATTCAAGGCCCAAGGATATCTTGAGGCCTCAAATCGGTTCTTCCAGATGGATTATCGCCGGCATTTAGCTAAAGGGCGGTTGGCCGAATTGGTGGGCGACGATGGGGTTGCGGTCGCTTCCGACAGATTAGTGCGGACGATGAATTGGTGGGGTGTTGCGGCTGCCGAATGGGAGATGTTAGATCCGACCACGAAATCTTATTTACAAGCATATGCCGATGGTGTGAATGCTTATCTCACAAACCGAACTCCGGACACGATTTCTTTGGAATATGTGGCTTTGCAACGGCAATTTGGGCAGCCCGCTATCGAGGCGTGGACGCCAGTTGATTCTATCGTCCTGTTGAAAGCTATCGCTTGGGAAATGCGGTCTAATATCGAGGACGAATTGGATCGGGCGTTAGCATATTCCGCACTTGGTGATATGCCTGCGGTAGAGCGACTTTTCCCGAAATATGCCGAAAGCGGCAATGCTCCGATGCTAGCGGCAACAGAATTAGCAAATCCGCAAGTTGCTCCAGTTATCCAATTATCAGCAATGCCGATCATTCCGAGCAATAGTCGGTTGTCGATTAGCGGCCAGTTCGATCCGGCCACTCGATTGGCTGAAACATCAACGCTGAAAGCCGCTAACATTACTGGCGGAAATCTGGATTTGATCCCAACCGAATTCGGGATGGGTGGTTCAGTTGGCTCTAGCGCCTTTGCGATTTCTGGTCAATTCACAGCGGATGGTAAGCCGTTATTGGCAAACGACTTGCAATTACATCTGACGGTGCCGAGTGTCTTTGAGCAGGTCGGATTATATTGCAACCAAGTCACCTCGGAATGTCCTTTCAATATGGCAGGTTTTTCAGTTCCCGGTTTCCCAGCGATTATGGTGGGCCATAACGGAGAATTGGCTTGGGGTTTGGCTAATCTGCTCGCTGATACGGCTGATTTCTATACCGAAGTGGTGCGCGGCGATAACGCAATGATCGATGGGCGTTGGGATCCGGTAACTTCGTATGAGGAAGTTATCAACGTCGCAGGTGGGGCGCCAGTTCCGATTACGGTTCGGACGGTTCACGGGCGGCCTTTGGTCTCCGATGTTATCGATTTGTCAGCAATATCAAATGTGCCCACAATAGGTTGGACAAGTTTGGAGGATTTCGGGGTGTCATTGCGTTGGGCCGCTTTAGAGCCCGGACATACCGCAGCAGGTATTTTTGCGGTTTGCACGGCAAAGAATGCTAACGATATGGCGCACGCAGCGACATTATTGGATTCGCCAGCGCAGGCTATTGTTTTCGCAACAACTGCTGGTGATATCGGAATGCAAACCACCGGAAAGATTCCGGTGCGTAACGATATTGCGGCAAACGGGAACGAAGTTTTTGTGCCGCAAGATGGCACTTGGCCGCTCGATGGGCGTCATTCCAATACCGATTGGGTGGGTTGGGTGCCTGCCGACGAATTGCCGAGAGTGTTAAATCCGCAAAAGGGATTTATCGTGGCCGCAAATCAACCTGTCTTAGCGGAGAACGCGGTGCCCTATTTGGGTTCGGATTTCGATTATGGCTTTAGGGCGGCGCGCATCACCAATTTGATTCAAGATCAAATTCAACAAGGCGTGCCTTTTACGCCTAACGATTTGAATACCATCCAAAACGATACGGTGAGCACGGCGGCGCAAGAATTGGTGCCCTCCTTGCTTGATGTCGATTTGAGTTCTGAATGGTCGCAAGCCGGGCAGGAATTGTTGCAGGACTGGGATTATCGGATGGATTCCGATTCGGCGCCAGCGGCATATTTCGCAACCGCCTGGAATCAGGTTATGCAAAAGACTTTCTGGGACGAATTGCCCGAAGGTGTTTGGCCCGATGGCAGCAGCCGTTGGTTGGTAGTGACTCGAAAGATGTTGAATAATCCAGATGATCCGTTCTGGGATGACCGTTCGACTTTGAATGTCACTGAATCGCGCGATGAGATATTGCAGAATGCGATGCAGGTGGCGCGCAATCAATTGACCACGCGAATTTCCGGTAATACGGACTATTGGAAGTGGGGTTCCTTGCATAAGTTGCGGTTGGAAAACCCGGTGCTCGGTACGGCCGATCGGCCCTTCTGGCTGCGCTATTTTGCGAACCCTACCGTAACCCCGGCCAATGGGGCGACGCTCGCCGTGAATAGCACTGCGGATTCGGTGAATCTAAATGACAACGCTGTAGTTTCGGGACCAGTTTTCCGGATGGTGGCGGACACCGGGAATTGGGAGAATTCGACCTGGGTGAACGTGCCGGGCAATTCCGGCCATTTGGCTTCGCCGCATTATAGCGACCAAATAGGGGCTTGGATATCCGGGCAAACCTATCCGTTCTATTTCCGCAGCGACCCGGCAGGCCAACAAAAATCATTCGCCAACTTCAACTAAATGAAATCCTCCGAATATTGGCCGGTCACTTTGCGGCTGCAAGCGCCCTTTGGGCTGCTGCGCCTCAGGCCGCTATATCCGAAGGACGAAGCCGCGTGGAAACGCCTCCGAGCTGCGAATAAGCAATGGTTGCAGCCTTGGGAAGCCACTTCGCCGGTGCCGCTCGCGAAGCCGACCTTGTCATATAAGGAATATTTACAAGCCTCAAATGAGCAAGCTAAATTAGGGGCTCTACTGCCTTGGGCAATTGAATTAGACGGCCAAATCGTTGGGCAAGTTACGGTCGCTTCCATAACCTACGGCTCGTTATATTCAGCCTCAATTGGATATTTCATTTCGGAGCACGCCGCCGGGCGCGGGGTGATGCCTACCGCAGTAGCAATGGCGATTGATTACATATTCACCTATCGCCAGATTCATCGGGTGGAAATCAATATCCGGCCCGAAAACGCTCGCAGCCTGCGCGTGGTCGAAAAACTTGGTCTGCGCGATGAGGGGATGCGCAAAGGTTATTTGCATATTAACGGGGAATGGGCCGACCATCGTGCCTTTGCCCTCACCCGCGAGGAATGCCCCAACGGCCTCCTGCAACGCCTAGCGACGACCTGGCCGATTGCGGATGATGCGAAAGACCCCTCGCACACCCGAAAGAGCGCACCTACCCTTGCTGCCTTCCGGCCCTGGGGGAGTTCGGCGCGGTATCGCCGCACGAGGGGTCCGCGTTCATAGTACCAGTGTCGGCCGAGTGTCGTCCAACAAAGGCCGCATTTGGCACATTTCGTGACAATCGGCGCCAGGTGGGCTTGATTATGCTAGGGTTAGGTGTTGATCACATCATCGGGGTGTGGCGCAGCTTGGTAGCGCGCGTCGTTCGGGACGACGAGGCCGCAGGTTCAAATCCTGTCACCCCGACAAAGAAATAGTTTCGGGGGGACTCCCCGAAACTATTTTTTCTCGGAACGTGTCACAGCAGGATTTGGGAGGCAGCAAGCCCGGAGGGCTTGCAACGGTTACTGTCACCCCGACCATCAAGAGTTACGCGGCGAGCGCGATTTCCTGTACGACGATAACGGCAGGCTTTTCCATATTTTCCAGGTAAGGCTTGCAGGTCACCGGAGCGTCATCGCAGAAATGGTTGTCCACTTGCGGGATCGAGACTGGCTCAACGGTGATGGGTTCCGCACTGGAGGCGTTGGCGAGGTTTCCGGCGCTCAGGCCGATTACGAAAGCTGCAATACCAGCAAAGGTTACCGCTACGTTGCGGAACGTCGTCTTCTTGTTACGTGCTGCCTTGGCCATTTCTCCACCCCTACGTGCGTGCGTCGCTGCGACAATGTCGCTGGACTTACGATTTTGCGGCGCGAAATGAGCGATTAGGTGGGGTTTCAACAAGAATGAGTGGGGGATGTAAAACGATTTCGCAAAATTATTGGCCGCACCTATCTATGAAGATAGGAAGGGGTGGTTCGCAAAGGGGTTGGAGTGATTTCTCACGGGAAATATTTTTGGGTTCGCTTAGCACGGTAGCACCGTGCTGTTAAGGGCTGCCGAGCTGCCCAAGCGCTATCCGAAAATACCTGAACAAACCTGATAGGGTGGTTTTGTGGGCGGCTTGGAACCTGAATTTGAGTTGTGGCAGTTGGTTTGGCCCGCCCTCGCGATTGTCGCGCTGTTAGCGGCAGCCGCGCTCGCCCTGCTGCTGTGGCGCGCACGCCGACATCTCGCGGAGCTACAAGAAGCCACCGCCCCCCCGGTGCTGTCCGACGACGCGATCCGCGTGCTGTCTGTGCTGAAATCGGCAGCCGTCTTGATCGACGAGGATGGCGACATAGTTTCCGCCAGCCCCCCGGCCTACGCGTTCGGCCTAGTCAAGGCAGATGAAATCGCGCACCCCGCTATCCGCGACCTGATCAATAGAGTAAAAAGCGGTCAAGCCGAGGTGGTCGAAGAGGAACTAGAACTCCCACGCGGTATAAAAGGCGCCGCCGCCGTGATGCTGCTCGTCAGGGTGGCTGCCATCGGACGCGGCAGGATTTTGGTACTCGCCGAAGACCGCACCGAAGCCCACCGGATCGAAGCGATCCGCAGGGATTTCGTGGTCAACGTTTCCCACGAACTCAAAACCCCGGTCGGCGCGATCCAACTCCTCGCCGAAACCGTGCAAGACGCTGCCGACGATCCCGAGGCGGTAAGAAAATTCACCGGCCAAATGGCGGTCGAAGCCCAAAGGCTGAACGTCCTCGTCCAAGAGATTATCGAACTGTCCAGGATTCAAAGCACTGGCGCGCTCGCGGACGTGAAAGTCGTGCATATGGCCGACGTCATTCAAGAGGCAGTAGCCAGGGCAAAAACTGCCGCCGACGCGAAAAACATCATTATCAGGACTTCCGGTGCCGATGACCTGCTGGTATATGGCGATGAAGCGCTCCTGACCACCGCCGTGCGCAACCTGCTCGACAACGCGATCAACTATTCGCCGAACAACACGCGCGTCGGCGTCGGCGTCAACGAGGTCGAAGGTTTGGTCGAAGTCGCGGTGGTCGATCAAGGAATCGGCATCGCCGCCGACGACCAAAACCGCATCTTCGAGCGCTTTTACCGCACCGACCCCGCGCGCTCGCGGCACACCGGCGGCACCGGCTTGGGCCTGTCCATCGTGAAACATATTGCCCGCGATCACGGCGGCGACATCTCGGTGTGGTCAGCGCCAAGACGCGGCTCGACATTCACGTTGCGGCTCCCGAGCGCCGAAGCCAGCGCCGCGCTCAAAAATATGGCACGGCCAATCGACAACGATTTGACCGACGGCGACGGCACCGAAGCCGTGCAAATGCCTAGCAAACCCATCAAACGCGCGGTGCTGAGGGGGCGAGCCCAATGACAAGGATACTTGTCGTCGAAGACGAGCCGTCATATCGCGACCCGCTCACCTACCAGCTCGGCAAGGAGGGCTTCGAGGTCGAGGCTGTCGAGGATGGCGTCAAGGCGCTCCAGGCTTTCCACGCGCGCGGGGCGGATTTGGTGTTGCTAGACCTGATGATTCCGGGGCTGCCCGGTGACGAGGTGTGCCGCCAACTGCGCACCGTTTCGGATGTGCCGGTCATAATGGTGTCCGCCAAGGGGACAGAGATTGACAAAATTGTGGGGCTCGAATTGGGCGCCGACGATTATGTGACCAAGCCCTATTCGTTCCGCGAACTGTTGGCCCGGATTCGGGCGGTGCTGCGTCGCCATATTGCAAAACCTGCACCAGCATCCGCAAACGCTGCAGGCCCGCTCGGCGCCGAACCGATCCCGATCCAGCGCGCGGGCGACATCGAATTGGACGTGGACGCCCACACGGTCACGGTCGCTGGTAAGCACGTGCCGTTGCCGCTCAAAGAATTCGACCTGCTGGAGTTGCTGATGCGCAACCAGGGCCGCGTCCTGACCCGCTCGCAACTGATCGACGAGGTCTGGGGCACCTCGTACGTGGGCGACACCAAAACCCTCGACGTCCACATCAAACGCCTGCGCAGCAAGATCGAACCCGACCCGTCCCATCCGCGCCACCTGCTCACCATCAGGGGCCTCGGCTACAAATTCGCGTGATTCTTTGCCGCCGTTTTTTAGGCCCCCGTTTAGCTGCTATCTAGGCGTCAAGGTGCGCGGTGTGACCGCGCGCAGGTATGGCGGGGCGGTGGCGAGGTTTGTAACGATTTGATAACAGTTATCCCGATTGCCGCGCGGTAGCTTGGCGGGATGTCGTCATAAGCGTACACTCAGGATTGAGAGCAGTGTCACTATGTGCTGTTGCTCTCAACCCTGTTTGAAGATGGTGTGTTCGAGAGTAGCGGGACGATGATGGCTGAGCAAAATTGGCTAGTCAAGATGATCTCCGGCGTGTTCGGGCAGCGCAATGACGCGCGTAATTTTAGTCATTTTGCTGGTCGGACGGGGCAGGCGCGGAGGCTAGGCAGGGGGAGGGCGGCGAAGGAGCCGCGCCCGGCAATGACCGCCGGAATGAAGCGCAGCACGGCTGCTTTAGTGGCTTTCGCGACCCTATTTTCGGGGGCGATTATCCGCGTCGCAGTTGCGCCCGATATCGCACGCGCGGCTGAACCGACCATCGAAAACCCGGTGCTGTTCGAAGCCAAAGGCGAGGCCGATCCGGTCACGCACGCCCTAAAATACAAACTCAATGTAATTGGAATATACGATCAGACATATCAGTCGGTAAATATTATCTACCCTGCAGAGTTGCAACTCGTCCCCCCCCCAGCAATCGCCGCAACCTGGAACACCACAAATTCGAATAGCGGCAAAACCAAGACGACAACTTGGATTATCAAAACAGGTTCGCGCACGGCTGCACAACTTGAAAGCGACCTCGAGTCGATATACCTAGAATTATCGGGGGAAAACTATCCGCCTGAAGGTTCCAAGATTAGCGTCAAGGCATCAAAAACAAAAACGGTAACTTACGCTGATCCCAACGAATATATCCACTATTACGAATTCGTGCCGTTCAATACCAGCCTGAACGCCGGAGCTAGCGGCTGCACCACCAATGGTTGCGTCACTTGGTGGGAAGCATACAACAATGCTAAAGCCAAGACTATGCAAGACCCGCGATCCAATAATCCTGCGGATGTTCTTACTGGCTATTTAGCGACAATTACCAGTGAATCCGAACAAATGACATTGTACGGTGCCATCGCGGACTATTCGGGATGGTTGGGCGGCACCCGACAAAAACTCAGTGGCCAGAAAATCCAAGATCAAGCCACGATTCCGTCCACATACAACGGCACTCGCATAACGACTGCGGCTAATGCAGGTAACGCTGGGTATACTTATCCCGATAATACCGATTATCACTGGTATTGGGCCGATGGGCCGGAGGCTTGGACGGTATACAGTGCCGGCCAATATACTTACTATCCCCGCGCGGGCTGTTATGACGCGCAAGGAAAATGGTCAGCCTGCGCGACAACCGACCCGAATTATAAGTCGTGGGCGAGTGTGCCAGGAGATTCTTGGGTGGTGCACGACGAAATTACTGGAAAAAATGCGTTCTTTGTTACCAGCTCCATTCAGCCTGAACTCTCGGCACCGAAAGGCATCTGCACCGACACTAAGTGGAATAACAACAAAGACGAATGTGAGGGCTCAGGCCACACTTTCACGCCAACTCAGACGGTTATCGCAGACCCTAATCGTGGGGCGAGTATTGGTCCGCTTGAGTTTTATAATCGGCATAGGTACATTCCTGGAGCCACAAGTGTAAAGGGTGAGGATTTTCCGATTGCGGGGGTATACCACAATTTCAATAACCCCGGATCAGCTACAGCCGATGGAGCCGCCCCTAACGGCAGTTTCGATGGCACAAAGGGGGGTTGGCTGCACTATTATGCAGCAGACAAGACATATTTGGGAAGGCGCCAGCCAACCCAAAATGGCGAACCAAATGGAACCGACAATGAGTATGTGCTCCAATTCGCATACCCCAGCAGTAGTCAACCTAATTTGACCTCGGCAGAGAATATTTATTGCCAAGCTCCCTATAACGCGGATACCAGCCCTGGTTCGCTTTATTCGCAATATTGCGCCAAGCGACTGTGGGGCACTACTGGGACGATTAGCGCGACCGGCGGTACGTTGCAACCCGCTCGGGCGACGGCTTTGACGGCGTCGAATGGGATAAACCCAGGTACAATTGCAGGTTACACTCCTGCTATTGGCGATTTAGTAATGCAAATCTCCACTCGCAATTACGGTAAGATAACAGAGATATACTCTCCAACAAGCGTCCGGGTAAAGTCAATTGGCACGCTACCTGCTGGAACTTCGGCCTCACAGGCCCAATTTTTGGCTGAACAGTTAATTCCATATAAATTCGGGTGGGGAGCAACGCCGGAAAGTCTGGAAGATGCTAATGGCAAGCCAGATACTTGGAATGATTATGCTGGCTTTAATGGTGCTAGTCTGTATGGCTATTTCATCGAATATGGAGGCTATCCGGGAGACCCCAAGTCTGATGAGCTTTTAGGTTCAGATGCGGTGGCGCAGTCTGATATTGATGTGCCATTGCCAATTCGGATTGAATATCGCACAAATAAATTCATCGCAAACGATCCAGAAACTGGTTATGCGATTTATGAAAAGATGAGCGAAGTCGGTACGCAAAATGACCGTGTGCTCAATTATATGGAGCATAAACCTTACACTGTTACTCGTTTCACTAGAGGCGATGGCGAGGCTACCTCGCCTTTGCCGGTACCCATTCCGGCAGGTTATGAGCCTTATGGGTGGTATTTCGCAGGAGATTCGCGAGATAAAGAAAAGACCGAACTGCAGGGCGATGGCAGCATCAATGGTGAGTTTTCGAACCGTAATCAGAGGATTGTTTTCCTTTATCGCGCTAAAGAATATACCGTAAATTTCGAACCGAATTTTGACGGCGCCACCTCGGCGAATGTCAGTCCGAGTTCCAAATCGGTGCAATATGACTCACCATATGGCACCTTGGCGGATGCCAACCGTACCGGATATACGCAAACTGGGTGGTATTCCGTGCCATGCGCAAATCCGGCAGATAAGGGTGTCTGCCCTGCTGAGCAAAACGCTGGCACTAAAGTCGAAGCCACAGATTTATATTTGCCTAACCCGCTCGGCAACACCACGTTATATGCGGGCTGGGAGTTGAAGGCTGGCTACAAAGTCACTTATGACCTCAATGGCGGCACCCCGACTTTGGCATTTACCGGCGCCGACAAGACTGACGTGAAGTGGTCTGATTCGGGATTGGTGCCGACCGGCGCCGATATTCCAACCCGAGACGGTTTCTTGTTTGCAGGTTGGGACGTTATCGAAAACGGTACCGAGCGCAACGTGAGCGCTTCCCAATTATATAGCGAATTGGCATTAACCGACAGCGCGGATGGCATCAGGCTACAAGCACAGTGGAATGACGCGAATTACATTTGGGTGCATTATCAACTCAACGGCGGTACCGTCTCGCCCGAATTGAAAGATATGCAATTCGAAAAAGGCGATCCGGATGTGCCAGTTCCGGGTATGAATTCCTTTGCTGGGGTGCCTTCCTTGGGGTGCCTGTTGTCTTTGGATTATCGCACCCAATCCGAATGTGAAGGCCACGGCGGCGTCTGGGGCGAACTGACTCCGCCCTCCAAACCCGGCAACGCTTTCCACGCTTGGCATATCGAAGACATCGGTTATGGTCCGATTGACGACTTTATGAACAAAGACCTAATGGTCAAAGGCTTAAGCTACAATAGCCTGGTCTCCGTGCTCGGCGTGGGGCAAGCCGGGCAAACCGATGTGGGCGGCTACATTGACCTGTGGGCGCACTGGGTTCCGATCAAATACACGATCCACTTCGATGCAAACTATCCCGGAAACACCTGGAATGCGACCGCCCCGGTGCTGGACGACATCACCTGGGATCGCAACGGTATCGTGCCCCCTGCGGACGGAAATCCGACGCAAGAGCACAAAAAGTTCTTAGTTTGGAACACCAAGCCCGACGGTAGCGGTTTCAACGTGGAACCTGGCACCTTCTACGGCACGCTCGCCGATGGTGACGACCAGTGGAACAACGGCGCAGGCCGAGTCAAGGTATCGGACACGCCTTTGGTTTATACCAAAGCGGTATACGATTCTGAGAGCACATATTTGGGTGACTGCGTTTGGGATTGGACGCACGACCATATGGCTAGCCCGCCGTCCCCGTGGGCTACCTGCCCTGGTGTAACGCTGTATGCGCAGTGGCTCGATGCGCCGACATACACGGTAAAATATGACCCGAATGGCGGCACAGGTGCAGTTGACCAATTCCAAGACCTGACCGTGTATTTGGAAGATGACCACCTGCTCCCTGGCGATCCGACCCCGCCGGTTGGCTACAATTTCACCGGCTGGGCCGTGGGATATAACGGCTCCAAGACGGGCGTTACCGACACCGACACGTTCGCGTCGCTCGCGACCGACCCGAACGTCGGATATATCATCCTGAAAGCCCAATACGCTGCGAAGTCCGGTTACACCGTGACATACAACGTCAATGGCGGCACGTGGTTTGGCACGCCAGCGAAGGTGCCACCGAACCATACGAATACTGCGGTGCCATGCACCGAAACTGATACCGAATTGTGTGCGGTATCGTGGGGCCAAAGCTTCTTGCTGCCAGCAGTTGCTGACCCGAGCCGCAACACTTTCACCTTCATCGGTTGGGGCACTGCGCCCTCCGGCGGCATCGTGGCGACCGCCACCTCCACTTACGGTGAACTCGCGGGAAACAACGACGCCCTAATGGGGATCACCTTGTATGCGCAATGGGCGCCCAATTCGGTGTACACAGTGGTTTATGATCTGAACGAAGGCACGGGCACGGCTCCAAACGCGACCCTCGCCAACCGCACTGACGCGGTGCCGGTTCCTGCCACGCCCCCGACCAAGACCGGCTTCAATTTCGATCATTGGGAAGTTTCCGACGACGGATATGGCACGGCCACTAAGGTTGTCGTCTCTGGTCAAGCGTTCAATGTGCTCTCGCCTGGCAACGTGTCTTCACCGCCGACTGCGGGCTGGAAGACCAGAATCATCTTGAAGGCGATCTATGTCGAGAAGGCGAATTTCACCGTAACTTACGACTGGAATTATCCTGACGCTCCGCTCGACACTGCGCCTTTGACCAATGTGAAGTGGACCGACTTTGGGTTTGTGCCGCACACCGCCACCCGCCCAGGGTTCAACTTTATGGGCTGGACCTTGGAT
>Ga0268261_10003076_pt1 | contig 12145 bp, 10 predicted proteins | sample TergutNc150P1_FD_190353 | JGI IMG/M metagenome (GOLD analysis project Ga0268261, IMG submission 190353) | Nasutitermes corniger P1 segment gut microbial community from laboratory colony in Florida, USA - Nc150 P1 (SPAdes) (version 2) | ecosystem: Host-associated > Arthropoda: Insects >... | reverse complement strand
ACTGTGCTGCGTCGTTGTGTGTGATCTAGAAACATCAAGAATGGGTGCTCCATATATATATGACATTAGTTGCCTAAAGGTTAATAATTTAACCCTTATCCTGCTAACGTGGAGAAAATGGTGAGCTCCTAATAATGCCAGCAAATAGCAGATGGGATTTAATTCGGGGTTTAAAGGGTTAAGCACATGCAGCTCCTACCTGCAGAAAGTTTGGAAATAAAGTGTCATGACCAGGCTACACGTGCCAGGAAGATGTAGACTGTGTAGAAACATAACACGTGAGCCAGGGTGTACTTTTGCAGAAATCAGTCTGCTTCCAGACATCAAAAACAGCTTCAGATCTGTAGCACTTACCATGTTCTTGCTGCAACAGCAATTCTGGAGCCAAGTAGTCTGGCGTACCCAGGATACGGTGGTTACTGGAGGGCTTGCCTCGTCGAACAGACTTCGGTGTGCGATATGGTGTGTGATTAGAAGTAAGGGGAGCTGCTACAACAGGGCTACTCTGTCAGGTAAAAAAATGAAACCATAACCAAGAAAATCTAATTAAGAATGGTATTAACTGCACAAAGCACTGCAATGTACAAACAGTTTGCAGGTTCAATGCCAGGTTAGTTGCTGGAAGTTACGCAAAACTAAATTAAATAGTCACGTTGTAGTCTCCAGTGATGATGACAAGTAGTTTGGTAGCTGCAGTGAAGTACACTTTGTCTACCTTCTCTCCAGTAGACCCATTATGGTAATAAGGATCTTGCTATTATTAATAACCAAAGATTACATATACAGCAAAACCTAGATCATGCAGAACTCTCTTTCACATAATTTTGGTGTAAGTAGACAAGGCTTTAACCCTATTTCCACACCACTGTGTCTTCTATGAGGGGGAGTTGGGAGGATCTACAGAATATCAAACAGTATCATTCCCTCTAGGTGTATACAGCCAGTCTCTGTGAGGGGGCAGAGAGGTTTGTCTCAATTTCGGTGGTGTACTAAATGCCTTGACATTTTATGATAACGCAGCCTGAAGTTGTGTACATCAGTTTTCTTGGCAGAATCCCTTCAGCTCCAACACATGCTTCATACAACTATATATACATACATATATATATATATATATATATACACACACACACACACACACACACACACACACACACACACACACACACACACACACACACACATATATAGTTGTATGAAGCAGTAACAGTAACAGGAACAGTAGCAAAACAGGGCAACTATGTGGTCCAATCATTAGGTGACCAAATATTTTAATTATAGTAGAAGTGAATATTCTGGCTATTGTGACTAATGACTGGAAATTGTACAAAATTACTATCTTGGAATTACAATAGGGTTCTGATTATCAGAGTTATTGAAAGGGAGAAGACACATGAAATGTCAGCAAACGCCGATAATCCAAAATGCGGTTTTTGTGGTGCATTCACCAAACATCACAAATTACCCTGCACCGCCACTCCACCACACACACCAACTGATGTTTATTTTGACAAAAAGTTTGTAATGATGTTCATTTTGTGTACTGCTGGAGACAACTCTTGAGGGCAGTAGGAATAGCCTTGGTTGCTGTCATATAACTGTTCAAAACCTTGCTGACCCACATGCTGTACATGAGGCAAGTACTGAAATCGGTCTGGGGTGGCTTGTAACAGTGTCACAAAATACACACACAAGACACCACTCACAGCACAGTGCAACTGCATCTCTGTGCTCCTGTGGTGTTCTGTTTGTGTTATTGGTCCATTGCAGAAACACAAAGAGTGTGTGCTGTCGTGGATAACATTCCAAGCCTGTGGGTGGACATAAGAGTCATCCACAGCCAAACGTTTGACATGTTTAATGTGTGTAAGTGTTCTGAACACAGCAGCAGAATTGATAACCATACAGAAACACATGCAAGAAAGGGTGGCCCTAGTATTTTTTGTGATATTCATCGCTGTGCTGCATTGTGCAGAACTCGGCAGGCATGTAAGACAGCAAGAACATGTTTCAAAGCCCTGCCGAAAGAGCAACCGTGATAGAGCAGAAGACGAACACGGATGAGTGCGACAGATATGTTTATTCAATGAACGTCAACAAATACAACCTGTCAGAAGAGCAGTGGTCAGTGCTAAACGACTGGTGCAGGTTCTTAAAGATAAAAAGAATGTCTCTGGTTGCACTTGGTCTGTGTGGCACTTTCTGCTGCAGTTAGTTTGTTGGTGGAAGGATGCTGTCACGAGTTGGAGGGATTCTGCCGAGAAAACTGATGTACACAACTTCAGGCTGTGTGTGTGTGTGTGTGTGTGTGTGTATATATATACATATATGTAAAAGGCAGCATAATTCAGCCAGTATAAAATTTTTCATATTATTTCTGTAGAAGTGACGGTGCGGTAACAATGAACAGAGAACAGCAACACTTCAGTGGACTTATTAGTAAAAGGAAACCCATGCCACAAGAATAAACTTCCAGACATACAGACAGCAGATCTTGATAGTAGCTGTTTTGCAAATTGCTCTGCATGCAAAACTGACACACAATTGGCAGAAAAAAAAAAAAGAAAGACAGGGAGGAAACTTCTACCTTTAACAATAGAAGTACCAGATCATGTATATGTCTTAGGCTAGACTTACACACGTCACATGTTAAATACAACCGATATTGTTCTGTCCTGCTTCCCTCCCTCCCTTCCCCTTTACAGCATCCCGCGCCCACACACGTGTATCAGTAGCGGGTGCCAAGGTTATCGCTTCGTGCTACGCAGACTTCATGTTACATCATACACGTATCGATACCAGATGCGATGACGTCATGAAAGTGCTGTTACGGCTTACAAGGTCACACAGAACAAATGTCGCCTAAGACATACGCATGTCAAAAGAGCTAAGTGCCAACCAGAACTGCTGTTTGGTGTTAACATACGTATACACTCAGAATACAGCAGACTGATCATATGGCAATAACTCACTTCCCAAAATCATACTTCAATATTTAACTATTCTTTGTCTTCTTATACAATGTATTCACAAAATGAAACTATATTGACATCAAGGAAGGAAGATGCATGGATAGTGGGAAGGATTCAAATAAATTCACCAACCAGATGCAAAAGTTTTACAAGTTTATTACTTGACGTTTCGTGTCGTTCAACATGTTTTGGGCACCTCCATGCCCATCACCAGGAGCTTACAACTGCATTAACAGCCTCTGGTTTTACCTTGGAGTGTGGTGGTAGCAGCGTTGTAAGTCGTGGTCTGGCTGGTTATGACTGGCCAGATCATGACAAACAACACTGCTACCACAACGCTCCAAAGTAAAACCAGAGGCTGTTAATGCGGTTGTAAGCTCCTGCTGATGGGCGTGGAGGCGCCCGAAATGTGTTGAGTGACACAAAACGTCAAGTAATAAACTTGTCAAACTGTTGCATCTGGTTGGTGAATTTATTTGAATTGTATGATGATGCACAGACCTGCCAACGTCAAAGTGGGAAGGATCTCACTTGAGGCCTCCCTTTCTTCACCAGCATTGGCATATGTCAACAAAGCCAAGTGAAGGTCACCACTGCTGACATCTTTGTGATTATAAAGGTTGAAAGGTTGATAAAGGCAGTGTATAAACTTGAGGGAGATGTGGAGGGGGTCAACTGATGGAACTTTTATCCGTGACTCCAGATATGTAAAAGCTGTGGTAATATTGGCTGTGACAATTGTCAGTGTAACTGCCTCACATGATACTTACGGTGTGTACAGAGCTATCCACTTCAGGTTTGTGTGGTAGCTGGAACCGTGTTGTCTTGACGACAGGCAGCGAAGTGACAGGTGTGCACTGTGCAGCACTGCCCTCACTCTTCAGCACTCCCTTCAACTGAATGAAAACAGCACAATGAACTCACAATACAGTAAACATTTCATTCCCAAAAAGTCAGGTTATCAAATTCAACCCCTAACACTACAATCTACATATCTTCATCAAATAGGTCCAAATGCTTGATAGCCAAATTTCTGCTCTCTATAATCAATTCCATGGAACTGAGTCCTTCCTGAGGTGCTAATGGTCACTCTGATAATCTAGAAATTCTCCATCTGCTATGGAACATGAAGGCTCATTACCAAGCTCACAAGAGCTCACCATTGGTCCCTGTCACATGCCATATGAATGCAGTCAACAACCTCATGACTACTTCTCTAAGATCCATTTCAACAGAACAAAGGAAATAACTGCTGAAAAGCCAATGCAATGTTTTGACAATTGTCATCTGTTTCCCAACAAACCCCATCCGTTACCCATTATACACAATGCACGACATTCTGACATCATAGCTGCACTGACACAAACACTGCAATCCCACCTGAAGCAAAGGTAAGTCTCACCTGTACTTAATGCTATGATATTCTGGTCCAGTTATTTGCATATGAACAGGGTACATCATAAAACATAGCCTATGACGTACGTATGTACGTACGTAGGTACGTATGTACATACGTAGGTACGTATGTATGTACGTAGGTACATATGTACGTACGTACATATGTATGTATGGATGTATGTATGTATGCATGTATGTATTTTTTTTATTTATTGAGCATGCTCCATTACCCTTGGTAATACTACATGCTATGTTCACATAGTAGACTATTTGCTTAGAGAGGAGCAGTGGTTGTGGGTTTCCACCGCCTGTTTACAATTGGTCAGTTGCTTTGGTATCACATCTCAGTCTTGCATGGTTCAGCTATGTTCTCATTACAATCTGTTATAGGAGTTCAAAGTCAATCGATTTGATAAAAGCAATAAATGAGTTCCTGTATTTTGTTATGAGTTCCTGTTTACTGGCTAGCCAGTTCCCGTTTTTACGTATGCATTGTTTTAGAACTTCCCTCTGTGTGTGAATCGTTGTGCATTGGTTCAGCAGGTGGTCCGTTGTTTGGTCGCCTTGTCCACAGATGCACGTTGCGTCATCACGTAGTTTGAAGCGATTGAGGTATGCCCTCGTTCTCCCGTGCCCAGTCAGCATCGCTGCTAGATTTGGGGTCAGGTTAATTTTTATCCTCAGCCTGTCCTGTACAGTTGGAAAGTACTGTTTTGTTGTGGCTGCCTTAGTGCATGTCGTCCATTCGTCTTCCCATTTTTGCCTGGCTTCTTCTGCTGCTTCATAATACAGGGTGCTCACGGGAATTCTGTTCAAAGCGATGCTGGTGCCGTTGCTTCGAGCCGCCTCCTTAGCTAGTCTATGGGCCTGTTCGTTGCCGTAGATCCCTACGTGGGCCTTAACCCATGAGAACGTCATCTTCCATTCATAGCTCTCTAACTTGGCTACCTTCTTTCTAATCTCTTCGACAAAGTAGGCGTGGTTGTTAACATTACGAAGTGAATCAAGAGCAACCCTACTGTCAGTAAATATTGTAGTCGTGCGTGGGTGGATTACTTTGTTGTGCAGCGATTCAATCGCTTCCAGAGCTTTAACTATGGCCAGCTGCTCCGCCTGGTTATTAGAGCATCTGTTATCCAGTTTTAGTTTTATTTGGGCGACAATTTCATTACCTATGAAGATAGCTACGCCTGACCCGACTCCTTGCCCATGCTTGCTTCCGTCGGTGTATGCTTGTACCGATGCTTCCTCGTTTCCTGCTACTTCTTTTATTGTAACTGCGTCTGCTGGGTGCAACCAGTGCTTAAGTTCTACAGCACCGTCCAATACGAATGTGTGACTTCCCATTTTTTTGTTGATGTAACATTTGACCACCTCCTCCAGTTTGATGTTTATGGGCGTCATTCCCATCAGAATGCAAAGCGCTTCGCTTGACGTAGTGCGATACGCCTTTGCCATTCTTATGTTTATTAGACGCTGAACTCTGATGTATTTCTGTCTATTGTGTATTTCATGGCGTCTATCCAGACAGGAGCTCCATATGTTAACAGAGGTAAAACAGCACCTTTGTATGTAGTCTCAATGGCTGCATGTTTAATTCTCCAGGACAATTTTGCCATTTTTGATAAGCTGTAAATAAGTTTTGTGCCTGCAGCATAGGATATGTGTTCTTCGAACCTAAATTTGTGATCTATAATTATACCCAAATATTTCATCCGAATGACTTGCTCCAGTGGTTTGTTATTTAAGTAAACTTTAATCTCCCTTTGCTCTCTCCGTTTTTTTCTTGATACCAGCATTGCTTTAGATTTCTCCTCATTAAATATTATCTTGTTGTTCTTTGACCATAATGTTATTTTACTTAACTCTATGTTGGCATAGTTTTCTACCACTCTTGCTGATTCTCCTCTTATAGCCAATAGTAAGTCATCCGCAAAGGTCACCACTTTTGTTTGTCATATAATTTAAATTCAGCAACGAATTATACTGTATATTCCAAAAAGCTGTTAGTTGACAAAGTCGCTGTGTGCTGGGTAAAATAGCTCTTTGTCAGTTCGTAGAGGTTTTTGGGGCAACCACAAGCTCTCAGTTCCTTCAATATCCCCGGCCACCACGCTGCATCAAAAGCGCCTTTGACGTCTAAACTCACTAGCGCTATAACCTCTCCTGCCGCCAGTCCTTCCTTAACAATTTCTTTAATTTCCATGGCTACGTCTATGGTGCCTTTTTGTGGTGTAAAACCGTACTGATTTTTGCTCATAAATCCTTGCGAAAATACAGATTTATTCTATTTATCAAGACTTTTTCCAGCACTTTCCCTCCTATGTTCAGCAAACTTATGGGGCGAAATTTAAACACTTCTTCACTGCTCTCCTTTCCTGGTTTAGTTATTGGTAATATTTTAGCTTTCTTCCACCTTGTGGGAAAAGTTCCACTCCTGAGGCAACCATTGTATATAGTTGTTATGTACCTGGGTAGGATGTCGACTACGCTCTTAAAGATTTCGCTGGTTATCCCATCCTCCCCAGCACCTTATTATGTCCCATGCTTGCCACCGCATTCTTAATTTCCTGTTCTGTGAATTCCTTATCGTCAGGCGTACCTATCGATTCTTGAGTTTGTGCTCTGAGCTGCTTATAGTATTCACTGTCGTCATTTTGGTTGTCTTCTGGTGTAAAGTACCATATCATGTGTGTTAATGTTTCGTGTAGGTTCGTTGTTAACGTTCCGTCCGGTTTCCTTAACGTAGTTATTTGTGCGGCTTGCTTCCTTTCCCCTGCCGCTAGCCTGTATATTTCAGCCCAGGGATTGGTTGCCGAAACCATATTGCAGAACTCCTTCCACGATGCGTTTCTTTCTTTCTTTATGGTGGCGGCGTACTCTGCTTTGGTAGCTAGGTATTGTGATTTCCGCTGATCCCGTAGGTCGTTATTGCCTCTCTTCCATTGGTACTGACGTCGCTGTGCATTTACCTTTTTCCTCAAGATCGTAAGTCCTTCCATCCACCAGGGAACTGACTTATGCATTGATGCCTTCTTTGTTGTCCGTAAAATTTTGAATGAGCTGCTGCAAGCTGATGCCAGGACATCATGGAGTTCTTCTACTATTGTTTCCATGTTAGGTGCTTTGGCTACTCTTAAGCATAGGGTTTCGCCCAGCTCTTCTATTTCTCCTACCTCGCTGTTTGATCCGCAGAATTGCTGCTCCATTAGTTGGAGAAGGTTTACCTGGAACTTCTCGCTATCCTTCTTTGTGACCTTGTACCTCACTCCTGTATTTACACCTGTCCATCGGAATGTGCCATTCCCAAGTACATATTTTAAGATACTGTGATCAGAACAACTCTCCTGATCACTTATTACCTACTCCCGAACAATGTCGAGTGCTTGATTATTGGTGACTGTTAGGTTAATGTTGCTGGCACCTCGACTGCTCTGAAAGGTGGTGTAGCAGCTCTCCTCATTGATAATATGAAGCTGCTTACTCATGAGAAATTCCTCCAATATTTTTCCTCTCCTGTTGGTTATTACGTTGTGCCATGAGGTGGATCTAGAGTTGCTGTCCATCGCAATAATGACTCCCGCTCCTTTTGCATGTGCTAGTGTTGCCTCTATTTTTTGCATATCGGTATCTAACAGTCGGTTGATATCAAAGTACAAAATTGCTATTATAATTCTGGTGTTGTCAACCTTTGTTTCCAAGACTACCGCGTCTTCATCGGAGAGTTGGTTTATTAATAATGTATCAATTTGTCTGTTGTTAATGACTATAGCCATCCTTTTCCTCCCTTCTCCCGATGCGAAGACTTTGTAGTATTGTGGTAAGCCAACAATTTTATTGCCGATCACATATGGTTCCTGAATACATATAATATCTGTGTCATTTTCTTGTATTATTTTTAGTAGATTGTCTGTAGCCAACCTGGAATGTTGTAACTTGATTTGTATGCAGCTGAGCTGTTTTTTTCAGTTTTTCCGATCCGGCTCGTTGCTTAGCACTGGAGTTTTGATGACCCGCCATTAATATTCGGTATTTAGTCTATATCTATAATGGCAAGCATACTAGGGCATTTCTTATCTAGAGTATGTATGTATGTATGTATGTATGTATGTATGTATGCATGCATGCATGTGTGTGTGTGTGTGTGCGCGCGCGTGCATGTGTATATATATGTATGTATATTATGTACGTATGTATGCGAATACACACACACACACACACACACCCACACATATATATATTTGCCCAGATGTCCTAAGAGGTCTCTTCCTTTCAGGTTATCCAGTCAAAACTTTGTATGCATTACATATGTATATCTGCTATATGTAGTACATGCCCCACCAGGGGCACACCTGCTCCCCACCCATCTCATCCTCCATAGTTTCATGATCTGAGGTTCTCATAGCAGTGCTGAAGGTGATTCCAGTCTTGTGGGATCACACAATGTAGCAGGGCAGCCAGAGTTCAAACCCAAGGACTGCCATCCCCAGATAAAAGGTGTGAGTGATTTGTATAATTCAGTATCACAAATATTTTGTACGAAGGAAGCTGTTACGGGCAGCTTATTAGGAATGGACATATTTAATTTTATGCCCAGCAGCTGAACAAAAAATGGGGATGTACATTTGGTATTGTACATGTCCTGCAGAACTAAGGGTCTGTTCCACCAGAAAGCCACGAATTTGCATTTAGCTCCCACCAACTTCCTGGTGATAGGGTCCCTCAGCCGCCCAAACACAAACAAAATTGTGCAGAAGGAAATGATGGTCAAGACACCTAAACTTTGAGCTGTGTTGGCGATCAGTTTTACGATGCAAAAACTCAGTGTTTTGATTTCAAAAAGGAAGGCCATAAATCCTGTTTCAAAAACTAACTTGACAAATTACACACTTTCAGACATGTAAGTTGTTAATATCGATCGTTGTAGCAAAATGAGTGACGGCAAACTAAATTAATTAACTACATAATTATTCTCTTTTGTGGATAATGCAGCATATTAACATCTGATACTTCATGTTGGGGCAGTGGCAATATATGTGTGTAGGTGCAAATTTGCATTCATGAGCTCAGAGATCAAACTGTATCCTACACTCCTGAAATACATATATTAGACTGATAACAAGGTTTTCTTTGTGTGTGATTGTGGGAGCCTGATGTTTAACATTGAGCAAGTAAAATTCCCTGAGTGTAGCTCATGTCTATGCTGAACTGTAAGCCCACAGTACCACCATTCACCCACAACCATTACCAAACTTGTATTAATAGCATTCTGTAGGACAGTTACCTAAAGGTGCCTGACATGTCGAATGCTAGCAGTTGTTAGTGTGGAAGAGTGGTTATAACACTATGTCAACTGTAAACAGTTACTCACATTTAGGAACAAATGGCTGCTTCCAAATTCAGGGTAGTAAAAGAACAGTAAGTTATGTGGAAAAAATTTCTGCATTGTATAGGGGAAAGTATGGGCTGGATGATTTGTATATCAAGGCAACAGAAGTGGTGTTATGCAATGGGTGGGGAATGCATGGAGCTGACAGGAGGGAAAGAAAGTGAAAATTAAAAATGCGGGAGGAAGAAGCAAATCAAGGAACTGAAGGTCTACTGGCCCTGAAAAATGCATTTTTTGCACCCAGGTACACACAGTTTCCCTTTAACTGCATAATAAACACTGCACCCACCTCTCTCTTGTTCATGGTATCCATTCTTGTGAACTGCTTGGTGACACCAGTGCTTCTGTTGGAAATGCTGACTGCATATCGCTTAGGGGTGCTATTTGTGATGTCAGCCAGTACGCTACGCTCCGGAGACAACTTGCGTTTCCTGCTCCGCAGCTCACTGGGGTATTTGAAGTAGGTGGTGAGTGATGTGTTCATGGAAAGACAGTCTGGCAAAGTGGTTTGATGCGAACGTCTGCTGCTGCTGCTGAACGTCTTGACGGACCTGAACACAAAGAATCATACAGCAAATTTACATAGGACAAAATACGAAGGTGAGTCAATAATTATCCACACTGTATGTTTCATATCTATAAAAACAAGGGCAAAGATCTTACAACCACACAATTTTTCAACATAGTCCCCTTGCTTTACAATCCACTTTGTCCATCACTGCACAATCTGCTTTATAACCTCAGAATAGAAGGTTTTGTGCTGAGAGACAACCCACACATGTGCCGTTACATCCAGTTGCTGGTCCGTGGTAAACTGAAGGCATCTTAAGGCTTGTTTAAGTGGACTGAATAGGTGAGTCTGAAGGTGTAAGGTCAAGACTATACAGGGGATGCTCCAATACCTCAAAGTTTAGTTTCTTAAGTGTTTCAACAGTGTGGGCAGTGTCTGCATCAGTAATGGATGTGGAATGGCATCCGGTTCCTTCCCCACGCTTAACGCTTGTGCGACCATTTTTTAACCTCTCGCTCCATTAACAGACAATCCGTTGTGACATGACACTGTTCCCATACTGCACTGACATCATTCTATGCATTTTGACACCTGCCATACCTTCAGCCCACAAAAATAGATCACTGCCCTCTGCTCTTCTTTGGTGCAAATAGAATTGGGAGTGTCCATGTTTATGGCAAAAAACTCATGACAGAAATGGACTATCAAGGTCACACCTGCACCACAATGTTAGGAGAGGAGTAGACCATGTGTATTTTGTCATGCCCAACCAGCAGTATAGCCAACTGCAAAACATGTACTTATAGTGCGGATAATTTTTGACTCACCTACGTATTTTAACTTCACCTGACATACTGTCAGCACTGGATGTCATAAGAAAATTATTAAATATTTTCTCACTTTTTTTAAGTTTGTTTGCAAAGTGAAAAGCAACTAGCCTCTTCATTTTTGTCCATACGGAACAACACGCTGCCCCTCAGGCTTTAATGAAATTTCATATTCCGAATTCCTAACGAAATTCATGAGAACCTCTGATTCTATTTAAAATTGTCGTTATAATTTATTGTTTTTATTACAACCAACCGATGCACAATCAATATCACAACAGTATCTTTTTATATAATACAGGGTTATTAAAAATGAATGTCGTGGTTTTAACAACTTGTCATACACAATACATTTGAGATAGCAGTATGCAGTTGCGCCGATGGATCAAGAAATTCTCAAAGTTTTCTTTTATGACGTGCGGTGTGCAGTAGTTATGCATTTCTCCACTTGGACTGCAGTTTACCAAGATGGTGGCAAATCGCCATTGAAACCATCATCGCTGACATGCTACAAACAGTTTGGAACGAACTCGATTATCGTGTTGATGTTTGTAGAATCACAAAGGGTGCACATACAGAGCACCTGTAAGGTATGTAACAAAAACTTGGAGTGTTGTTCTATTAAACAAAAAAAACCCGACCGTCATTTTAATAACCCTGTGTATATATATCTTACAAATTCTTGTATGTTTGCCATAAATCTTTTTGCAGAGATTTATGCATTTGGAATGTGATTATGACATGTATATGTCTTATAGCTGGGTGTCTTTCTGGTGAAAAGTCACGTGACAGCGTAACGCCGAGTGACGTCACAGCGTAACGCGGCGTGACGTCACAGTGTAAGACGACCTTGTGATACAATGCGCATCCGGCGACGCGCATACCGCAATACGATAATGCTTATCCGGTCATCCGTCTTACATGGTACGATGTATCGCGTAGCGTCGATTTGCTTTTGCATATTCCAACGTTGCAAGTCACATCGTACCATGTATATGACATACTATACGACATATACATGGATACGACATGATTCCGTTAACCTTTA
>Ga0268261_10003075_pt1 | contig 12145 bp, 5 predicted proteins | sample TergutNc150P1_FD_190353 | JGI IMG/M metagenome (GOLD analysis project Ga0268261, IMG submission 190353) | Nasutitermes corniger P1 segment gut microbial community from laboratory colony in Florida, USA - Nc150 P1 (SPAdes) (version 2) | ecosystem: Host-associated > Arthropoda: Insects > Digestive... | reverse complement strand
TGTGAGTGTCGTGTGTTGTCAGGTAGAGGTCTCTGCGACGAGCTGATCACTCGTCCAGAGGAGTCCTACCGACTGTGGTGCGTCGTTGTGTGTGATCTAGAAACATAAAGAATAGGTGCTCCATATGTATATATGACATTAGTAGCCTAAGGGTTAACATGGATCTTAGAGAAACAGGTAGGCTGTGAGAATGGAAGGTCAATGGGAATGGTTTATGACTGTGTCCAATGTTGTACTTTGGTATTAGTAGTTTTGAAACCAGCTTAACTAGAGACAGTTAACCAACACCACAGCCACTGAAGGTGAATGTGTCTGATGGCAGGAATACGGGTTTCAAATGCTTTCAAACATTTGTGGCACAGCAGTTACTAGAGTAACACATGCTTCAGCATTCTATATTCTACACTGTGCCACACTGTATTACTGCAATCCACACAAATTGCAGAACAAACAGAGTTACTATTTCCTTAAATAGAACTAAATGGTTGACCCTTGCATTGCATTCGAGACTGTTTACTCTAAGGAAGGAACTTAACTGTTGCATATTAGATAAATTTCAAGCCTAAAAGTGTTAATGACACTAGAAAGTCAGTTAGTACATACATACACACACACACACACACACACACACACACACACACACACACACACGCGCGCGCGCACGCGCGCACACACACACACACACACAGTATGTAAAAATTATTACAGATGGTGAAGTAGTTATGACCTTATGGTAGGGCATGTGCCTGGTAAGAGGCCACACTTTATAAGGTATGCCTGGCAAGAGGTTATGACCTTAAGGAAGCACATGTTCCTGGAAGGAATGACAAATGGTTACAATTTTAGGGTAGGACCAGCAGTGGTAGACTGACTGAAATCACCCTGCTGGAGTCCATTATCTCCATCTTAAAATTACAATATATTCACAAATTACAGAAAAAAATGGTACTTTGAAACATAATTTTAATAAACAATGATGTCCAAAAATGTTTACCTGGTTAACAGAATCCAGTATGGAGCCCAAGCTTGTAGAATTGGATTGGAAGAATGTGCCATCATCCTGATTGGTGGTGACTGCATTCCAATTCATGCTGGAGTTGACCTCTTTACCCCAGGCCATTTCTTGTGGCCACTGACCCGTGTACAGCCACTGGTTGTTATCCACCCGACCTTCAAACAAACCTGCTTGCTTCTGCACCTGACCTGATGTTGGCCAAGTAACTCCATTCTGCTGTATGTCCCTTTCTTTCCCCACCCAATCAGTTGTGACATTTTCTTGATGCTCTGTACACATAGCAGGTTGATCAAAGAACACACCAGTAGCATTGCTAGATGTTGCTGCAATCTCATTTACAGCCCCCACAGCTGGTAATGTCTGAACTCGATCTGTTCCCTGCTGAACTCCATCTACTGCCAAATTCTGTACTGGATGGCCAGGCTCTGAGATGTGTCCCTTATCTGAATGTGAAGCAGGTTTACTGACATATGTACTACATTCACTGGCTTCTCTTTCTGGCAAACTTGTGCTCTGAATACATGTTGAGAACTGTTCAACTTCCATATTTTGCATCAACGTATATGTCCGTTCAGGTTCTGCAACACAAAGTTCTTCACTTTCTACATTCTGACCTACAAAACATTGTTCTTCATATACTGTATTTTCACTTAGAACCAAACAAGACTTTCCAGTACCTATGTTTTCAGCTACAGAATGATGGTCAGCATCCAGGTTAAGGACACCAGAAGAACAAGGATCTTCAACTCTGACACTCTGCACTGCAGAAGAGCAAGCGTTTTCAAATTCTGTGTTCTGAACAGAAGAACAAAGCTGTTTCATTTCCACACTAGGAGTTGAACAACTAGATTCTTGTTCAGTTTCCAGACTCTGATTAACAGACAGCAATGACTCAGCTGCTACATTTGGATTGTGAGAATTAAGTAGTTCAGTTTCAAGAATCTGCTCAACTGGAGACGTCTCTTCAGATTCTGTAGTATGGAAAGGGCGAGGAGGCCAATGCCCATGTTCTGTGTTTTGCACATCTGCAGGGATAGATGACTGATCCTTCTCAGACATCCTCTTGTGCATAAGTGACAATTTGTGTTTCATCAAGTTGTAATTAGTGGAGTAATGCCTATTGCACAATGTGCAGAAAAACACTGATCCCACACTGCTCTTCCGCTTTTGTTTTGGTTTGCTACTGTTGCAAACTTGCACGTTCTCATTACTGGCTGCTTTTTCCTGACTCTCTGGCTGTAATGATGTCTTTGCCCTCTTCTTTTTCTTTTTCATACTGGTAGACTTTGTGAGTTTTTCTGTATCCACAGACTGATGCTCCATCTTTAGAGCTGGTCCCAGCAAAAGGGACTCACAACTATCCTGAGATTCCTCCTGTCCGGTCTCAATGTCTGTAACTATAAACTCATTTATTACTGGTCTTTTGGTTTTCTTGATGAGTCGGGTCCTCAACTTCTGCTTCTTATGCCTTTTTCTCCTGAGGTGTCCATTCCTGTATTGTCTGCTGTTGTTTCGCAATTTCTTCTTCTTTTTTTTCTTACTGCCAGAGGGAAAGAAGTCACCATTGGCGATCATGGCTGCTATTTCATCATACGTCGATACATCAGAGTTCTGGCACAGTGCAGCCAAGATATTGGCATCTGGCAGGTCCTGACTGTTCTCTTCTTCTGTCTCACTTGTGACATCTGACCATGTATACAATTCCTCATATGAAGTATTACAACGTGTCCGACGGGGTTGCCGTAATGGTCCTTCCACAACTACTTGTGATTCCTCCACCTTTGTACTACCCACAATGTTGATGGCCAATAAAGAGGAGCCCATCTGTACAACCTGACCATTCATTTCACCTTGTTGCATAATCACAGGATTTAAGCAATTTTCTTGACAAACCAGAGAGTCCGCATGTTCGCTCCTAACAGGTACTGTCCCTTTCTTCCCTATTGCCATATCTGTGCCCAAACCTTCACCATTAATTTTCTCCAGATCTTCAGTGAGTGCTGCTCTGCTTTCTTTCTCATTATCCATGTTCTTTGTTTCTGCATTTTCTACAGAATCCATTATTTCCACTTGACGGATCAATCCCTCTCTTTTATCAAAAGCCAGTCCACTTGAGTCCTGTTCATCAATCCGACCACTGGATTCGTTGTCACTAGTCAAGTTTTCTGTGTGTTCTTTTCCACCATTCAAATCACGAGTTTCTTCTTTCAAACCAATGAAAGTGCTTGTATCTTCTCCCTCAATACTCAAGTCATTTGTTGTGTCATCTGGCTCATCACATAAAGTATTTGTTGCTTTTTGCGTATCACACCTCAAGACATTCATATTTTCGGACTCATCAATCGAATCCATTCTGCTGTCAGTATCAGCAACTGAAACACTAGTGTTCTCTACCTCTACAACCACATCATGTAGTTTATCCTTCCCACTGTCTTTATCTGTTACCATTTCATCACAAAACTCTCTCTCCTGAACACACACTATACTTGCTATATCTTTCTCAGTATTGATTTTCTGTTTCTCTTCCCCATCAACTATCAATCTGCACATCTGTTCTTCACCATCTGTAGGACTTACCTTTCTTCTCTTACCAATTACAAGCTTAATATTTTGCCTAGTTTTCCTCATTTTATGTGCCATGAAGTTTGCTTTCTTCCTACTGCCCAGGCCCATTCCTTTGTTGTGATCAATCACCTGAACCACCTTTCTATTTATATCACTGAAATTTGTCTTTCTCCTCCTTACCTTGACTTCTTCACAAATTGACACACTGTTAACTTCCTTGCAGCTTGGTACAATTTCCTCAGTTGATTTTCTGACCCGCCTATCAGTTTCTCCTTCCTCACAGACGAAGCCATGAACATCTGTACGATCTGATTCTCCAGCCTTTTCATTTACAGTGTTTAAATCTTTCCTCTGGCTTATACCTGAATATGCAAGCCCTCTATCATTTGACTCACTTTCTTTCACATGTTTTGATTTTCTTTTAGAGACCATTAGCCTTTTACCAACTACAGGGTTTGATCCCTCATTCCCTACTATCTTCTCACCACCCAAATGGTCTGTTTCTCCCCTCTGCTTTGAGCTGTGAGTCTGATCTCCATTACTAATACAAGAAGATCTGATCTCCTCCAGCTGTGTCTTTGTTACTCTCTTAGTAACCCCAAATTTCTTACGTTTCAGACAGCTTGTTCTCTGACTCTGATTCGCTTTACTTTTTTCAGCAATACCTGACATTCTTGTTTGATGTCCTTCATTAACCAACTGGTTTGTCTTTTTAGTCTTTCCTACAGAAAGTGTGGCATCACTCATCAGAACAACAGGTGAGGCAGCCACTGCCACGTCAGATCCAAACTCATTCAATGGTCTCTTTACCTTTCTTTTGACAACCAACAACTTTTTACCAGTTCCAGAGTCCGTCTCCTCATACAGAAGAGAATCTTCTTTCTTTTTACTGACACCTGAAATATTTGTTTCATCTCTTGTACTGGCCAAACAATCTGTTTTGTTATCCAAGTCCACAGCTGTGTCTTGCAATTTGCTAACAGAAGAGTTAACACCTTGGAAATCATGCAAGTTGACACCTTCTTCATTTTTAGATTGTATTTTATCAAATTTTCTTTTTGTTCTTCTCTTAGTACCCATTTGACTTTTACCTTCCACATCCTGTCTTTTAAAGCACAAACTGTTTTCTTCTCTTTCATGACCAGTGAGAAATCTTACATTTTCCATCTGTGTACTGTTGTGAGATTCTGCTTCTTCTGTGTACCTCCCTTCTGTTTTCTTTGAAATCACTAATTTTTCAACTTTTGAATGAATATCAGCAGGCACTCCCTCAGATTCTGATATTTCCAGAACACCAACTGGGAGACTGGCTTTCCGGCAAGCATGTGGCTGATGCTGTCCATTTAAATTCCTTGTATCCTGGTGCCAGGATTGAGTCCTACCTCTTTTCCCTCTCTTTAGTGTTGCTCTCCTGGACATCAAAGGACTCTTCTCAGCCAAGCTAAGACATTTTGATATCTCAGATGGTTCCTCTGTACTATGCTGAACTGAACTTTCAGACTTGAAGACTGTGTCTGGTCTTATACCTACAGGCACATTCCCTTCAGCCAAACTTTTGGGTTCCAAACCTGGAGTAACTTCTGAATTCATGTGCACAACTGAACAACCAGGATCGAATGCTGCAGAAGTGTTTGATTCCAGTTCTTTAAGTGGCAAAATTTTCTTCTGAATCACTTCCTTCAGCTTTGCAATTGGCAGCAACTCTTCATTAGAGTCTTCCTCAGTCAGCTGCACAGTTGATTTGGTGGCTACTTTCTCGTCTTTCCTGTCACACAATGGGGTAGTGTTCCTGTGTCTAAACGGTTTGTGTAGCTGGTGCTTTGACAAGGATTTAGACTTCTCAATGTCATGCACTTGCACAACTTTCCAAGTTTCATCATTATCAGTGGTGATAGTAGTACCACAAGTAACTGTGTCCTTACTTTGTTTAGACACTGTAAGAAAGGAACCAAAACATTCAGCTAAGGGTTTATCATCACTGTCCATCCCCCCCTGTGAAATGACACCACCTGCTTCAACTACATCTACTTGTGTGTCTACAGAAGCTTCCTGTTTACTAGGCTCCTCGTGTAATGGTATTTGCAAAGTCTGAAGTCTTATGTCCTTTCTTTTGAAGACAGCTGATGACTTTCTTGTTTTCATGGTTGCCCCAGTGAGTCTTAATCCAGCAGATTTTTTCACTGGACCCTTGGATCGTTTTTTACCTTCAACTGGCAGTGGCTGTCTCACCTTTCCCTCCACAACCGATACAGTCTTTTTTATATCCTTTGTCAGCATATCACCATTCTTTTTCTCCTCACAATCTTCACCCAGTGGCTCACAACCCACAGGGGACAATATTGGAATATCACATAAATCTTCTACTTTCGGACTAGGAGTTTCAGTCTTCAAGTTCTCTATAGGCTCTTCTTTCTGCAGTTCTGGCATTTTGTCATCCACATCACTGCTGGCAGGGCTATGAGTCTCATTTTCAGTGCTGAAATACTCATGTTTTCTATTATCTGTACTGTCATTCATGTTCTCAATGCTACCAGGTTTTCTCTTTCCTCCTTTTAGTACGTCAGTACTGCCAAATTCCTTCTTCCCTGCAGGCAACAGAATGTTTGCTGTCACAGATCTCTTCTTGTTTGCTGCATTAGTTTCTGTGACAAGTGCCATACCATCACATTCCATCTGTTTCTTTATTCTTTCACTTTTAGATTGGTCACACCGCTCCTTCCCCGCAACCAGGTTACTGCTGTTACTGTGTGCGATGGGAGCTGGTTGCTTTTTCTCAAATGGTCCAACATTTACATTTTCTGTGCGTTTAAGCTGTCTCTTTTTTCCAATTGGACTGTGTTTTCCTGCACTGCCAAGTTTCTTTCTTCCTCCAAGTGGAATGCTACTGACAGTTCCTCCAATTTTCACCTGTTTCTTACTTGACACAGCTACACCACTGCCAGAGTTCTCAGACTTTCTAGATTTCTTTTTTACTCCAGTAAAATTTCTAACATTTTTTACAATTCCAGTTGAACTACTAATGGCACCTTCTGTTCCACCCAGTTTCATCTCTGTTGTCAAGACAATAGCATTTTCTGTGCCATCAACTTCCTTTTCAGCTGCAACTATTCTATTCAGCAAACCTGATTTGGTTTTTGTTCTTACTGTTTCATCCCTGATAATCTGTGTGTCCTTAATTTTCTTTTTTGTTCTTCCTGAACTACTGTTGGTGTTTGCTGTGCTATCAGCTTTCTTCTTCTTTGCTGCTAATGAGCTGCTGCTGGTATTTTCTTTGGCATCAATTTTCTTTTTTGTTCCTACTGGACTGCTACTAGCATTTTCTAAGATATCAACTTTCTTTTTCTTTCTGGCTAGACAATTACCGGTACTTTCTGTTCCTGGCTTTCGCTGTGTTCCAACTGGACTAGCACTGACAATTTCCATGTTATCAACTTTCTGCTTCGTGGTGCTAATGCTGATGTTTTCTGCATTAGTACGCCCCTTCTTTAATGCATCCACATTATTGTCAACCTTGCCTTTTATGATTCGGCCATCACTGATGTTCTTCGTCCTGGTAATTTGTTTCAAAGTATTTGTCACTCTCGGTTTCACCTTTGTTCTTCCAATCTTGGTACAGTGTTCACTGTTCCTTCCTGGGCTCTTCTTCAGTCCTATAACTTTCTCCTGTTTACCAACTGTTATGCTACTGGAGTTACCTCTCTTCTTAGATTTTGTTTTAACAGCGGATGTCTTCTTATGACATGCTGATGATTCACCAGGAACCTCTGCGTTACTGCTCACAGCAGCTTTGCATTGCTCAGAGTGTTTCAGTCCAGCAGACCCAGAGGGTGACTGCATACAGGACAGTAAACAGGAGTTCAGATGTTCCACTTCATTTAAACCAGCATCCTCCTGAGAAGGCACATAAATACAAGTCTTACGATGGCGTAGTTCTGCTGAACCACTGTCAAACTGTAAGCCACAGCCCTTGCAGATAAAGGGTTCATCTGTGACCTCATCTGGGTGGGTATAGCCCTTATTACGAAGGAAGCGCTCCTCAAGTTCTGACTGACTCAGTTTTGCTTTCTTTTTCACCGTATTTTGTTGATGGGATTCCAATTTCTTGCGTTTACCTGGCAATACTGCTCTATTCTCTTCTATACCAGGATGCCTCTTTACAGACAACTTTTTCTTAAGTTTCTTGGTGCTGGGACCAGATGGTGGGATCTTGGTAATGGCACCTTCTAACATGGCAATGCGCATTGCAGCAAGGATGTTGGAAGTCTCAGTGCTGCCAACAGTGCTACAGTCCACATCAAATTCTTGCACATTCATCCCTGAACCAGAATTTTCCATGCTTTTTTCTTCTGTTGGTTCACTCAGTCCACTACAAGTCTGAGGTGAAAATGGCTTCCTATTGCGAACCCTGTTCTTATGAAGGGATGGCTGCTTGGTCTCTTGTGAGCGACTCAAAGGAACTGACTCAGGTTTGCTTGCAACAGGGGACAGGGACCTACCGACTTTGGGACCTTTTTTCTGGACCTCACTGCCTGCAGACTTAGAATGTGAAACTGAATTGACTGGTTGAATCTTTGATGGAGGCAGTTTTTTACTTGGAAGCTCCTCTTTGAGAGCAGAAGTTTGTTCTGATGAAACAGTGGGTGCAACTGTTGGAGTTCCTGGCAGTTTCTTTGGGGTACGAATGCCCAGTTTCCTACATACTGTGTCATTTGTATCTGCTGTGGATGACCTGACTTGTAGGCTCTGAACCAATCTGGGACCAGTCTTGTGGGATGTCCGCACTACACCGGATGCAAATGACACCTACACAGAGCATCATAACATGCACTTGCTAAATGAATAATGCTTACAATTACCATACCTGTTGCCAAAGAGGCGTAAAATACGTGGACTAAATGTAAACATAACCAGCCACCTCTTTGCTACTGTTCAAATTTTGAATGAAACTGTCTGAGAAAATTTTCCCTCAATAAGGCAAGAGCCAGTAAATTCACCTTACCACGCTGGTGAAAGTACCTTTGCCATGCAGTATGATGCCAGTAAAATGTGAAGTTTCCACAGTAGCAACTATAAAGGTCATAATTTTCTAGGATGTTACGCCATATGGTCTGAAAGTCATAAAATGTATCCCTCCAAACCACTGGTACCTCTTCACCAGACCACATGGTATTACATCCCAGAAGTCAGTACAGTTGTCTACATGATATTGGCACATACATTCAATACCATATGACCCCCTTTTGCTCACTGGCAAGTGTTGCATGCACATTTGCACCCAATATGACATGCCTGGCACCAACACCCAATGTAGTTCATATCAGCTGTTGCCTCTTGACCAAAGTATGAAATGTGGTGAGCCAACATGGTGCCTAACTGACATCTAGCGCAGAATTTCACCTGCCATAATTATGTAAATTGACTTCAATTGAGGCCCTTATTACCTTAATGTCTCACGGTGTACATTTGAACAATTACACCAGAGCTTCATGTTCAGGGGGTTTGGGTTAAAACACCAGCCTCAACATCAGTTATTTTTCTGGGTTTCCTAGTCTCTCCAGGCAAATGTTGTGGCAGTGCCTTAAAAAGTGTCAAATTCTGAATTGTATGTGCCTGGTTACATTACAAGTGTGAAGAACAGCAATTTCCATCTTACTTCAGGGCTTAACTAAAGGTTTCAAATGTCTTAACATTAAGGTTACATTTTCCTAGGACATGATGCCATATAGTCTGAAAGAAAGGTACTAATATTCCAGAGAAACCTGCTGCCTCCATCATTAGGGGAAGATGGAAAAAGCAGGTTTTTTGGCACCACTTAATCCAATCTATAAAAATAAAATGCATTATACCCATGAAAAGTAATTTTGGTTATAACCACTGTGTGAACCTCAAAGCTCATCTTTCTAAACACGTCTGACTTATCAACTTGGTAGGTAGATGTTTATTGTTGACAGTATAGCCTCTGCAGTAGTTGAAACAGCATTGTAGAACAAGTGAAGAATCAATAAATATATCATTATCTTCACTTCCTTTGAGGGCAAGACCATCTTTATTATCAGCAAATTTGCATTCATATACGCACAACAGACGCATTGTTTTCACCCACCACATTTAATACCTTTCATTCAGCATAACCAACTGCTTTCCCACATAAGATACCTTCTTAAGACACCCATCACCTAAACTCAACTGTCTATTTATGTATCCACCCATACTCTTGGTGTGTATTACAGCAGAGCGACAGGCTTTGGAAGTTAAAGCACCAAGGAGCCAGCAATCAACTGATAAGCCCTCTGTGAAAAGCACTGGGTATAAATGTTCCAGAAATGAATCTTGGTGTGTGCCAGACATTTGCAAATTTTTAAATGTTTATCTTACTAATATTCTCACTACAGGGCCACACTGCTACAGAAGTCAGAATCAACAAAGACTCGCTTTTCAATGAGTCCTGCCATTAGGGCATGCAGCAGCACAGGTGGTTGAGGCACTGTGCTACAAACCAGAAGGTTGTGGCTTCCATTGCTGATGGTCTCATTGGAATTTTTCACTGACATAATCCTGGGGTCGACTCAGCCTCTAACAGAAATGAGTACCAGGAATATTTCCTGGGGGTAAAGGCTGCCAGTTTGTAGGGTTGACAACCTTACCACCTTCATGTGCCAAATGTCTTGAAATCTGGAACCCTCAGGGCCTGTCCAGGCCTGTACAGGGATTGCTTTACCTTTATCTGCAACTGCCTCTTCCCAACAGTGACCTTAACTATGCTGATAAAAATTCATCACATCATTCATGCATCTTCATCCTTTAACCTGTTTATAATTACTTATTTATTGTATTTACCAACAGCATCAGGATCTCAGACTATGCAATGTCAAATGGCAGGACATTATGCAAATAATGAATTAGAAATGATGTCAAAGTAGCCGTGGTCCAGTTGGAGGATAACATCCTGATTTACTTGCAGAAGCTAAGGAAAACCACGAATTGCCTCAGTTGGGATACTTGATGTCCCACATAAGATTTGAAACATGAACTGTTCAAATATATGTTAAAAGAATTTGTTCTACATTGATGGGTATTTTTTGTTGTGAAATTAAGTACTATATTTGTGTGTTTAAAAAGCAAACAATACCCCTGACTGAACATCAGATTTTGGATATAGGGGACTAATGAAAATAAATGCAGAATATCATGTTTGAATTTCAGAACAATGTGTGCAGTAAAACCTCCATCCATCATTCCCCTTCATATTTTCTCCCAAGCATCATTCATTTATTGTGGTCTCTATAAATACCACCCTCAAAACTTTGTCACAACTGTCGTTTTCCTACATTTATCGCCTTTTTTCTACAGTCCCTTCAGAAACATTGGACAGAGGTTTCACTGGATTATGTTCATTTATGACAAACATGTGTATTCACATTCTTCAGTAAATCCCCAAAACATTTCTGTAATATTTCTAACTGGGGTGCATGATGTTTGAGAGGATCATTTTTATGCAAACTATTATGTCCAACAAATCACCTTGTATTTAAAAACTGACATCAGATATTATTCCCACAAGGTATCTTAAAAATACCTTCACTTACCGAAAATAACCACAATGCAAGAAACAGACTGATGAAAGAAAGTGGCCGATATAATGATATTATTGTGCTATATTTCATTGTAACCAAAATATAAATTCACACAGATACAACTGTTGTCAAAGATAGCAAAAGCTCATAAAATAGTGCTAAATAGTATCACATCAATATAACTGACATGATACAATAAAATAGTGCTAAATAGTATCACATCAATATAACTGACATGATACAATAAAACAGTGCTAAATAGTATCACATCAATATAACTGACATGATACAATCAAAAAACTGTGTGCTGGCAGGTCTTGTTTTATGCAATCTTGTTTTGTGCAATTTTGCTTTAACAAAACTTCAAAATTTACACCACTTTTTGAATTTATGCAATAAATGTTGGTTTCATGTACTATGGCATAGACAATACATGGCTTCACTTATCTTCTGTAGTAGGCTAGCAGAAAGTGACATAACTGACACTGCGCCAGTTACATGTTATGCATTGATTTTGCTGCTGTATAATCATGCAGCTCATTTACTTTCCTCTTCAACAGCACTGGCGTTTGTTACCAACATGAATGAGAAATATAGATCGGCATCAGCCAGCGCAATCCAGGTGTAAAAACGGTGAAAGACAATAGGTACTGAAGAGAAATTAGATGTAATAAGTTGACTTTAAGAAGGTGAACAAATTGTTGACATATGCCGTAACGTTAGACTTGCTCATAGAAGGGTACAAACAATTCGTGATGATGCTGATAGAATTAAAGAAAGTGCTAAGTCAGGAACTAAAGTGAGCACTAAAAGAGTGCCCTATTAACCCTTTAACGCCGAATTAAATCCCATCTGCTATTTGCTGGCATTATTAGGAGCTCACCATTTTCTCCACGTTAGCAGGATAAGGGTTAAATTATTAACCTTTAGGCTACTAATGTCATATATATATGGAGCACCCATTCTTGATGTTTCTAGATCACACACGACG
>Ga0268261_10003074_pt1 | contig 12150 bp, 11 predicted proteins | sample TergutNc150P1_FD_190353 | JGI IMG/M metagenome (GOLD analysis project Ga0268261, IMG submission 190353) | Nasutitermes corniger P1 segment gut microbial community from laboratory colony in Florida, USA - Nc150 P1 (SPAdes) (version 2) | ecosystem: Host-associated > Arthropoda: Insects >... | reverse complement strand
AAACTGATCAATAGTTATTCAATGTCATCATGTTTGCGGATGACACTAGTATATTTATATATAATACTAACCATGAAGAACTAAATTTAAATTTTAAATTGGATCTTATTCAAATATCAAAATGGTTTCAGGCTAATCAGCTTACATTAAATAAAGAAAAAACAAGCTTAGTAAAATTTGCACCAACTAAATCTTTTTTATTATATCCACCAAATCTATCTTATATGGGTCAGATATTTATTGGGTTAAATAATATAAAATTTCTTGACCTTCAACTGGACATTCATCTTACTTGGAAGATGCATGTAAATTACTTATTCAATAAACAAAGTGTTCATCTGATTTATAATGGGAAGGTTTGTTCATATATTACATACAGAAACAAAAGGTTATATATTTTGCTAATTTTCATTCCCTGATAAAATATGGTATAATATTCCGGGGAGGACGAGGAGGAGGAGGAGGAGGAGAAGGAGAAGGAGGAGGAGGAGGAGGAGAAGGAGAAGGAGGAGGAGAAGGAGAAGAAGGAGGAGGAGAAGGAGGAGAAGAAGAAGAGTATGTTGGCAATAGGCACAAGATGTTCCTGTAAAGGCTGGTTTGCGAAACTAAATATTTTGCCAATACTACTATATTTGTATAGTTTTCATTAATAATGTTTGTATGTACTAATTTGGATAACTTTAAAACCAATTCATTGTTGCATGATTTTAATACTAGGAGCAAAAATCAATTACCTTTTCTGTCAGTGAAACTCATCTTTGTTAAAACAGGTGTCATTCTTTTCTCCTACAAAAATATTTTTTCAGTTACCCTCATATATATTGGAACTACAAGAAAATAAAATGCTTTTTAAGTCAACACTGAGAAAGTATCTCCTTACTCACGTATTTTATTATGTGGAAGAATTTTTACTACATAACAATGATACAAATTAATAATTTACTTACAAGTAATATTATTATACATATCTTATATTGTTATATACATGTATTTTATACATTGTACTGTTGTGATGTTATATATTTATTGTACTGCTGCTGCTTCATTATATTAATTGTTATTGTTTACTTGTAAGGGATGATGATGTGTGAAACATCTTTATCCAAAATAGCATTTGTATATAGTTGATGTGTGCCTATACCTATATTGAGGACAAATTGTTTATATTTATATTTTGCTGACAAATTCCACATCTGTATGATCTATGGAATATAAATAAATGAATGAATGAATGAACAAGACTTTTTTTTTTGACATGTTTCATATTCAACTGTCATGGGATTGCAGCTTGGATCTTCAAAATGTATATGAAATGTAAATGTACAAGCCATTTTAACACTATCCTCCAAACTGCCCCTATTTTTCCAAATGATCCCTTCTCTTTGGGTGTCCTGACTGAAATTTTGTATGCATTTCACATTTCTCCCATTCATACTATATGTCATGCCCATCTGGCTTCTTAGTTTGATCAACTTGATAACACACAATGAAGTCTCAGCCAAACACAATGTCATTAAATTAACTATGTTTCAGAGGGTCTTAAACTAATTTAAATGTACAAGGCATACTGCCATCCAAATCGCAGGCTTTACTTAAGTATCTAATTACTATCAAATGAGGACTTTATTGCTAGTGGTAGCTGAGAGATAAGAGCATACAAATTACTGAAAATGTTTCCAATTCCAATATGGAATACCTTGTTATCAAGCAAAAGGAAAATTGCCATACATGTCAGTTACATACTGACAGACAGAAGCAATGTGAAGCTGTGCATAGGATACTGACCCACAAAGTTAAGGAAACCATCACCAAGAGCCCATGACCCCTCATCTTCCAACATATACTGGTGAAGTTCTTCCAAAGACTGTTGTTCTTCAGGTCCCAGTATCCCATCCACAAAACCAACCAATGCATCAAAGTCTACTCGAACCTAAATATGCAAATACACCAAAACTAGTTAATAACAATCAAAAGCCAACTTTTTACTTACTCTGGTATATAACAATATTATCACATAAATACCACCTCAAAAAAAAGTGAACTCTTAACCATCTTTGTCAATGACAAACAGCAAAATTAAGGAAAATACACATGAAAGTTACGGTGATATGAATACATCACACAGTCACAGGAGATATGTTCATTTTTCTGTTTATCTTTTTTACCTTATTTCATATGTTTGACTCTAATCAACACACTGCTCCTTTATCAAACAATGTTCCAAACAGCTGACAAATTCCAGAACATCCAGCGTACAGACATGTAGTTCACAAAGTCAATAGCCACTACGATCAGTACCCCAGCATTACTTGGTCTTGTTTGTTCACAGTTACTCATTTACCCTACTCTGTCAGTTGTCAAGCTCAATTTAATGTTGAAAGTTGCAAACCTTCTTATATAGGAAATATGCCACAGTTTAATCTGAATAATATTCCAGCTCACAAATCTACAAACCAACTGACAAAGGCCATACAATCTCTTCGGTGCCCTACAGCACAGAAAGTACCTCTAATCATGCCCCCTAGCATAGGAAATTACAAGTTTGTTTGCCGAAACTATGGCTGTCATTTTGCTGCTGACACTTGAGCAAATGGAATGGGCAGTTTTCTTGTCAGTCACATTTTTTCAGCATGCTTGTAAAATTTATTCTGTTGAAAAAGAGCGGTCATTTTCAGTAACAGAAAAAATTCTGTAAAATGTATTGTGTCAATAGTGCCATGTAAATGAATGATATAGACCTACAGAACAGTGGAAATAGGTTCCATGCTGAACAAAATGGAAATATGAAAACATGCTTCAGCTGAGAAGAATGGGATGCCATTGGTGTTCAAATGGAAACAAGCCCCACAAAATATTTGTGCTTGTTTGCTTTTCAAAGTGGGTTGTCGTAATCTTCAGCCAATAAGGCAGTAAAACTTTCAAAACTCTGCCCATATAAAATTAAAGTCATACAACTCCTACACTCAGAAACAGGCGCAGTATTGCAGTCATGTATCAGGGGTCAATGGATTTCGATGCCTGAAACTCAAAGAGTTTTTCTTGGATGAGGCATGGTTCACATTAAATAGAAATGTAAACAGCCAGCATAACATGGTGGTGGCCTGAAAATCTCCATGCAATTTATGAAATTACTTTACATGACCTTAAAGCCAGAGTGCAGTGAATGCATGGAAAATCACAGGGCCCATGGCTTTAAAAAAAAAAAAAAAACTTCCTTGGGTCAGTTATTTCAGACAACATTCCAAACAGAGTTGTGGCCTCCTAGATTTCCATATCTGAATCTGTGTAATTATTATTTGTGGAGAACACTGAAAGACAGGGTTTATGTGAACAATCTATTTTTTGCAATAAGTGAGAATAATATTTGACCAAAAATTGCTTATTTTTCAAGACAACAGCTCTGTCATGCATCCAGAAGTACTTTCAGAAAGGTATAAGGCCAGTTTCTGCCAGGGATTTACAGTCCATTTTTCCTCTGAAGTTAAACCACCTAATGTCACAGAAGCCTCTCAAAATGCAAGAGATCTGCATTTTGAGAGGTTTCTATGAATTAGGTGGTTGAACTTTGGGGGAAAAATAGGTTCTAAATTCCTGGCGGAAGCAGGCTCCCAGTGTGAGAAGCTCCCATGACAACTACAGTGCTCAGTGACACAATTAGTATTTTTTAAATTCCTGGCATACAGAAAACACTGAAATGTTCTTACACTGGCTACTGATGAAATGAAGGTTTCTGCTGTGACATACACTATATATCACTCAATAATCAATTCTATACATAAATGTAATTGCAATTAACAATACTAGTTCTCAGATTTTAAAATTTTGAAGTTCAATGGCAATTAAAATGCTTAGATATTTTAATCCAGTCCACCTCAACACACTCAAGATCTATTCCACTGTTTTTGCCTATGACATTCATCTTCAAAATGACTGGTGAAGTGATAACACTCTCTGTTATCACAATATTATCTAAATGAACAGATGATTAGAAAAATGATCTCAATCAATAACACCAATAAAGCAAACTTCTGTGTATACAATCCAATTCATGTTAATTCTAGGCAGCCAGCATTTTAAAAATATATAAGAAAATAGACAGTAAAATATTCATTCAATGATTCAGGTCTTCTGAGAAGTGATACTACATTGCCAGGTAAGGACCACATGCTGAGTAATGCAGCGTCATATTCCAGAAGCTCAGAATCCTTAATAGAGGCCCCATAAAAACTCAAAAACTTGCAAAATATTCATGAATTTCATTAGATTCAAACAGCATAGCTCTTCTCGAGAAGCTAACCATTTCATACTTTGTCAAGAAATTTCTCATATTTTAATAAATATGTCTGTTCATTACCTTGATTACAAGAACCTGTCATTTGCCTCTATTCAGCACAAGATAAATCTAATCCACCCTATTTATTTTAAGATCCACTGCAATGTCATACTCTCATCTATGCCTAGGTCTTCTAAGTGGTCTCATTTCTTCAGGTTTCCCACCAAACTCCTGTATGCATTCCTCAATTCCCCCATGTGTGCCATGTGCTGCCCTGCCCATCTCTTCCTTCTCAAGTTGATTACTGTAATAATATCTGGGGAGAAGTACAGTCATGAAACTCCTCAGTATGTAGTTTTCTCCAGCATCTGGTTACTTCCTCTTTCTTTGGTGCAACTGGTAGAAAACATTAAATGCACATTGTCCAGTTTGTGATTACAGATGTCAACCTCTATATTGTAATATTTCCTGTAAACTTCAACAGGCATAACAATAGCCCCAGGAGATTAAAACTGCTGCAGAAAGTCAAAAGGGGTACAAACAGTAGCCAGAAATTAGTGGATGATTTGGAAAGCCTGTTTTTTTCTACTGTGAGCACAGAGAAAAATGTGTTACTACAAAGCACCTGCAATATATTCAATTTTTTTTTGACATATCTGTAAGTTCATAAAGCTTTCTGCTAGTAGCATAATAATTAAACAAACAGCAAAACAGTACGACATACAAAAACCTACCGTACTATGAAATAATATTACGTCTAATTTTTTTTTAAACATGTGGTCACAGGTGTTCAATGTGGGCTCCTTTAGTAACATGACATGTGTCCCACTTAAAGGTAGTTTTAACCCACACTCATAACATACCTTGGTAAACTGTCACACCATTATTTTAGATTCTGTTTTTGAGTTCACCCATGCACTAGCAGAAGAATTATCATTACACCTATGTAGTAAAAAAACATGAATATTTGGATACCACCCTGAAGTAAAAATGTTTTCAATATGTTTTCTCATTAGAAAATTGCAGACCTTCCAATTCATCTGCTAATTTATAGCAACCTTGTACTCCTGTTCTCTCCTCCCTCACAAGCAATGATGGAACAACTGCCCTCAAAATTTGATCAGATTTTTCTTTGAAACTTCCTGTGAGTCTTCAATATATAAATACTCTTTCATCTTACATTACAATATTATTACTTAATAAATAAATGTACTTACATCCACTGCATTTTTATACACTATTGGAGGTTCTCTATTCTTCTTCCTCTCTTCCCTCTCCTTCTTTTCACGTGCCTCCTGTTCTTCTATTTCGGCCACAACATCTGCTGGCGATTTCTTGCTGGATTCTTCAGATCCATTAGCTGTGAGTTCTATAACACCAGCATCCTCACTATCAGCCATACTGCTTGGTTGTCTGGATGAATTCTTTGAACTGGTGTAACAACTGTCAGGTGTTAGTTCTGTTGTTGAACTGCAGCTGTCAGGAGTGAGTTCAGTTGAACTGCTTCCACCACTCTCACGATCCTTCTCACGTTTTTCTCCCTTCTTCTTTTTTTTGCGTTCCTTCTTGGCAAGTTTCTCGTTAATTATGTTGCGACGCTCTTCAAGTGCCACAGAATTCTTTCTACATTATAAGAAAAACAACATATAAACATGAAACTTTGATTGCTAAATAATATTATTAAAAATATACAAGAAGGAAAAGAACATATACTTCAGTAAGTAAACAAATATCTATTGTGAAAAAATAAATAAATAAAGCAGCTTGAGCTCCCAAAGATTCAGTTCAGCTTACACACAACTTTTAATAGTTTTGCTGTATATAAATTTAATAAGGAAACCCAATATTTCTTAAACCCTGCTCCAAAACTTAATACTTTCATAAAAAAAAAATGCTGAGAACAAGTAGAAGGGGAATGTCCAGAAATATATTTCCACAGCTGCTCCTGATAAAACAGTATCATTTATTAAAAACAAAATGTAAAAACATGCACAATCAATATTAACAGAATTTTAATGAATTTCAAATTTTTTCGCTAGTCCACGGAAGTGTCCAATGCATCTTCTGCCAAAACCTGCACCCAATATAATATACAATTCTTTCTGCTTTGTGACACAATGTTTCTTCACAGGACAAATTTATATATGTAAATTATCACTCAAGCAGAATACTTTCTGGTAAATTGTTATTGTTCATTTGTTTCCATGTTAAGTGGTTTCTGTTTAGTTTATATTCTTGAAGCCAGAGAAATTTTTTGTTAATAGCAGGCTTCACTTCAATCTAGCTTCAATTTTTTATGTGTATGTGGTATGTGTTAACAGCAAGTGCAAATCTGTCACATCCCAAGTGACTGCTGATAAAATGTGAATATTGAAAAGTCATTCACATTCACAATAAACTGGCGAATATGTTCTCAGAAAAAAGAATTACGTTTATGAATTTAAGAAAGGCAGTAATGAAAAATTTGGTAGGTTAATGACACTGTAAAATTACTCAGTCAAAAGGTTAAGAAACTATGCACATGGACAGTATTTTATATTGTGTTCCATAACTTGTTTTTTCAAACCAATAAAATGGCCTTTCTGTGTGTAATGTGTTAAGTATCAATAACATCCAACATATACTTTTGCTTACCTGACTTCATCAATAGCTGTATTTAGTTCAACAAAGTCTGGTGATTCTGCTCGCTCTCGGCGTGAATCTTGTGGTTCATAATCTCTCAAATTGTGATTGACGCTCTGGCCAAATGCTACACCCCTTGCACCTTCACTTAGGCTATCTATTAGTGGTTTTAATGTCTGTCCAAGTGGCCTATAAGCACACATATAAATCACAATTTTAATACAAAACAGGCCATTGCTAATAAATGTAACACTGTATACTGTCTGCCAACATTGTGTGGATGTTGAGAAAGTCATGGAAGGATACAACAATGGCTTGCTGATGTAAGTAGAAACAGTGGAGGGACAAAGTAGTAGATCTTACTTTACCACTTTACCAGCTACAGGAATTTGCATATCCAGAATACAAAAAAATTCTCCTTAATTTCCACTTACAAAGGTTATGTTCAAAACTGGGTTATCCATGCAAATCTTCAGGCCCTGAAATTTGGTTGGCATTTAAAAACATTTTAAATGTATTCATACTCAAAAGAAACCTGCCAAGTTATACTACATGAATTAGGCAGGTAATAAAAAAGCCATTTACTACAATAAGGCTTGATTGTACAGGTTAATGTAACAGTAATGCATCTCACTTATATTTTGTTTACCTATTTTGAATGCCATATTTAGCATGGCTGATCACCCTCAGTTGCTCCAGACAAACTGTGGGACAGTATCTTCAAACAAGTCATGGTAACTGAATAATATTTTATGCAGTATTGGTAAATAATGTACAAGCTAGTAAGTTTTACAGAACAGAAAACATTCTGAAAGTTATTTATAAGAATATTGCCACCACACTAGACACACCAGCCGTACTCAGCTTCTAACCAGCTCCATGAACACTGTATATTAATATCAACCATTGACGTATTATGTACATAATGTGGAGGGTGCTAGTTCATTACTTCCTGTTCCTGTACATGATCACATATAAAATATGTATATTTATATATCTCAAATTTATGTGCTGGCTATGGCATGTACATTCCAGCAGAAAACTGAAGATATTCTACCTAAAATGTTGCATCCTAATGAAGGGATCAACAAGAGAATACATCATATGAAATGAACTGTAATCTTAACAGCTTCTTAATGGTCCAGTTCTTGAACTAACATTTGTCTTATTAGGGTGGGTATTTAAATTTTGGCACATGCTTTATGAAAAATGTAAATGTTATTATTTAAATAGAAAAAGATAAAAGTACAAAATACACAATGTGTGGAAAATAACACAGGGATCATGTGGCATGTCTTAAAAATACAGTAAACTTACTCATACTTGTCACATAAATATCTAAAATGAATTTCTAGGGGTGTTTTCCTACATGCGTTCACATATGCAAACACAGATCTTTGAAAGGTAATAATTTTTGTTTCAGTTTATAGTACAGAAAGATGGAAGTTCCCATTTAAATTCATAACGACAATTATTGATACAATTAAACACTCGTGTTAGTTATTGTACATCTGACTTACAACTATCCAAGTTAAACATATTGCATTTCCACTGTTTGTTGTGTAAAGATTTCTACAGTACAGTTCTGGTATGTTCTGTCATAAAAGTCATCATCAGCTTTAAATAAACAGCAATAAATCAATACAGGCACAAAGCTGACCATCTTTCAAACAACATAAATGTGATATATTTATAATTAGAAATGATGTACCACAAATTGCAGCTATGCTTAAGAAGCATGTTATTAAGGCATGTATGGAGCAGGGAGCATACATCCACTCATTCTGAGCCAGGTACTAATGGAGATGAACTGAGAACTTCATTCTCCAAACAGTTTATCTGTAGAAAAAGAATCCCTAGTGTCCATATGCTAGGAAGATGCACAGGTTCCATATCTGCTCTGAATATGATGGAAAGAAGAAAAATTTTTATCTCCAGCTAGTTTTAAATTAAAGGTCTCCAACATGTAAACCCTTGTTCTATAAAACTGACCTATCATTGGCCATCTAATTAGAAAAATGTCATCTTTAGTACCTCTTAAATGAGAAGAAATAAATTAATCATAATTCATTCTACCTACTTCATGCAGTGTTCTCTTGAAATTCATATTAAGGAACATAAAAGGGAAATTTGTGTCACATGTTACAAGATTTGGCACTCAGGCACTTATGTAGCTTCTGGAAATTTGTAGAAATTGAACTGCTGACAATATTTTTCTCATAGAGCCAGATTTCAAATTTCGCAGTTCCACGGTAACAAAGACCACTGTCATAATAATAAAAGGGAAGTACATGGGTGAACATGCAGCATGGTTACTAGTTAAACATAAGGCTTCATATAAAACAGTTATTCTTTATTCTCAGAATTGCAATTACAGCACTGCACTAGCACAGTAGCTTCATGCTGCATACCACCTGCTGGCACTCATTCAACAATTCAATACAGCCATAACACTGTAGAAACTTGAAAAAAGAAGATCAGTATGTAATAAAATGTGGTATGTTGCTAGCTTGCAATATTATTATAGTAATAATCACAAGTTACATTATGATGCTACTTAAAATAATACAGCAAAGTAAGAATTATAAGAATTACAAGTTTCAGTAAAGGCAGTCATCTTCAGGTTTTTTTATCATGCTTGTTATATTTTCCTTCAAACATTTGTCTTCCTTTCATTTATTAATAAAAATAATCTTACATTGCTCAACTTCATTATTTTATCTACCTGTAACAAATGTGATGACCTTATACTTTTATTCAGTATAGCAAAATGGAATGAAATACAATAAATGAAAATAATGCCTGGAACTAATTCTATGGACAATCATGGTATTTGTGAATGGCTACAAATTTTTTGTTTCACCTTCTTTTGTTATCTTTGTACATTACACAGAATATACTAAAAATGCTTTATAAATTATATAAGCTTATGATACTCACGTGCCAAGGATCTCCTCTGGAACATCAAGAATGTACTTGGGAATCCCCTTCCCACACAGAAACTGACTCACTTCATTTGTGAAATTGTTGCAATTATGTTTGAAGAGGTCATATGAATTTGGACTGAAAAATATTCAAAACTTGCAAACAAAATAATTACATACTCCAGTAATACAAGATACATTACTTTTAAAAGAACTACATTAAGAATTTGGAGTTTATGTTGGTAATGATGATAATAAATTACAAAGTTGAGCTGATGGAGGTAAGAAACAAGTATAAACAGGGAATTTGTTTAAGATACTGAAATAACATCTCATGGGAAGAATCCTGCTGAGAATTAATGGTACAGACATACAGACAGGAGGCGGGGGCACACAAAACCCCCAAGCCCAAATCACACACACAAACACACACACACACACACACACATGAGTACACTATTTGTACAATAATGTGAAACTGACAGGTTCTGCCACCTCTTGTAGCAGAAACCACTGGTAATCACAAAACTTTTTATCATGCACAAATAATTATAACCAAAATTTCTTTTCATTACACTTGTGAAAAAAATTATTTTGTCAAATTTATGTTAAAAAATAAAAAGTCTGAAATAAGAAAACTGCTTGTAAATCAATATTTCCCAAGTCATCTTCTTGTTAGAGAGAATGTGGGCTGGTGTTAGGACCCTACAAACATGAGAGTGGGAGGTTCTCATGGCTCTGACTATGAACTTAACGATGTTCTGTTATGTGTCTGGTAGATATGTACACCTGTCTACCAGACTATGAGGTGTGACATCCCAAAAGATAGTCATATTCATGGCTGGGTTTCATAACAGGTGAGCTGTACCTTGTTCAGGCAGTTCAATTCACAGGCCTGGGTTCAATCCCTGGCCATTCCACTGGGATTTGTAGTGAACAAAGTGGTACAGGAACAAGTTTTTTTCTAAGTACTTTGGTTTTTACTGTCACTATCATTAATCCATCACTGATACTACATAATCTCACCAATTAACAGCACCTGTTAAATAACATACTTTAAAAAATTCATAACTGGTGGGAAATATTTTGACCAGCTCAGCAACTACTGACTTCTCAAAAAAGACATGAAGGTGGTAAGGTTGTCAGCCCTACGCACCGGCCGCCTTTACGCCCAGGAAACATTCCTGGTACTCATTTTTATTAGAGGCTGAGTCAACCCCAGGGCCATAGTGTGGCCGGGAGGATTATGTCAATGAAAAAATCCAATGACACCATTGGGAATTGAACCCGAGACCTTCTGGCTTGTAGCGCAGTGCCTCAATCAACTGTGCCACCGCGTGCCCCCTCAGTATAGCCACTATTTACATTTATATAAGAATCATGTCTATACATACAGCATACAAATTATTCGATTGTCACTTCACCTCTTGGCTGATGACTAATGAAAACATATACTTAGCTTTTGAGGTGCACATACAAATGTTAAGTACAAGCAGGGAGATAGCCTGTAATTTACAGAAGTCTTTTTGTAATGGTCACATTTTCTTTCGAATTGGCTGCCAGAACCAGCTGTCGTGAACAGGGCTATTTCAATGGCAAGCGTCAACTACTACTTGCTTTTATAAGTCAATAAGCCAGAGCCACTGATTTACAGGAGAGGTTTAAGAATATTCAAGCAGAAAGTATGAAATAAGGCACAGTACCACATATATAAGGTGCCAAGCAACCCCAACTTTTCACAAGTACAGCTTCAACTTTCACACCACACTTTAATATAATCCATACATAGGCTTATTTTATGTAAATATTTCATAATCACCTAAAAGTAGTCTCTCCTAGTCCCAGCACATATTCTAAGAATACTTGATATGGGATGAATGTTTCTCCAAGATTAATCACTTGGGTAGCTTCACCCAAAATTGTGCCACCCTGTAAAAAGAAAATCATCTTTATGCAGAAAGAATAAACACTGTACTACCACAGAGCAGGAAAAATTCTCAAGCACATTTTTCTGCAGTAGCAAATCCCTTGGCAAATATGCAAAATGACAAAACTTCAACCATCAGATGTGAGATGCAGTTTCCACACAATTAAACAGAATATAAAGAAACCATATACACTTTACCAAAAATATCTGAAACAGATGAAGCAATTTACCACTTCCACGAATTTTTCAATGTTTGTGTTGCCTCAAAATGGTTAGTCAGAACAAAGGGAAACATTATATCACATCTTCATTCACACTACAATGATTTCATATTGTCTTCGGCGGTCAAAGGGTTATGTAGATGTACAGTAAAGTAGAATGACAAGAAATTATGTGTTGGGGGG
>Ga0268261_10003073_pt1 | contig 12150 bp, 7 predicted proteins | sample TergutNc150P1_FD_190353 | JGI IMG/M metagenome (GOLD analysis project Ga0268261, IMG submission 190353) | Nasutitermes corniger P1 segment gut microbial community from laboratory colony in Florida, USA - Nc150 P1 (SPAdes) (version 2) | ecosystem: Host-associated > Arthropoda: Insects > Digestive... | reverse complement strand
GTGTGTTGTCAGGTAGAGGTCTCTGCGACGAGCTGATCACTCGTCCAGAGGAGTCCTACCGACTGTGCTGCGTCGTTGTGTGTGATCTAGAAACATCAAGAATGGGTGCTCCATATATATATATATATATAACATTAGTCGCCTAAGGGTTAATAATTTAACCCTTATCCTGCTAACGTAGAGAAAATGGTGAGCTCCTAATAATGCCAGCAAATAGCAGATGGGATTTAATTCGGCGTCTAAGGGTTAATTCTCCTGATGATGGGCACATGGCTGCCCAAAACGTGTGGAAAATAGAAATAAATGCACATAAAAAAATTGTGTGTCAAGTTGGTTATTTACAAAGATTATACACTGATCTCTTGGTTCAAATATGGCATCAGTTATTCATATCCCATAAAATAATGGGCAAAGTGTAGGTAACTAAACTTTGTAAAATGTTAATATATCAAACATCCCAAATGTGTTTGTAAATTATTACTGTCTTTTCTTCTTGGTGTTCACTAACACCGACCCACAGTAACACATAGGCTAACAAAATTATTGAATTTAAGATTCTCCATGCAGTATGTTTCCATCTAGTACCAAGGTTACAAATGAGTGGAACTGTAACTCTACTCCCCCTATATGCCATTATGGTGTGCAGACACACGACTTTTACCTTTTACTGTATTTTACGCTGTGATAACTGTTGTCCACACTTGTGTAAGTTTTGTTTATGTTATAATCCAGTGTTTTCATTGGTATCAAACGATTGTATTGTTAGACTGGATAGGGTTCTCAATAATTATACGCTGAAACAACAGATTATATTTTTTCATGCTGCATTTTAATGTTCTAACAATGCAACTACAAGGAGTATATCCACATGACCTATTACATTAAAATATAACTGTAAGGGAATGTATATGTGTATATATATCACAGGACAGTTTCATATTTTTAACTGTAGTATCCATAAAATAATATATATTTTATTTTTATGACAGTACTACCTTTTAAATATGTATTTTTGTACGTACTTAGTTAAAGTACATATTTAAACTTTAGAGCGTTGCTCTTACTCATTAATTTATGTCTTGAAAATGTCAAAACATGTTAAAATATAAACTTTCCTAATAGATGTTCATAAACCAATTACTAGTGTTTTATTCATATAAAAATACTTGTTTGATTTTTAAAATACCTCTTGCCATGGAACATAAACTTGAGGTCACCTCCATCAATCCAGAAATCAGTGTGATAAGCTTCATGAGGTTTCATCATAACTGTGAGTTGTGAAACAGAAGATTTTCATTTTTCAGAATATTTTACTTACATTTATGTGAAATGTTTTCAACATTTTGCCAGATTTTGTCCATCGGGTACAACATCTTTGGAACGGCTATGCGTAAAGGGGAAATTTTAAGAGAAACATACATTTTGATATATGATTACTTAGAACTGCTGAACATTTAATGTGGGTAGTAGTAAGGCCATCCTAATAGCTCAGATTGATAGAACTAATGTGAAGGACTTGTTATTGAGTGAATTCACATACATAAATCTAATATAGTCAGCACAACTAACATAATGTGTAAAGTACATTCGTGTAAGTGTAGTGTAATTGGATGCATCAATTAAAGTTCATAATTTTCTTTGTGTCTTAAATTTCAATCTGTGATGACTTGATCCACTGTTCATCAAAACCCTTTGATTAGTAAGCTTTGTTCCCAAATCAACATCCTTCAGGAGTAAGGAGTTTCTATCAGGGATGCAAGTACTGTATATGATAAATGTAGAAGGATTTGTGCATGTAAGTCTTGGTGCAAACTTGTTAAAACCGTTATTAACTTGTGTTTTTGCACACTATTAAGCAAAGTTTCATATACCCTTAAACAGGGCCTATACACTTAAGAGTCGAGGCGTCCAAAAATGATATTTCTGTGCTTGTGTGGATCACGTTCAATGCCAGAGTTATGAATGTTTGACATGAATATTTAGTTCAGTGTTGTGAATAAAATTATGTATTTGTAAGACAAAAATATGGCTCATCATGATTTTTCTGAAGTTATACAGCTCAGCATGATATTGTTCCAATATTCGCTTGAGGAATACTGTGCAGTTTACGTGTGTGTAATTGTGTAAGCCTTCTGACGGAAAATCAGGGGTAAATACCACATCAGAATACTTTTAGTTGCTTGGAAAGGGGAAGAATTTTTGTGTTTAGCAATGGATGACATGTTGAAACATTTCTACATACTATCTGATCACTGCTGGTTTAAACTACAGAAGCATCTATGTAAGTTACAACATATTACTGAAACCATATGGAGACACAGAGGTAAACAGATCTGTAAGGTTATGGCCTTCATTTATACCTAGTTGACAGTAGCATGACGGCAGCAGTGACACCTCCGCCAACCATAGTAGTCAGTGTGCTGTGACTATCCCTGCAATGAAACATGAAGGAAACTGTCTAATTGGGAGCATAACACTTTATAAAATGGAGTGCATATTTTTCCAGTTTCATTCTTTCCAAACATTTTCACCATGGTAAAGATATTGTGGTCTTTTGTGTTGATACCATATTGTTGCCTGGTTGTTGTGTATAAGTTTTGGAGGAATATTCCTGCTTCATGGTCAGGATTAAAGTTTGACTTTAGTTAACAGTGTTTATCTCCAAACTATTGTACTTACCTACCAGACTACAGTACATTGTATTTAACTTTATTAGTCCCGATGTGTTCCATATTAAAATAAAGTATATACATTTATCTAACACATCTATAAACACCTCTACAAAGCATCCACTAGGCTACATGTTTCGGCCCAACCGGGCCATCATCAGGCCTCACATATGAACAGGTTTGTTTGACTACAGTACATTTTGGGATCCCAAACTGTCTTACAAGTGGATGCTTTGTAGAGGTGTTTATAGATGTGTTAGATGAATGTATATACTTTATTTTACAGTACATTGTCATAACTCAGAAGGCACATGAATTATTTTTTGCAATATTGCAATTTTGCATACATTGTTTACTGTGATGCTAATTTATTAGATTTATATTGTTGTGGATATGAGTTTTGTTCATGATGGAAGACATCCCTCTGTGTTGCATAAAGTATTACTATAATAGAAAAATACAGTCTAACTTATAGGTGTCCAACCCACAGCCTGCGGATGCATTTGCAAATTATGTATATACTATAAAAATTTTACAATAATTTAGGCAGTTAGATATACCACTTACTGTTATTTTTCTACATGTGGCCCACAAACCAGCCCACAATAACGCATGTGGCCCTTTGTCATAAAAAGGTTGGAGACCCATGGTCTAATGCAACTATTTTGTTATAAATCAATAGATTTTTTTATTCATGTAAGGTTGCTGCATGTTTTGACATGATTGGGACATCATCAGGCTTATAGAGTATGTAAGAGGCGGCTAGATGTATATCATTACAATTATCATTCCATGGATTGAGGTCTCATCATTACAGTCACATAATTGTGATTTTAAGGATAAGATCTCAGGCCATGAGACAGGTGATTGTAATGATGTGCAACTACCCTTCTTTTATGTATTTTTATAAGCCTGATGATGACTTGATTAGGTCAAAACATGTAGCATTTTTATATGAAACAACATCTATTGTATTTATAATAAAATCCTTTTGTTATACTGTAGTTTTATATTATACAAATGTTGTTAGAAGACCAGTAACACTGCATATCTTTGCAAAGAGTTAGGAATTATTTCCATTTGTGTTTCATTGCGCTTCCACTGTACGAGAAAAAGTTTCAGTAACAGTTATTAATTGTAATAAAACTTCTATTTGCATTATTTATGAATTTTTGTAACATGAGTCATGTATGGTACAAGTGGCAAATGTTTATGCTTTCAAAGCAGTGTAGCTGAGGACTCCGTTCTTCTGGTATATGATGCTGCATCACTGGGTAATTGGTTCCTTACATTTTGAGATGGCACAGTGGTTTCATCTTCAAGGGTTGAAATGACCAGGAAGACCCTTGAAGATGAATCCACTACATTGTCTTGAAACACTAGGAACAAAGTACTTGATGCAGCAACACATCCCAGAAGAATAGAGACCTCAAAACTGATGAAGTTTGATTGCTGCTTCATGTGGGTTATGCTGGACTGATCTGGAGCAGAATTAAATTTATGTCATGTATCATTTAGGCTTCCAATACCAGATTTAATTTAAATATGTTTACTTGGAATACATGGAGAGGCAGGCAATTTACCACCTGTGTCCGTTCACTTTGTGCACTCTGGACAAAGAAAGTGCTATAATCAATTTGGACTGTAATGTTTGTACTGAAACAGTAGACCAAGACCAAATTTCACATTTAAGTGGGTTATACTCCTGATTTGTGTATGGAAGGCTAAGTGTTTAGATCTCAGTCCAGAGATCAGCTATCTTGTTTGAGTATCTTTGTGGTATTTCTCAGCACTTTCAAGCAAATGTGGGGACAAGATCTCAAATCTGACCATGACTGCTTCTTTACACATATTTCCCATCATCCTTTCCATATTATCATAAAATAATCTGAACTACTGAGTGTCTTTAACAGACCATAAGTAAAACATAAGTTATCACAGTTATCAGTACTGATGTGTACTTTGTGATTAGACATGTTCTGCTAAGACTCATAAATGTGCGTGCTATATAAGAACATTGCTGAACAAATGTCCTAAAATACCAATTTTTGACTTGAGAACTTTTGTTTATTTTTTTTTTTTTCAGATTTCTAAAATATTTTCCTGCAATATAATCCTGCAGTACAGAAGGTTTATATTTACCTCATGACTGGAGGAGATGTCTTGGTGGAGCCAAAGAGAGTCAGGCCATCAGGTACGAAAGCATAGTTGGAGGTTGGCTGGAAGAGGAGTTCATACTTGAAGTAATTATCACTAGATATGTAATTCACATTTAAAGACATAATGAAATTGAATGTGTATGTATATTATGTTGTGAGTGTAATATGATCATTAATATTTCTAGTATGTCTTAATTCCTGCAGTGATTCAGATTAGAGTTCTTATTCAGATACATCAATTGTTGCTGCTGCTGTGATTATCTCTCATATTTCATAATAACAATAAAATTATATTCTCCTCTTAGTAAGCTTTTTATGAAAAACTGATTGAAAAAAAGAATGGTGTGACATAAAGAGAAAGTGGACGTGAAGCTCTGGAAACGAAATTCACGTAAACCTGTTAATTATATATCATGTTTGGTAGTTTAAAAAGTTACTAAAATTATTCAATTTTTTTGTATTTTAGTTTCTATAAGAACAAAGATGATTTTATTATGTTACAGTTAGAAATGACAAGAGGCAATAGTGGTGTCCTGGAGGGACTAAATGACGACAGATCCTGGGCCAATTAGGATGCATATCTACTGGGTGAGTAAGACACTGCACTGCCATGTTTTGTAAATCAGTTACCTTGTATATAAAGGTTGCTGGTGTTTTTGGTGTAAAAGTAAATTTTACAGTTACCATGCCTGGATTTTTAAAAATATAAATCATGCTAGCAAAATGTTCAATCAGATATGAAGCCCCAACTTAGGAGTTCATGGTATGTGGTAGCTGGTCACTTGTATCATAACAATTGAGTATGAAACCAATGAAAAAGCAGTTGCCAACTATTCACACAAAAGCCTACCTCACTATTATTCTGTGTGGCACTTGGAATTTGAGCCAAAGATTTCCTAAATTTGGAAAGTATTTAATGTTGTTAATAAAACAGTTTATGTGTGAGTTTTTAGGCTTTTTAGCAGTACAGTTGAAGTCTTCATTTTCTAGGATATGGCACTTTGTCCCTAGGTAACTGGTACCCTATGTTTTAAGACAGAAGGACAGAGACCTGAAACACTTAATATGCGGAACTTTGGAATGTACTCAACATGGACTCAATGACATGAGACTAATCCTACAACATGTGAAATTATTGTCCATACTGCTCTGTCCCAGATGTATCTAATGCCTGACCACCCTGTTGTCAATAGAATACCTAGAGTTTTTTCATAGGTCTAATGCTTCTAGGGTGAAGGAAAATGTTCTCCTGTGGGCTAGAGGCAGCATCAAAGTGCATGGATTTTTACATCCAAACACCCTTCTGGGTATGGCTCTCAGACATTACTACTAAAACAGTATAATTTATGAGTGTAGACAGTTTACCTTGTCAGTGAAGAAACTGTTGAGATGATCCATCTTAGGTGAGAATGCTGATTCCCCATCAAAGCTTATCAGGGATGTCATAACACCTTCCTTCCCTATTCCTAGTGCAGGCCACATTACAGTTAGAGTAGCTAGTACACAGTTTACATATTCAGTGGCCTTCTCAGACCACTTGGAATACTGAGTCGACATAAAACCCACAGCAGACTTCTGAATTGTTTCCATTGACAAAGCAGTACCAAAAAATGATTCAGTCTTCAGTGTTGTATTATCCATAGTACTAAAATATTTCTCAGGAAGTCCAAAACCCTGGAGCAGAGCTTGATTCTTTGAGATATGTCCATTAGCCTGCCTTGTATTTCTCATGTTTGACATTCTTGTGGCATCGCGGTTTACTAGACCTTTTGAAGTGATGCGAATGGTGGAGAGATGTTCAGGCTGTGAGATGCGGCGTTCAGAGGAGATGATCCTGGTAGATACCCTATCCATCGATTTGCTGGTTGCAAGGTGGTCAGATGTAGATTTCTTTGAAACGGGTTGTCGTTCATGAGTTACTCGTACAGAACTTCCTGGAGATTTCAGTCTCTCGGCTATTGACTTGGGATTCCTTACAAATGACAAACCATTTGCTGACAAACTACGTGTGTTCCTGAGATTAGCCGAACTCCCAACTGATCGTTTAGATTTTCTCTCAGATACCAGTCGTTCAGTATAAATCCTTCTGGAATTCAAGTTGGTTGCCAGACCGACAAGTGATGTTTCAGAATTCCTTTCAGATTCCAGTGGTTCAGTATAACCCCTTCTGAAGTCTCTGCTAGATACCAGACGATTAGCAGCGCGCCTGTCTGAACCTATTCGTTCAGCGGGGATCCCGGAATTTCTGACTGATGTGAAACGGTCGACTGATCGTCCCGAATTCCTTATTGTCTTCAGTTCAGCAGATGTCCTTGAACTTCGAAATGATGTTAAATGTTCAACCGAGCGACTAGAATACCTCTCGGCTGTAACTTTTCTGGAACCTATCGACGCTAACGGTGTAACAGTGCGTCTAGACTCCCTTTCATATGCCCATCGGTTAGAAGACATTGTGGGATTTCTGACGTATGACGAACGTTCAGTCTTGAGGCTTAAATTCCTCCCAGAAATCTGTTGTGTTGCAGTAGTCCTTCTCGTACCCAAAATAGTTGGAATTCTTTCAGCGGATCTGCGAGAGCCCTGAGATACGTTTTTAGTAGAAGCGCTCCTAGAACCTTTCACAAGTGCTAAGCGCACGGCTGAAAGTTTAAAGTTATTTTGGATTTCCATTTCTTCAGGAGAATACTTGTGACGTGTGGTGGATGCCAAATCACCATTCGTTCGCCTAGCAGTCGTCATAGTTGATGTAACTCTCGAATTTCTTTTAAGTGACAGCCTTTCTGATGAGATACTTCTGGAAGCCCTTATGAATGCTACGGGTTCATCCGTTATTCTGTAATTTCTGTTAACATTAATTCTTTCAGAAGACCTTGTAGAATCAGTCCCAGTTTCAAAACGCCTTGATAGTTCAACTGACCTCTGACTTGTCAGTCGTTCCGTTGAAATGGTCCTTGAATCTCTGGAAGATGTCAAATGTTCAAGTGACCTATAGTGTCGAGTAACCAGGCGTTCAGTAGAGATCCTTCTGGAGTCCCTGAGAGGTGTGAAATGTTCGGCCGATCTGGAAATTCTCTGAGTTGTTATACGACCTATATCAATCCTAGAATGCCTAAGAGTTACAAGACGTTCAGCAGACCCTTTAGAAGACCTCTGATGCTCAATCCCGCGTGAACTAACTCTTGAAACCCTGAGGAGAGGCAAACTTTCTGTGGACTTTAAATAATTTAGAGTTGCAGTTCTTTCGGCCAAATTTTTCCTGGAATTACTGAGTAATGATAGACGTTCTTCGGACCTACTGGAATCTGTCGGATTTTTAAGTTCGGTTAAAATTGTTCTGGAATTCCTTAGAGAGAGCGAACGTTCGACAGACCGCCTAGAAGTTTTCTCTAATACCTTTCGGTCGGCTGACAACTTCTTGGAGTCCCTGAAACGGAATGCTTTTTCAGAAAGTGTTCTAGAACCAGAAGTGATCCTCATTGAATCCCTGGCCTGTAAAAAAGGCTCATCAGACATTCTGGACCGCCTTTCAGATGCCAGTCGTTCAGCAGCAACCCTTCTGGAGTTGACAGATATCAAACCTTCATCATATCTCTTAGAATTCCTTTCGGGCATCAGTCGTTTTTCGGAAACCCTTCTATAAAACTTAGTATATGCTGCATTCTCAGAAGACCTCGATAGTCTCAGTCGTGCAGCAGATATCCTCATTGAATCTCCGACAGATGCCAAACGTTCCGCAGATCTTCTGAGATCCTTTTCAGATGTAAGTCTTTCAGTAGAAATTTTCCCGGAAAACTTTGCAGAATTCAGACGTTCATTATATCTTCTAGAACCCATTGCCGGTGTCCGTTGTTGAGCGGAAACCTTCCTGGAATCCCTGGTAGATAACAGTCCTTTAGTAGACCTAGAATCCTTCTCAGAGGTTGTTCGTCTAGTAGAAACCCCGCTTGAATCAGTGAGTGCGATTATATTTTCGGCATTCTGTCTTTTAGAGTCTTTGAGAACTAGTGCTCGTTCTGCCGAAGTTCTGATGAGATTGTTCCCCGCAATAGATTCGGTGACGTGGTTATTCCTATAAGCGGGAGTTTCTGGAGATAAACGCTTGTCACTTACGCTAGGAGAAACAGTTCTTCTCATTTTTGAACGTTGCGCTAATACTCGTTCATTGGACATCTTTCTTGAAGCAGTAAAATCAGATAATCGCGAAGATACAGTTTGATCCAGTCGTCTGTCTGAGATATTTGCAGAACGTCTTGCCGTAGATGTTGTAAGTAGACGACGTGTGACAGGCGATGCTCTTGAAACCCTTCTTTCTTCTGAGAACCTTGTAGTTACTATGGAATTCAACGGCGATGATCTGAAGGAAGAAGACAAGCGTTCCTCCGTTTTCATAAATGAAGAACGACGGTGAGACGAATCCGATGATAAAGATCGCCTTTCACGACTTAATTGCACATTACGCCTCTCTTCAAACGCAGATGCACTGTTTCTTCGATTATCTGCAGTTCTGTATGCAGCATTACGATCTATCATATTCCTAGATGGTGACAGTCTGTTGCTAGAAATTTGAGGACGCCGTTCATTAGATGTCATAGATGGTTGTGTACGATCAGTTAAGGTTCTGGAGGATGGTTTGTCTGTGGGTATTATTACGCTTCGACTTATTGGTTTTATTCTAGAAAGAGACTCAGAAGACAGCTTCTCGTTTTGCTTTACCTCGGAAGACGATGACAAAAGTTGAACTGAAGGCAGTGAGCGATATACTCTGTCGTGAGATCTCATACTTGGGCGTTCTTTATATATCCTACCAGAACTTCTAATAATGACACTGGTAAATGGAAATGTGCTGGAGGCACGGCTGTTAGTTGATGTGTGGGAAGAGATGCTTCTAGCTGTCCTCCGGATAGCAGTTATTCCTTCGGAATTAATGCTTTTCTCAAAGCGTTTTGTCGAACATCGTCTTTTGGAATTTACAGCTTCATGAAGGGCGTTTTTTCTAGAAAGCGACCCCTCTGCGTAAGATCTTCGCCCTTCTGTCTGTGCCACCCTTGAACTTGATCGCCGTTCGGAGCCAAAACGTTCTGTTGTAAACCGGCTAATTTGAGCTCTTTCGGATACTGCCCTTATACTTTCACTATCATCTTGACGGATGTCGGATGAGGCGCTACGGGAGAGTTTAGCATCAGAGAAATTCAGTTTAGAAGATACCCTAGACCGAAATAACTTTTCAGAAATTCTGTCTGACGCCAGTCTTTGAGGTGATCGTCTTTCAGAAGATATTCTTCTAGAATTTCCGTATTCGAGCAATCTGTGTTCTGCTGGGGTCCTCCTTGCTGACTCTGTTGTTGCCGATGTTGTCCTAGATGCAGTAAGTTCTCTGTTTCTGCTATCACTTGACACACTTCTTTCAGATTTTCTTTCGCCCGACAGTTTCCTTGTATCAGATTGGTAGAGCCTATGATCCCGTGATACCCTCAGAAGAGATCTTCGTTCAGTTGACGCTGTGCTATGGACATTGAATTCTCGGCCTGCAGGGTGTTCGGGGGCAGATTGATATTCAAATGCCAATCTCCTGGATCCATCCTTTTCGGGCATTTTTCGTTCCATAGTTCTTCGTGAAGTGCGTATTTCCGTCGACATTTTCCTGGAAATGCGCTCTTTGGCCAATGCCGCCTTTTCATCGGCAGTTACACTAGGGAGCTGTATTTCTGCTGACCCTCTTCTCGGTACCTTTAGCTCTGATATTTTGCGGGAAAGTGGTTTATCAGCCGTCTTCTTACGTACGCCACGTTCCATGAACAGAGACCTCCTTATAGTATCAGTTCTTTCTGAAACAGTTCTCTCACCATTCCGCGCAGCTAATAAATTGCGTGTTGATTTTGCTTCTCGGCGCTGGGATCCTATTGCAAGTTCTTCTCGGGGAGCGTGGCTTCTTTTCAGTGACCTGTACTTTATCTGGCGCCGTGGAGCCTGCATTTTAAGGGTTGTTTCAGGCGCGTCTTTTGAACGAGCAGCCAAAAGCCTTCTAGGAGCGGTCCTAGCATGCGGTGTCACTGGTTTAGGATGTCCTTCATTGTTCCCTTCAGGGCGCTGGTCCACTGAACAGGTGCTTTCCAGGAGGAATACATCAGTGGTGACGCAAGTATCAGCATGTCCGTTGTCCGGTGAAACAGTCCGAGTCATCTTTATTGGAGCATTCCGGCTAATCACGCATCCTCCTTCCCCGGGATCCTCCGGTGGGCTGTGAAAAGGGAATTCCAGTCAAGATAGCCGGTCTCCGAACCGAGACTGGAATCCATGATCTCTTGAATACGTGTACAGAGCAAGATAACTTCCTACATATTTTGTGACTGTACGGTTTGATTAGTTCATAACTACCACTTCTTGAAGAAAACTCCTGCATTTGCTTATTCAGGTATTTATTTTTGTATACGTGGTATATTATGCAAGGATTAGAATAGATCATTACTGTTGTGTACATAATACTACAATGCATAACGGGAGTGTACAGTACTGTACGTGGGCCTACGCACAGTAACGACCCGAAGATGAGCACAGAAAATTTTTGGAACGGTACCCAAACCGGCCCTGGGGTTCGCCAAGCCATATGTCCAGTGGGCTTTGCAGATTCTGTGCCTCGTGGTACAGCAATCGAAACTTGAAACTGACTTCCCACCGTCGTTTAGTGCTGCGGCGAAAAGTTCAGGGACCTTTACTTCTTTACGCTGGCATGCTGCAGTGCAAATTCTGAACGTTTTTCAATTGAACTAGCCCACTGATGTCTGCATCTCACAGAAGCAGCATGGCCAAAAAGTGCATGTTTATTAGCGTTCGGACAAAAAAAAAACATTTTGGGTAATGTAGAATGCCAGCTGTTTATCTTGCCACTTAGAGGAAAGTTCAGTTTTATGGAAAGCCCTATTTTATGCTGAAAAAACGTTTATTGGATTCTACTTGCTCTGTTTTAATGGGAATCTTGGTCCCTTGCTATAGTTGTAGGGACATAAATTGAGGGTGTTTGAGAAAAGCGTTGAGGCAAGCATTTAGACCTGAGAATAAAGGAATATGTGGTGGAATAAATGACAGTCAGGAGCTGCAACGTACTTGTATATACGTCACTAAACGCCATTACAGTGAATAAGTGAAGGATTATATGTGTTGAACACAAAGCAGGCATGTAGGATATGTGAAATTAACCCTTAGGCGACTAATGTCATATATATATATGGAGCACCCATTCTTGATGTTTCTAGATCACACACAACGACGCAGCACAGTCGGTAGGACTCCTCTGGACGAGTGATCAGCTCGTCGCAGAGACCTCT
>Ga0268261_10003072_pt1 | contig 12151 bp, 10 predicted proteins | sample TergutNc150P1_FD_190353 | JGI IMG/M metagenome (GOLD analysis project Ga0268261, IMG submission 190353) | Nasutitermes corniger P1 segment gut microbial community from laboratory colony in Florida, USA - Nc150 P1 (SPAdes) (version 2) | ecosystem: Host-associated > Arthropoda: Insects >... | reverse complement strand
AGGAACACCACCAGGACCCGCAGGAGGTGGTGGAGGTGGCTCTGTTGGTTCTGGAAGTGAAGGAAGCCCCAGACACTTGGCACCACCATTGTTTCTCTGAGCTTGTGTCTGCAAATCCAGACTGCATGGTGCAGCAAGGGTGTGAGAGTTTGCCAGAGCCTCACACTCCTGTTGGATCACAATTTCAAGCTGCAAACAAATTATACTATAATGTTTTCAGGTTTCCATGGCGATTCTTGACAAACTAAAGGTATTCTTTTGGTTCTCTGTACCATGTAGTAGTTAAATGATCTGATACATTGGAGGAAAATACTGCCTCCATCTTGAAAGTGACTAATGCCTCTTCCCATCTTCCATAGCTGATTGGCCAAACCCCTCAAACTGTCCTTTCTGACTGACACATCTTCCTCTGTAACACTTCAGCAACCATCTGGAACAGTTCAGTCCCACTGAAGATGGAGACAGTACGTTCCTCCAAGACATCAAAAAGCTTAACCACTACATGATGCAGAAACCCAAAAGAACTTGAGGCTGCTGTAGTCCATTCATGGACACAGGCAGGCTAAGGACTCTTTTAGAAAGCCTTTTGATAACAGGGCAGCAGAATTACTCAACAGGAGCAGAAATCAACTAAGAATGACAGGACTGTCAACACGACACTATCATTCAAAAGGACATCTATTTAATCTGGGGTAGTAGACAGTTCAAGATGTAGCAGATGCAAACAGGCATCTGAAATGGCCTCGCATGTTCTTTGTGAATATGAGGCTTTGCACCTGGGACATCACTTTTTAAAATCAGGTGACTCTGCTCACATCTCCATCAGCAAGGTAATGCACTTTGTTTAGAGGGCAGAGCTGCAGCTGCTGAATGCATGAGCCAAGGGTTGTACAAAAGACTGGAAGGACTCAAGGTGCAAGAGTCACTGCTATTCTATTCTATTCTATTCTAAAACTACTACAATTCCAAACAAAAAGTCATCATGCTCCTCAGCTACAGTTAACCAGGCTACATTGCTGGGACATTGATGATTCATGTGGGGTGGGTTTGTTGTCCTGCTACCATGCTATGCTCTGAACTGGTATCTGTATTTGGTGTATCTGGAAGACACCTAGTTCAAATCACTGCTGTTGTGCAAACTATCCAGTATGACATGGTTCTTGCATTTCCTCCCAGTGCCTGCAGTCCTGCCATACTCAGCATTCAAGTCTCATTTACAGTGGAATCATCATCAAGCAAACACCATGAACCACACTTTCCAGGACAGTCAGTGTCCTAGATTTTAAAGTTGTATGAATTTTCAGATTGACATACTATCAAGTTTGGGTAAACTTTAATCACACCCTCCTACATTTAGTCCATAATGTTTTCATCTCTCTCCCTCCTTCATATCCCCCTCTCTTCTCTCTCTCTCTCTCTCTCTGACACATAAACAGACATCAACAAATGGACCAAAAACACTAAGTTCACCTTATTACAAACAAAACAGTAGAAAAGTAGGAAAATATAACACTAATTATCAATTAATCTATCTAAATGACATTAACACGCAGTTCCTGTGCTATGCTTACAGACTTTCTGCTCTCTGTCCTTCACTTTATGATTACCAACACCAATACACTTACAGGCCATAATAAACAAAATTTCCCCAAGATTTTATAGACACAGATGTAAGACTGAGAAAAAAAAAGCTTCATATTATTGCTTTGAAAACGATGAGACAGGCTGTGATAATGGTGCTTCTGCACAGACTGCTCTGGAAGGCTGTGATGCTCTGTGCATTCAAGAAGATTCAGGAACTGATGACAGCAAAGAACAGGAAGCAGGAAGACTTATTAGTTTGCAAGAGGCGGTAGATCACATCAGCAAAAATAGGCTCAGAAATTGCAAAAGAGGTATGAATTTGTATCTCTTGTATAAGAAAAAGCTTGTAAATCAATTGCAGGTACAATAAAACTTTCCGTATTGGCATGTAATTTTCCAACTACATACCTCCACATCCAAATCTTCAACAAGTTCATTCATTCTCTCTCCAATTTCATCTATAATCTGATTACGATTAGGCTGTACTTCTGACAGAAACGCAAACAGGTTGTCCAAATCGACGGAGTCACCTGCCTGTTCAGTGACAGTAAGCTTTGAATTGAGTTGCTCTGCCATCTGTGAAAGGGCTGCTATTTCCTGCTGGGCAGCCCTGCATGATAGAATCACAAATACATGATAAATAAACTCCTTACTTCATTAGATAAAGATTTTGATATTCAAAATCACAAATTCATAACAAGACACCTACTTAGAATCCAGTTTTCAACATTAAGGACTGAAGCCACATCTAAACAGACCATTATATAATATGAATAGCCACTTTAAATTCAGAAAATAATGACATTCCAGCAGCAATGTGCAATCAGGTTATGGTCTTCTGGGATGTGACACTGCATAATGCTATCAAGGGATATGAATGTTTTGCAGAAAAGTGCTGCCTCCTTGAGCAGGGTCAAAGTGAATATATTGTAAATGTGGTATGTTACAGGCAGGTTATAACAGAGGTACTCCGGAGATGGCACAGAGAAATAATGTGACCCAGACTGATCCCACCCATTTTGACCCTGTAGACTCAAAGAACATACTACTACAGAATGTTAAAAGACTACACAGCATTACAACCTCAGTGGCTATAGCTGACAAACATTCATAAAAACTACTGTAAAAAAAACAGCACACATTTTAATTTCCCTAAAGCTGTACATTAACTCCTTCCTCCTCTATCCAGTTACCCACTAAAACCTAAAATTCAACTGTAAATTTCAAAATGCAAGTTGCTACCTTACAGAAACCCACTGCACAGACCAGCACCTAATACTGTTCAGGTAAATACTGCTGGTTCTGAGAGTGTGAATTACACTCTATAAGAAAAATACACAGTTTTTTTTGGTACACGTGTAACAACCACTGTGCTTAAAGGGTTAAAATCATCTTAATGTTATCATGTTTAAAAAATGGTATGTATAATGAATTTCTAATACAATAAAAATGCATTACTAAATTCGCATGTTTCTGGCTCCAGATACCACCTCCACCACACATGCGGTAAAGACCTTGGGGAATATCCAGGAGTGGTTTTATGTTAATCCCTTAAACGTTGAATTAAATCCCGTCTGCCATTTGCTGGCATTATTAGGAGCTCACCATATTCTCCATGTTAGCAGGATAAGGGTTAAACTCTAAATATGTGTATTATGACACCACTGGAACATTGCGATTGGCACTGAATGACTGTATGAGTGAGTGAGTGAGTAAGTGAGTGAGTGAGTAAGCAAGCAAGAAAACGAGCAAACGAGTGAGGGAGCGAGTGTAAATGAATATGAAAGGACATACGAGGGTGCAGTTGTGACACAGTCAGGACAGAAACTCTTCAGTACACAAGCACAGTGCTAATACCTTACATTTCCTGATGCAGGACCATCAGGAGCATACTGTGGGATTATGGTCCTGTTCAGATTTATGTATATTATATGTAGCTTTCCTGGCCTTAAGTTTAATCTTTTCATTATTGATGTTCTTCAAGATAGTGACTGTACGGTCACTATCTTGAAGAACATCAATAATGAAAAGATTAAACTTAAGGCTAGGAAAGCTACATATAATATATATAAATCTGAACAGGACCATAATCCTGCAATATGCTCAACCATATTTTATGTCAGTTTTTGGAAAGATGACAAATTCAAATGCATTTTGTAAGATAGACTGTCTTTCAAGTTACTTACCCTCTGTCCATTCCTACTAGACCATAATATTGCATGCTTGAAAGAAAATTAAGTTTTTAGTTATGTGGGGTACAGCGTACATGCAACTACAGTAACATCAGACATTGTAGAGCTTAGGAAAGAACTTTACCCTGTGGTCTTTAAATTAGTCTATAGAAGTACTATATCATTATTAATAAATAATAATAATAATTGTTACTATTGTTACTGGTGGTGGTGGTGGTGGTGGCGGTGATGATGACGACGACGACAACGATGATGATGACAGTGGCAATGATGATGAAGATTATGATGATAGCTATGTGACAAGAACAAGAAGGAAGTGGAGGAGGAAATGGATAAATGCATGTGAAGCAAGTTGGGATGATAAATATCAAGAAAAGTGACAGAGACAGATGTGGCTCATTGATCCATCCATGCATTCTCTAACATTCTACAACAAATCCACCTTTACACTGTAGACATGTTTTGATTTAATTTTTTTTAATCAGATAGTAGATTTGTGATGGTGACTGACATTACAACTGAGGAGGAACTTGCTGCAACCATACCCAGGGAAGTTACCCTGAAAATGGAAGCAGCAGGTTTCCCTGAAACACAGATATCCATCTATAAAATCACATGGCATTACATTCCTGAACTCAACAGCCTAAATATTTCTTGCATTTAAAGCAAACAGGCATAATGACAGTTTCAGAAACATGATTTTAAAACATGTGTTGCTGAAGGCTCTTTTAGTTCGTAAAACTTAGAACTGCAAGTTTAATAACTGTGTGCTCATAAAGTTGCACAGTACCAGATACTGTTCAGCCTGAAACCACTGCCTTCCAAATCACTTTTAATCACCACACTACTGGTCATATGACATTACATAATCACTACAGAAATACAGTACATTCTCAAACAATGGAGTAATTCATGATCTGATGCCCAAACTTTATTCTGACTTTGCTGTCCACATGTCACATGCGTAACAAATGGTGCAGATCAGACCTTCACGTACCCACAAACAACATTTAAGCATTTGTTGCACCATGGCACCAAGGCTTGTATCCTGACAAAGAAAAAAATTGGTGTCCAGTGTCTGCAGCCAGGAGGTGACAGCATGCTTCATGTTGGCATAAGTCACAAACTGCTCACCAGCCCCGGTGTTCTTAAGTGGTCCAAAGAGATAGAAATCACTACATGTGAGACTGCAACTGCATTGAGGGCAGTCCACAAACTCCCAGCAATTGTACCGTAGCAAGTCACAAGTCGTAAATCTGGTTGGCAATAACAGGCCCAGTCATTTCCATCCATTTGGATGCCTTCAGAAGCACTTGACTGGCAAGTGATTTGCAACAGATGTCAATGTGAAGCAAGCTGCCACCTAGACACTTGACAATGATTTCTTCTACACCATGATACAAGCCTTGGTTATGTAGTTGAACAAACGCTTAAATATCAGTGGTAACTGTGGAAGTCTGATATGTTCCATCTGCCATCTATGTTCCATGCCCAAATGGAAGTCAGTATAAAATTCTCAGTATCTAAATGTTTGTTACCTTATTTTTTGGGAACCTTCTTGTAACTGCAATGAGAATTAACCACTTGTAATGAGTCTATGGTAGCAACGGCCTTATAAAAAAAAAAAAAAACAAAAAAAAACCTTTCTAACCTTTCACTATCCTCAAGGGCCTTCCTGTCATCCTCTGCCTGCTGTTTTTCTAACTCAAGTTCTCGTAGTCTGCGCTCCTCTTCAAGCTTCTCTCGTTTACGCATTTCTTCTTCTACACGGCGCATCTCACGCAATGCTGCAGCCACCTGTATCATGATAAAAAAAAAACATTAAATTGCCTTATTAATCTTCTCTAAAATCTTTACTGAATACTATGTTCTTCTGGGATATGATGCTATGTTAATTGGTAAATTTTTACCAACAATTTGAAGGATACTGCTGCATTCACATTCATGGTAGTCAAAAAATAATTATTTTTTTAATATCCTGGTATCAGGTTCTTCCAAATGACTGGTTACAGACTATCTATTTATCTGTTTTCCAGTGGTCCAGCAGTTACTGGTTTTGAGTCGCCATAACTGCCAGTTTATCATACTGTCACATGTTAAATTCCTCTGCTTCATAACCCTCTCCACTTCCTTTTCCCACTTCACTTCAGGTCATCCTCACCGTCGTCTTCCAGTGTGGTAACAAACTAACAATCAATATGTTTTCATATCTCAGAAGACTGTAATCTTTATTATTAATGCTGTAAAAACTCTGGGTCACAAAAGATCCTTATTCAGACAATTCTGATGATAAAGCATGCAGTAAGGATCATCTCCAGTTGGTCTTACAATTACAGCACTCAGACAATTTTGTACACAGTTAATCTGCCTACCTATGACATGGCTTCACACGACATCCAATAAAGTACGTTTTCCTACTAACATCTAATAGAAAGCATCTGCATCTCTCAAAAGAGGAAACTTAATCCTTTACAGAACTGAACACTTGTGAGTTTTGTGGATTTCACAACAGGGGTTTCTGGTCATCTGTGATATAACACTGCACCGTCTAGATGAGTGGCTCCCAACATTTCAAAGGTACCTAATGCCTTCATCTGTAAGTGTCAAGATGTCTGAGTGTCAGGTCCCAGAGCACCAGAATCTTCAAATGAAAATGTAATTACACAACCTCACACATCATGAACAGTGTTTCTTATTAACATAATTATTCTGACCAAAGAAATGCACAGCATCCCCTCTATTAAATCAAAATTCATAGCATTCTCTGCATTAGATTGAATTCATATAATTTTGAATCAAAGTGCAATAATTTTTAGAAGGAAACCTCCTTGTTCTAAGGGACTAAAAACAGATGCAAGCAAATGTGTTAGCAAGCACTTTAACTCTTTGAATTCAGTGACCTGAGTTGGTGTGTGGAGGGCTTGCTCAGATGATTCCACATGGTCATACCAGTAACAATCCAAGACTCACCTCTCTTGCAAAGACACCACGAAGATGTGACTGAATGATTATGGCCGCTCTACGCTGCCGAAGGAACAGAAGACGCTGCTTCCAGCCACGATATGCATGCTGTATTCGCAAAGCCGCTCGGCGAGTTCGGAGGAATTCTGAAATGTGTCCACCTCAACTAAAAACAACTACATGTTCACACATCATTCAGGCACACGTTTTGACCAAGTAGCAAAAATCACATCATAACAATCGTGGTACATTGGATGTACTTATTTTTGAAGAAAAGAATCCTAAGTATTTGCACCAATGCCTGTGTTATAAGAACATGGTTTTATGTAGATGTCAAGAACTGATATAGAAGCTACTTGCTTCTAATACAAATTCCATGCATACCAGCTGAAAATGAAGACTTACCTATCCTCACAATGTACCCTCGCCAGAACTTCTGGATTTGTATTGCCTTGGCTTGAACCACCTGATAGCGCGCATCTTCCAGTGGTTCGTGCACACAGCTCCGCATGAACACTTTTGTTTTGCCAATTTGCCATGCTGTACTGGAAATTCCCTGTTCCTTTATTAGTGTTCTGAAATTAATTAATCAATCAATCAATCAATCAATCAATCAATTAAGTAACATGATATAAATTCCTTATGTTCACCCTGTTCAGTTTATCTTAGCTTCTTCTTTTATAATAATGGAAATGAACTGATAAAACTAATAAGTGAAATTACAGATTCCTTTTAGAAGATAAATTGAGATCAACTGAGATAAATTTCAGAGCCAAAATATAATTAAAATTGTGATTATATAAACTAAAGTTGTACCTGAAAATAAGAAGTCTGAAATTGTAATTTCACACTGATCAAATAACTGTATATAATGAGTCACGAACACTACACTTTACATAAGGATTCAGCTACACTCCTCTTTCAGAAACCTAGTCAATTATTTAACGTGTTGCAATATGTTACAATAAAAAGGGTTTACAAAAAGTTTCTTCTGCAGAAACTACAGTAATGACTTCATGTTCATGGAGTTCTCTATGTTCACTATTTTTACCTTTCACAGTCACCCATCTTAACGCCATTGAAAACAGATGCAGATGTTTCCACCTGTTTTATCAGTCACAATAAATCACGAACACTGAGAATCCACTGTATAATAGACTGTCTCACCTGACAGCATCTGCCTCACAAGCAGGTAGTTTGCCATGGTACAAACACCGGTACCGTTGGATAAACTCAGTCAGTGTCAGATGAACAGGATAACCTTCCTTGCGAATCCTGATGATCTCCAGCATGCCCAGATACTTCAGCTGGTCCAGCACCAACTTCTCATTGTAATTGTTTGGTGCCTTCTGCATGTTTGGCTTGATACACCGCACATACCTGAATTTATGTTACACCAATTGAAGAAATTTTATGAGCAAATAGAGAAAAATATGCACCCCCTGACAGACATCTACAGGTTTGGAGGATTACAGTCTTCTGGGATGTGATGCAGCGTTACTAGGTAAGTGGGTCCTGATGTTTCAAAGGTCAAATTTCCCTCATCTTCAAGAGTTTATGGTTACTCTTCACGAACTTTGAACCCTTGACAAAAAGGTTACTCTTCAAGAACTTTGAACCCTTGACAAAAAAGTGACACATTCCTCTGAAGCATCAGTAACCCCCCATCCAGCAACACAATGACACATCCCAGTAGACAAAGTCTTGATTACACTGCTGTAAAATCTCACAACTCATGCCTACAGGTTTCACGTTCTGGTGCTGAACTACTGTATTTCAGCAAATGGTGATCCAAACCCATGACGCTGCAGGGTAACAAAACCATATGGCATAAAAAATGTGAATATCAAAACTAGAGTTAGTGCAATTTGAATAGATGAAGAATATGTTGCAGAAACCAGAATACAAACTGTACTGACTGTACATTCACCTTAAGGGTATCAATCTTAAAACTCTATCTGACAATTTAAAGCAAACACAGCCACGTGTCTTGCTTAAGAATAAAACTAAACACCCTCTGTTAATTACATAAAGAAGGCAAAGTAGTCCAGGTCCACAGCAAAAAGGCATACAGGGGAACCAGATGGATAACTCCTCCCATTCTTAGCCTTGGCTCTAAGATGGAGGTATATACAGTATTTAACAGTTCTTCTTAATGCACATAAAGCCTTAGGCTGAAGGAATGTATATATAAAGTTATAAATTATCACAGTCAAATATAGATAGTTAATATCATACACAAAAACATGATGGTTGATTCGTACATTAGCAATATGCAAGTTTACACTAGAAAACAGGAAAGAAATCAATCAAGAACATCTTTAAATTGTGTACATTTCATGGTAGAGATGCTTCTTCCATTTCTGTGTATCTCACAAATATTTAACTTTACCATAATAATGAACATTTCTTCCTAACATAAACCACTATCTCGTGTGACATGTCAGCCACTGCCTGTGTGATCAAATACTGTACTTTAAGATATGAATGTAACTATTCCAAAAACACTACAAGTTGGAGAAGAAAGAAAAATTCTGTATTTAAAAGTTTGTTACGCAAGGCACACATGTCCCTGTGTGTAATCGGGCACTATTCCATTTAGACATTGGGCATGGTGGAGATATATTTCCATGCATTTTTAACCTCACCACTAAATGGAACTGAGTGATCAGCTTCACACTCCAGTTGCTTTGTGCCAAGCCAAGTCCCTAGAAATCACTAGATAGAAGACTCTGTGGGCACTTTAGCTGATCTGGATGTTTTGCAGAAGAAATAATCTATTGACCCAGCCAGTAATTGAACCCTAGAACATTCATTGACTAGCCATGTCAATACACTGACTGAGATATCCCAGTTCCCAACGTACATCTACTTAAGGTTCCATAATTACACTTGCATTACCTTCTCAAGTTGCATTATCAATACTGTACCAGTCAGCAAGAACTTTATCCATCAGCCCATACAAAAAGGACATAATGCTACACTAGCCTATCAGAACACTCAAGTTATAGACATCATCAAAATGAAATGCATTATGTCCTTGTGAGTTTTGTGGATACTGATCTTCCGAGATGTGATGCTGCATCGTTAGGTGACAATTTGAAGGAATGTACTGCCTTCACTCACCCACTGACAGAGCCTCACATCCCGGGTCCGTAAACCTCCATTATGCTTTATGATGACGGAACTCACCATGGATTGGTGGCCTGCAGCACATCAACAAGGGCTTGAAGTTGGTGCCTGAATGTATCACTGACAGTGGGCTTGCCTTTACTTGTTCCTCTAGGGACAGTAGCCCCACTGGTGTTACCCATCCGAGCTACTGTGGAACCAAGGAGGTCCTAATCATGAAGGAAAAGGCAGAAAGTAAGACCAAACTGCATGTTATCATACCTGAGAAGACAGGAATTTTAATGAGTCAAAATGAAAGAAGGAATTCAAGTCTTCTGGGATGTGACAGTATCACTTGGCAAACAAATCTTGATGTTCTGAAGAATCACAGTGCAAGAGTGCTTGATCCTAAAGATGAAGGCACCACCATCCTTCAGTGCTGAAAACAACTCACACAGTGACACAGCATCACTTCCCAGAGGACTTAAATGCTCAGCAAAACCGCTGTCTGCAAGGTTTTGTTCAGCAGCTTCACAAGGCGGTTGCTAACAATTTGTAAATAATGATAGCTAAATGAGATGGTGAGTATATTAAAAATATGGTTTCTGGGATACTGTGCCATGTGGTCTAGTACACAGCTAATAACAATTCATATAAATCTACTACACCCATTTATATGGCAGCAGTTCCATCTCTTATACTTAACCCCCATCTTAAGGGAACATGGATAAAGCAGGTTACTCAGAAAGTTTGGTACCTTCCTTCCAGTCTACATGGGGTCAGACCTCACAAGACCATACTATTAGCTGAGCTTAGTGAAATACATGTCCCATAGCAAGTTATGAGGTGGACACAGAAGTGGTGCTGTGCATCCCCTTTTTCTGGGATGTGACACTGTGTTGTTGGGTGAGTGATTCCTACGTTTCAAAGGATCATGGTGTTGTCCAGCTTCAGCATCATGCAGTCCAACTCCCACAATGGAACAGCATCACATATCATATGGTTGTAAAGTTTATGATAGCATATCTGTACCTCTTATTTTGATTTAAATGTCATGACTAAACTAGGTGACAAAAATGCTTTGTGCTTTAAATGTTAAACCATAATTCTTCATGCTAAAAGTTAAGCATATGTAAATTAACACAGCAATAAAGCTATTTAAGAAAAAGAAAATACCTTTGGACAGGGATTCATACTGTATCTGTAAGACATCCAAGTTTGAAACTTTCAACTCTTTATCATAACTATTTATTTATTTATATACAAAACAAACAATGATGTGTAAAACAACCTGTACTACCCCTGCATTTGATACCAAGAGTTAAGAATTTTTATATTCTAGAAGGAGCAGGATATTTTAGTGGGTAGAACCATCATTTAAACTCAGTAGCAAAAGTAACTCAATTTAATAAACAGTTAATTAAAATTTATTGGTTTATGCTACATACATTTTTGCAATAGTTCTAACACTTGTGAGCAAACAGCTACTAAGAATAAAGACAATTAACCCCTCAATGCCACCCTCTGTCCACCTACAATGTTTAATGAATCACGTCACCATCACCTGTGCATCATACTCTGCATTTCAGTGCACTGTAAATTTAAAACTCTGCTATCCTGGGCCGAGGTTCAAAATTAAACCCAGCATCACTGACAGGTTCAACAGTACCCATTCTTTCCAGTAACAATAGAAATGTAGATGCACAATTATTCATAACACAGCACTGAAATCATTCTGACCAACTAGTTTTTCATTCCAAAACTGGTACAACCTTAAGTACCGCCCTGTATGACTATTCCTTACCTGGTACACTGTCAGCTCTTGAACAAACTCGTTAGTGGAACGACTCATGAAGTCAAAAAATACATCCTGCTGCACATCACGGTTCTTATCCACAAAACCTTCAACATTGTAAGTCACACAGCCAGCATAATGCTGGATACCAAATTCTTTTTCCCATCTCCTCCTATCATCACCTTTCACATAATTAGGATGGCCATCAAATTCTGCATGGAGGTTTGTGAGGTAAGCTAAATCAGAACCCTGGAACAAGAGCAAACCTTCACTGCAAGTGGCACCAGCCACATCAACTGAGAGCAGATGTCAGACAGCTGGATAATGGTGACCCTCTACTTACATATTGCTGATTAGTGCAGAGCAGGGCTTTTCAAACTTTTTCATCTATGGAACCATTTTCCAAACTGAATCATTTCAAAGAACCTCACCCCTGTTTTTCAGTTGGCAATATACGTAAAGTAACAAAAGGGAATGTAGAACATATGCTGCCCCCCCCCCCCCCCCC
>Ga0268261_10003071_pt1 | contig 12151 bp, 20 predicted proteins | sample TergutNc150P1_FD_190353 | JGI IMG/M metagenome (GOLD analysis project Ga0268261, IMG submission 190353) | Nasutitermes corniger P1 segment gut microbial community from laboratory colony in Florida, USA - Nc150 P1 (SPAdes) (version 2) | ecosystem: Host-associated > Arthropoda: Insects >... | reverse complement strand
TGCGTGCGTGCGTGTGTGTGTGTGTGTGTGTGGGGGGGGGCTGTTGAGAGACAAAGAATAATGTGTGCCCATAATTTATGATGGGCAGTATAGAGAATGTGGAACCTTGGCCCTTTGGCTATCAGTGACTTCTGTTTGGAGAATTGTTGAGAAGAAAGCAGTGGACCAAGCAGCCCACAAACCATCTGCTAGTTTCACTCTATGGATTGCATTTTTGTGATCTGGTCTCATGAACCAAAGAAACTACATTTGTTCTTGGAATGCCTGAATGCCACCGCAACATCCAGTTCACTATGATGATGGACATAACATCTGCAGGAGAACCAGTGGCTCGCTGGGTAACAGGTTTACCACTTCAACTCTAGATCATGTCACCACCCCTTCCAATAACACACCCTCCTTTCTACCATGGTACATAATGGCAGAACTCTGTGTGACTAAGGAAGTCTCCACAATAAGTTGGAGTTACTCAAGACCACTTTCAGGGAGGATGGATGGAGCCAGGAAATGGTATGTTAATCCCTCAATCCACCCATGATGACCACTGGATCCAATGGGAAACCATCCTCGGTCACCTTCCCTCCATACATGCAGACCACCTTGAAACGCATCAGCAGGACACTGTCCAGGCCCAACAGTAGTAGTATTTGCCACCCAAGAAGATCTTCAGCTTCTGAACCACAACCTGGGACTGAAAACTCTGGAAGGGAACAGCATCCCCTTTCAAGTGAGTTGAGGTTCGCATTGGTCAAGTCAGTCGTTCTTTTGGGACCCTGTTGGAAGGACACCACTGGCACATCTGGCTCATGCAGCCTCACATGTTGGCAGTGGCAGATCACACATTCAACCAAGCCCATCGTATCCAACTCTAGGACACCCAAATCCTGCTACATGGACTGCATGGTCAGGGTCAACAGCCTGATTTAGGGCAGGACTTGGCAACCTTAATTCACTATCTGAGAGAGCATAAGCGGCCTCCCCAAGGTGGTTAAGGTGTTTATGGGCACTTTTAAGGGCATAATTACACATTCTTTCCTTTCTCCCTGACACTGAATGTATTCCTGATGCCACCTAAACTGCACCCCCAACCACACCAAAGTGGCCACCTCACAATCACAAGGCCCAGGACAGTCCACTTCACCTCATCTTCACTAGCCTTTCATCATCCAAGATACAGCCCATGTCAGGACTTGTATATGTATTTTTTAATGTTATTTTATTTCCACCAGGCCTTGAACTTTTTGTCATCTGCACTGCCAGTACATAGGCCCTTTGTTTACAGTGTTGACACCTCAACAGCCATCTCCCCACACACACTACTGCACACCTTAACCACACATCAATCCCAGGTAGTACGAGTATATCTAGGCCTTGCCCAGTTCATGTCACCATTACCCCTACGGCTCACCACCCACACCTGTTTGACCACCCTGACCTATATACCACATCCTGTTTTACCAAAGCAGCTATTCTTGGACTCCTTAACCCTGACAATGAAGGTACTTTGATCCTACAAAATGTTCAGAACTAATCACCCATTGACACCAGGTCACTTCCCAGAAGACTTCTATCTTCAATGTAAGATACTTGAACATTGTCAAGACACATGCACTAATTCACAGTGTAGAAAAGCCTTTTAGTTTTAGCAGAAGGAAGAGTTTCACTTTGAAGACTAATTTGTACAATAAATAAAAGTGATATATGTATAAGGGCGAATTTACACTTTTGCACTTCGGATGTGCATCGAAGATGATTCATCCTCAGTGAATGTGAACGATGAAAGCTGGAGTATTTATACCTTTCAATGGTCCAATTCGTTTCACTTGTTTTCAAAATATCGGCGACTGAAATAGTGAGTGTCGGGATTGAGTTAATAAGTTTAGCCCTGGCAGAGAATGTCGGAAAATATTAGAAACGAGAAAGAAACGTCGACCTTGTCGGTGGTGGGTAAAACCTTGGATTCGACAGTGAGAAAAATTGGGAGCATCGACATAACTATTAGTGAAACTTGCTGCAGAAGATTCTGATAGCTACAGGAATCATTTAAGAATGAGTGAAGCCCAGTTGGATTTTCTCTTACAGAAAGTTAGTCCTCTGATACAGAAGGCTGACACCTTCTTGAGACCAGCTTTGCCTGCAAAACTTAAATTGCAAATTACCTTTCATTATCTCGCAACAGGGACTTGTTTCCGTAAGTGCCCTTTATAGAGTACCAACTTGTAGCATATCACTGATGATTCCTGAAGTTTGCAAAGCAATTTACGATATTTTGGATGAGTTTATTCAGGTAAGTACATTTTAAAAACTTATACGACTAGATATGAAAGTAAAGAAATATGTATATTTAATCTTGATATCAATATAATATTAATTTTAATACAGCTTATTCTACATTAAATCCACCAATGCTGGAAATTGCTTGAGCGAGGACACTGTTAGGTTCTTCCTGATAAATGGGGTCATTAAGTGGAGTAGTCTTGGGATATAAAGCGTGTGAAGCTTGTCCAGAAAAAGTGCTTGCAGGTGATGGCGTTGCTGTATACATATGTAGCGGCGAAGTAGGGTTTTCTGAGGAAAGAAGAGATAAACGGTGTTGCGTCATTACCGCCTGTAGCTTTTGTTGGCAGTTCAGAGCCTGTTGAAGAGGCATATTCTTTAGCTGTATTGCTAGGCTATTGCAAAAAGCATCAAATTCGTGTATTTCTGTTTTTTATTTTCATCTGAGATTTTTGAAAGCTTCTGTATTGCTTCATTGATTGATTCTACGCTACTTGAATACCCTCCATCCTTTGCCACATTGTTTGATGACTCTCGTTTGTTTCCACGACTGTTACATGGAGTAACTGTGAACTGACTGTTCGTTTGCTCTGGTGTTTCCGACTCAACATTTTCATCAGTGACTTTTTGAGAATATCCAGATCCTTCATTTTGAAGTTCCGTATTTCGATCTTCCTCAAGTTCATACGTTTCTTGCAAAATTTCGGCTGACTTGTCCTTTGAGTGTTTTTATGGTATCTGGCGATTCCTAAAAATAAGAGTCCGAATTAATATACTGAATAGCTAGGACACTTGTAGAAAATACCATAACAGAACTATCGATTTCAGGTTCCTACAACTGCAGAAGAGTGGAAAAATATAATGAAGGATTACTATACGACATGGAACTTTCCTAACTGCTGTGAATCCATGGACGGAAAACATGTAATCATTCGTTGCCCACCAAAAAGTGGATCTGACTACTTTAACTGTAAGAAGGATTTTAGCATAATACTCTTTGCAATTGTCGATTCAAATTATAATTTTTTATATATCGATGTGGGTACAAATGGAAGAGCAAATGATGCTTTAGTATTTTCAAAATCTGCATTGAATGAATCTTTACAGCAAAACTTTTGAATATACCCGCAGAAGGTGTTTTTCTCGCCGATGATGCCTTTCCATTGCGAACAAACGTACTAAAACCGTACACTAGAGCAACTGCACTTAATAAAACTCAACTGGTTTTCAACTACAGACTTTCAAGTGGTCGAAGAGTTGTGGAAAATAGTTTTGGGATATTAGTAGCTCGATTTAGAATTTTTGAAAAACCAATCCCATTAAGTGTCGCTACAACAGAGCAAATCGTGAAAACTACTTGTGCATAACTGGCTAAGAAAGACGTCAACTAATTTTCATTCCTATGTTGAACAAGAGTTTATGGATTCGAAAAATTGGAATCGGGGCAAAGTGATACCAGGACAATGGCGATCATTAAGAAACGACGGATTGAGTGATGTGTCAACACCACTATCCCGCAATAACCACACGAGAAACGCAGCTGCGGTACGCGATTTTTATGCTAATATGTTTGTGACGACCGACATTGTACCTTGGCAACGGAACATGATTTAGTTTAGTTTTTTATTGTTGCAAAATGTATATCAAACTTTCAGTATAATAAAACTTTAAAAAATTTGAACTTACCTGCATGTTTGACTAACTGTCCTTTGGCGTACAAACATCTCGCAGAAAAGAATCTGCCTGTTTAAACCAAAATAAACGGGGAACGTACAGGTCATTACTTCCGGCTCCACTCTTTTCAGACTTCCTTATTTTCGCCAGCTCTGAACAGTAGACATATGCTACTGTCAACATCATTTACCTCCCGCTGCACCTGCTCTGCAATGCGACAGCCACTAAGACCATCATGATGGGTCTCCCTACCGTGACTTGTGGATGGATTTGGTTGAGAAGCACTAGATTCCTTGAGCAAGGAAAGTAGATTATCCAGAAGGTCAGTGTCATCACCCCCACAGTTTGCATTACGCAGACCTTTAATCGCAAGGCCATTGATGATATTAGCCTTCAGGGCATATGCAAACTGTCCCACAGTTGGGTTATTGTTTGAACCAGAGTGCAAAGGAATAACACCAAATGTGTTCTCAAGGAGATCTTGATCCAGGCTTCGGGTCACAAGATAGTCAAAACCTGCACTTTTCAACGTTCACCACACATGCTGGATAGCACCAATATCTACAATCCACCCATTCAGTGATGCAGTCGGTTTCTCGAAGGCAGGTTTACTATCCTTAAGGAAGATCCAACCCTTTATCCCCATACATGCCTTGGTCCAGTGACCTATATGAGGATTGTTGTCAGTAAGTGGGCTACGCAATGCCTTGCCTGGGGCAGCATGCTTCAAACTGTTGAAGCTATCAAACAGTTCGACGTCGTCAACAAACACAGCTGTAGGCAAGTACTCGCTGCTGAACACCCCCACAAAATCACAAACACATGAGCAGTTCCACACTTGTTTCATTGTCACAGTTGGCCAATTTTAAAAATATATTTAAAACAAGATATCAAGCAACATTAGAATAAGTTACTTTATCTCTTATGAAAACAGAATGAGTGATGACACTGTTCCTTAACATAAGACACCAGAGCATAAATTCTCGCTGCTACTGCGTGTCTTATAACTTGAGTGGCCAAGCTCACTTTCATGGCACACTGAGTAACATCGGCCAGGTGGGTGTAAGTCAGCTTATACAGCATACAGATCATGCGGTCTCTGTCGTGTTTGTATAGCTTCTCAATGTGTTCCCACTTAGCAACAGCAGGAAGCTGGCTGTCCAAACGCTCAGACTCGAACTGCATATCATATTTCAGGAACAGGTTACAGATGCACTTTAAGAGGTGTGGAGGGTCATATATTGTTGCAATTGCTTGATACTGAAACTGGATGAATGGCTCACTTCTAATTTAACCCAGCAGTTTCAAGGCCTTGACATTGTTGATACCCATGTCACAGACAGTGGCAAAAACATGTAGTCCAACATTCTGATAGTGCCAAGAACCTCATTCAAGAATTGCACAAACATCTCAGCGTTAGTACTTCCACGACTGAGGTAGTAAGCCACCGGCTGCTTCCACTTCCTATGCAGACCACGGACAATGAAAAGTAGAGCATGTTGCATGTCCTGCCCTGACTTCCAAGATTCTCAAATCCCCCAATGCAGTCAAATTTCTGATTAAACCAGACATTCTCTCTGATCGACATTTCATCAAACAAGAGACAACAGTAGCGGTCTTTTTCATATATTTTTTTTGCAGAGAGTGACGAAGTGCATAAAAAACATGGGTAGTGATGCCATTCCTAAAAGGAACGGTATTGAGGAGGGATTGCAAGCTGCGTCCTGATGAATGAGGGAATAATATCTGAAGGATACAGGATTTTGGGCTACGCTTAAGTAGAGACAGAGCCAAAATTTTTTCTTCAAAATTCCACCTCCTTCCCCTCGGCTTGTGTCTACTATTCCTAATAATTGCTGCCAATAACCTGACAGCCTCTGCATTCAAAGAACTGGAAATTTCCTGCATCACAGAGATCTCTCAAATTTTTTGATCTGTACTTCTTTCTCAGTTTACAGAGGGCACTCTCCTTTATCCGAATTCTCTGATAAAACTTTCGTTTTCTTGGTGTCAAATCTGACATAGCCAAATTAAGTTCCTTTAATAGAGAACGCCTTGCTGTAGTCTTTGAGGAAGAATTTTGGTCACTGAAGCACCCGAATTCCCCACCAGAAGCAGTGGAAGAATCTAAGCAGATGGACAAGGAGGTGTCTTCCACAGAAAATATGTTGGCTTCTGCTTGTGTAGGATTTGGTACACAGATTGGAGAGGAAGTGGAGGGACAGTCTATGTGAATAGGAAGAGGAGTCTCAACACGAGTGGAGGATGAAGGCAACTTGCTATAGGTTTTCAGGGGTGGCAGGACCTGAAGGATATTTTCCTCTGGAGTCATTTCCGAGGTTAATGGAAGGGGTGGCAGGAGAGGAAGGTTACTATTCTGAGGACTTACTGCTAAGGGTTGTGGGTTGGAAAGGGTAGGTAACAAGGGCGGTGCATTGAGGTGGCCCAGGAAGTGGGGTAAAGACAAAATGTTTAATTTGTCACAAATTGAAGAAAACAGAGTAATTTATTAACATTACTACACGAAGGTAAGTCGGAAAAAGATTATGACACATACTAGCAAATGTAATAATAATAATTATGATGATGATGATGGTATTAGACACTTTACTCTTCTTTGGCTAGTTGAAGACCGTTCTGCTCCTACAGATGTTTTTTCCTACCATTTAAAATTAAAATGTCTGTGTGTTGTTAGAAATTTTGTATTTTTATAATTTAGTTACAACAGGAAAGGGTGGACAGTTCAAATATTGCTGGGAATAATGGTAATGAATCAGAATTCTGTTCAGGAAAAAATTAAGAGTAGGTTGAAGTGAGGGAAAGCTTGCTATCATTCGTTGCAGAATCTTTTGTCTTCCAGTTTGCTGTATAAACATATAAAGATATACAGAACTATAATTTTGCCTTTTGTTTTCTAGGGATGTGAAATGTGGTCGCCGACATCGAAGGAGGAACGTAGGCTGAGGTTGTTAGAGCATAGGGTGCTGAGGAGAATATGTGGGCCTAAGAGAGACGAAGTAACTGGAAAGTGAAGAAAACTACACAATGAGGAGTGTACTGATATGTACTCCTCACCAAACCTTATTCGGGTGATCAAATCCCAAAGAATGAGATGGGCAAAGCAGGTAGCACATGTGGGGGAGAAGACAGGGTTCTGGTGGGGAAACCCGAGGGAAAGAAACCACTTGGAAGATCCAGGCGTAGATGGAAGGGTAACATTAAGATGGATCTTCAATAAGTGGGATGTGGGAACATGGACTGGATTGATCTGACTCAGGTCACAGGTGGCGGGCTCTTGTAACCACAGTAATGAACCTTCGGTTTCCGTAAAATGCGGGGAATTTCTTGACTAGCTGAGAACCGGTTAGCTTCTCAAGAGGGACTCTGCTCCATGGAGTAAGTAAGCTAGCAAGTAAGTAAGAAACAACTGGAACATTTGATGTGTCCCAAACTGCAGTTTGCAGTACACATGGCCGGAGCTGTCTACAACCCATGAAATTGGGATTGTCCTGGGAAAAGTGCTGTCATCCCCGTGCGTGTGATTAACTAAATCTGCTTGCTGTCATTTCTGTTCCCAGGATTTTGATTGATAAGAAAACTGGTGTATGTACTTGACTCTCATCCATGACCTATAGGCCAAATTAGAGCTAACGTACATATTGTAATTCATGGATTTTATGAACGTGGTCGACGGTAAATAATCTGTGCACGGTACCCCATCAACCTCTAATCCATGGTATTGATGCGCAAGCGCAGACTGAGTGCGAAAAAAATGGTGATGTTTGTCGTGAAGTATGTTCATGAATCAGTTGTGTTTAAAGTGAGAATTGTGAAAGATGTTGATACGTAACAGTTTTAAAAATGTTAATTATATGTTTATTCATTACTGAAGTGAATATTAGTATCAAGATTAAGCTTGGTGGTGGTAAATTTCTTCAAGTGTAAACGTACCATTTGTTCGATTTTGCGATTTGACAAACGGCAACTAGGTTACTCAGGTAAGTTGTGTGACTTGGCATGAAATAGTTAGTGTCAAATGTCTGTGTAATGACGTGCAGCGATATAGCAAGTGGTTGGAACATATTTCTCAGTTGAAGAAGTGATCATCATTAGGTAGCATATGTTTCACTTAATTGAAACCCAGGAAGTAGCTTTTTCGTGTGTTCAGAACTGATAGGATCAGCATTTCTTTATAACTTCATGTAAGATTCCTTGAAATTATTATTTTAATATATAGGGCACTGCTGACAAATTGTTACCATTTTTAAGGAACAGATTTGCCCTGTCAAAACCACCCCTTCTCTTTATAGTAATTGGTATTATTTCAGAATGGCAATGAGCAGTTCAACTACGATGAGTTCTACAGTTACCACTGTACTTGGTGTATTAAATACTACAGTGACAAGTGGTTCAATTCATTCTGAAACTGTTCTGACGACTGCCGTTGGTGACATTTCGCCTACTTCTGCTGAAGCCGCTCCTATCTTCTTGGAGACCAAAGCAGCCCAGGGTATAGCAGGAGCTTTTGTGTGGGTCGCTCTTTTCATAACTTGCCAACAGGTCTGTTATTGATTTTCTATGGGTAAAACTGAAGGATCAGGCTTGAGAGCTCTCAGAACTGAGTTATTCAGAGGAGGAAGAGAGAAAGATGGGATGTGGGGGCAAGAGATTTACAATTAATGTTCACTTACACTGTAGTAACATGACCATCCCTATTTGAGGTCATACATGCTAAGTCAAACCTGCGTCCTCCAGTGTGGCCCTGTGTTTTATCCTGCTTTTTGTTACTCATGGTCAAATAGACCTGCAGTTGTTTGTGGAATGGACATCACATAACAGTAGTACATACATGCTATTGTTGCATGTTCTAATGAGTATAAAATCTTGCAGTTTCATGGTTTAGTTACTGATTCTTTTGTTTCTATGACGACTTTGTTTCTTTTGATTTAGTTAATGGGAAGCAGAATTTAATCACTTTGTTTATAGTGCTTAATCAGTTTGGTAAAGGTATAGCAATCCAATTACAGGCCCAGAGGGTTCCAGGAGGTTGATGTTCCCAGGTTTCAAGACACATGAAGGTGGTAAGGTTGTCAGCCCTAGGCACCGGCTGCCATTACCCCAGGAAATATTCCTGGTACTCATTTCTGTTAAGAGGCTGAGTCAACCCCAGGGCCATAGTGTGGCCGGAAGAATTGTGTCAATGAAAAATTCCAATGACACCATCGGGAATCGAACCCGTGACCTTTGACTTGTAGCGCAGTGCCTCAACCAACTGTGCTACCGTGTGCCCCAATCAGAGTGGTAGTCAACTATATTCTTTTATGAAGAAAGAGCTTCACCTAGTTCTGTGACATACTCAGTTGTGTAGAAACAATTCATTTAAACCACTTTTGTAATTTCTAGGTTTGGTAATAACGTACTTCGGGTTATAAATTGCCATGCACTTTAATGAATAGGATTATTTAATGATTACTATAAAATCTGTTCATATAAAATCATGTAGCTATGCAGATGCTGGAAATTAAGACATTGTCACTTAACATATTAACTCCTGTCTTATTTATGTACCTAGAAACAGACCTTGCTGATTTTTAAGCATTTTCCTGGTGTTTCCGTGCTGTTGTAATGTTAGTGAAGTAGGTTCATCTTGTTGCCTTCCGCTAAATTTAGTCAACCCTGTTGATTGGTGAATCCACACATTATATGGATAAATTGGGAAATCATGTTTGAGAAGGACCTTGAGGATGAAGACAGCCAACTTTCACCACTTCATTGGTTTCATTTGTGGACAGTATACAACCAAACAAACTGGAAGGCATCATAAACATATCACAAAAACCTGCCTGTTTTTAAAGTAGAACATATTTCTTGTGCGTAGCTACAGTCATGTATAAGTTTCGAAGAGGAATGAGACCTACCTATGAAACATACGTCTTGGTGCTGGGCTTATTGTTGCTGGCAGAAAAGTGTCAAGCCTATGTGTTCTGTTAATAGGGTTGATCCATGAGAATCTACAAAATAAGAACTTTTCCTTTAGGTATTCAAATACCTAGTAGAAATGCCAGGTTTCTGTTTGCTGTATTGTGCTGGGCCTAATTTGGCAGTTTTGGTGTCATAATCGAATCACAGTAATGCAGTTAGAAACCTTCTGTTGCCACAAGCCATTTTGTCATGTCACCTTGTACCCTCTCCATGGAAGTTAATATGACATTCCAGTGAAAACTCTGAGCATCTTGAAAAACAATTTTTTCTGCAACATCGCGTAACTCAGTCATACAATTTCTGTTGTTCGAAGAATAATTTTTGTTGAATAACAGTGAGTGTTTTAGAATGCTGAAGTTTTCATTTAGTGAGCCAATGAAATTTTCAGTGGTTTTGTCAGTCATTGGTAGCCTCTACTTGTCTTTTGACTTTCATTATTTTTGTAAGAGTTCTGTTCTAAAATGTTTTCTGAAATCTTCCTAAAATAGAAGGCATATGGCACAAATTATTGGAGCCAAACAGTTTGTTAGTGGCTACTGTTTGCCACTTACTTCAGGTATTCCTTTATATGGAATTGTGTATGTGACAGCTTATAAGTATTTCAGACCAAAACAGATCACGTATTATTTTAGTCCATCTCTTCCAATAGTATATGATAAAATTTATTGAAAAGGAGTTTAGCATTGCTGCAGTCCCCAAAGTCATTTCTTGTTTAGCTAACCAGTATAAACACAAGCAACATTTCATAAGTGTGACTACTGTTTGGAAAGAATGAATTTGGTGACTTGGTACAATTGCCAATTTACAGCAGAATTACTGTAATGAGCTTGTAACTCCACAGAAGGTGTTTGACTGGCATAGTCCAAAACAGCAAAGATATAAGACAGATTGTGTGTTAGTACAGGCTCTTGGATACATAGAGGAATAAGAGTTCGTATTTCTTAGGTGCGTTTACAGAATCGTGAAAAGCGGCTGTTAGCACGGTCATGTCTGTCTGTCCATCTGTCCACATGGAACAACTGGATATTCAGTATTTTTAAAAAATCTGTCAAAAAAATTCAGGTTTCATTCAAAGCTGACAAGAATAATGGGCACTTCACATGAAGACAGTATGTGCAACTATGACAGTATCTCCAGGTTGTTACACAGGTCGGTAGACTGCTGTTTGACTTGCGTAGCGTTGTACTGAAGGCTATCTGTACCTTGTACTCCTTGACGGGCACTTCAGAATTACAGTTTAACTGAATTGGTATTCAGTTGAACTGTAATTCTGAAGTGCCCTGAATTTGAAACAGTCTGAAAAGAGTGACATTTATATGGAGATGTAACAGTAGTATTCATTAAGTAGTGCTGTTCTCTTAAGGTGCACCGTTAATTTCTTGTGGCAGATGCGGATTATTTATTTCTGCCTGTTCATATACCAGCTCTGGTGGCATACATCATGACGACAACCTCTGATACTGTATGTGTCTATTAAGTGCACACGCGTGCACACACACACACACACACACACACACACACACACACACACACACACACACACACACACACACACACACACATAAAAATATACACACGCACCAGTGATGGACACCAATATGTCTGCCTAATTTGAAGATAAACATGAATTAATGGTCATTAATTGTCCAAGATGTGTGACTAGGTTCTATGGAAAAGTGTAGAGGAAGACTGTTGGATGTTCGCATTCACCTGTGTCTGGGTGGATGAGGCAGGAGACTACTAGTGGTCATAGAACATGCATGTTAGTTGCAGTCTTGATATGAGCATATTTTTTTTTCAACCTGCAGTGATATATTATGCAATGATTTAACTATGAAAAAGGTAAATTTGTCCATATACATGCTGTGAAGGTACACTGGGGGAATGGAGGTAGAGCTGTACTCATATTTAACTTGGGCGCCAGATGGATATGAATGGTCAGCCTCATGCCTGGACTGCTTTATCCCTGGGGAAGGACCTCCCTCCATTATTTATTGAATAGGGGGTTGATAACTTTGAGGTGAGTCATCCCCGTTGTGTTTGTTCAATACAGATAGTACAATATATTAAGTAGTCAGAACACAACCATATTTAAAAAGTGGTACTTGGAGTATTTTGTACTATCAACTACATGTTTTGGCCTTTACACTGGCCATCATCAGGTTAGCATGAAACTTATCAAGCGACTATACAATCTGTATGATGTGCTCTGGGGGGG
>Ga0268261_10003070_pt1 | contig 12155 bp, 8 predicted proteins | sample TergutNc150P1_FD_190353 | JGI IMG/M metagenome (GOLD analysis project Ga0268261, IMG submission 190353) | Nasutitermes corniger P1 segment gut microbial community from laboratory colony in Florida, USA - Nc150 P1 (SPAdes) (version 2) | ecosystem: Host-associated > Arthropoda: Insects > Digestive... | reverse complement strand
TACTGCACGCGCGACATAGAACGCCGCCTACTTATGTTAAACACTCGTTCAATTGATTCGCAGCTCTTCACTCGCAGCCGTGCTTCACTGTTGAGATAACTGATAACAGTCAGCTAATCAGTACGATACTAGTCCAAGTAAGATTGACCTGCACAGCCTAGAACCGATCCAAAGACCACTCACTATATTAGTCTTATCTGCGTAAGATAGCAACTCGTATAGAAATTCTCATTGTTACAGGATGCCTACTCAGCATAACAACTGCAGGCCCGTCCGTCCAACCTTTGAACGGAAATATTGTTTCTGAAAGAAACAGATATATTTCTTACTGACGACTCTTGGCGCATCGCAATTGAGATCGACCTAAATCCTTATGAGGAAGCAATTTCCACAACTAGAGCAGATTTGCTAGCAATAGAGCAGCGTAGAAAAGATTTTACTTTTACCTCCGAACTGCAGTCAATTGAAACACTCCTGACAACACTTGAAATTACATAGTTTTAATCAAATTCTACCTAAACTAGACCCTCGTCGTGGCCTACTTAACATAGGATGCACCATGTTGAAAGCACTATTTGGCACTGACGTAGTTTCTGACGTGATCCATTTACATGACCTGTTTGATGAATTAGAGTTTAATCAGCAGAATAACGTTCACTCTATCGACAACCAGATTACCTATATTAAAAACTAGACTCTGATACTTCCGAAAATGCTGAATTAACACCAAACTTGTCAAGCGTTAATAGAGATAACATAATTAGGTCACATGACAGATTTAAACAAATCACGAAAAGTTTGTTATGGCTTAATTTGAGTGTATGGACAAAGAGAACTTTTCACGGTGATTCGTCAACTTGAATTTTCTATTGTACAAATTACTCAACGTCATGACGAACTGACGAACGCCATACACTACGTAGTTATGGGAAGTTACCAGCTAACTTAATAAACCCCACTACACTATACAATATTTTGAAAAATGTCATTCCACCTACCCCAAAATTATGAGCTTTTTGCAGGGACTAGAGTCGAGAATATTCATTTTTACTATAAGTTTGTAAAGGTTGCAGCTATAGCAAATAGCCACTACATCAAAATCATTCTAAATGTGCCAATGAAAACAGCTGGTCGCCATTTTGTTTTACACAGAATACTAACTTTGCCTACAAGAAATGCTAACGATACTTTTGTTCAGTATTTACCTGAGTTTCCATATTTTGGCATTGATAACATTCAGCACAACTACATTTTGTTGACTCAAGCAGAATTCAGTTACTGCAATATAAACAGTATTTTTATATGTCCAGCCCACATACCAATATTTAACAACCGCCTAATAAGTTGCGAATCCAGCTTATTTTTCTAGGCGGCTGATAGTCGTAACCTATGCCGAAGGAAAATGTTACTGAAGCATACAACTCCACTTCTACAGCGGTGTGGCTCTTCATGGATATTTCACCTCCCCGGAAATCAACTGAATACTTTACGTTGCCATACCAACACTTCCACTACCTTTACGAAAACAATGCAAGAAAACGGGATTATTTTTGATGCGTCAGCTTCTTTACTTACCAATTCCAAACGCCACCAGAAATATTGGGTACCGCACAATTTACACTCGACGCTACAGGAATATATGTACCGGATCGAGTCCCCATCGCCACGAAACACGAAATACAAGAACTCCAAGAAGCAATCCCCTCAGAAGTCCAACGCCTCAGCGACATCACATCCCGACTCGCAACGCCCCGCAGAGTTGTTGATATGCACTCCCTTCTCAGCACGAGTCGAACCGTGGACCGCCATGAACAACGATCCAACTAAAACCTAATCGTACGTATATCGCTTGGTATAATAATCATTCTAACTTTCCTTGGTTATTTCCTACAAACCTGTCAGAGTAAACTGTCTTCATATAGTCTAGCGAGAAGAAAAACTCCGAAACAAGACCACACGAACCCAGTACAGCCGCATATGTTCCAGACACGTTGCATAGCGCAAATGCTTCCAACAGCGACAACCGCGAAAAGAATGTGGTATGCAGTGCCTACCCTCTCCAGACAACAGCATGAGATAAGGTTGGCTACTGTATGCAAGATACACGCAGCAGCCTGCATCCCAGACGTAAATAGCCTGCAAGACGCATCATCAGCACTTTTCTGCACAACTCCAAAACTGCTGGCACCGATGTACAGTGCACTCCGTAAATGTACACCCATATTCGGTGAAAACTATGTATTTTCAATTTATGAGTGCATGAAATACACCGCCCAGATTGTTGTAATCCTGAACTTTCCTGTTGTTTTATGTTAAACAGTTGATTTTGCAACTACGCCAGTACCGATTTTGTTAACAATTACGTATGTATTATTTTTTTTTACTACTTGGGTATAATTATGTATGTTATTGTTATTATTTTGTTTTAGCTTTGCTTGCATCATGCAATTCGTTACAGAGTTAATTGCGCTAATTTTCAAAGATATAGCCCGAAAAGAATTTCGCCCCAAATCATTGTATACAGATGGGCGAGTGTAACGAAGGCATAATTTATATGCATAGATTGTAAAATTTTAATTTTATAGTTGCACTGAAACATTGCATAGCTACCAGCGTTAACTTCAGTAGTGCTTAGTTGGCAGTTCAGTGCACTGCGAAAAATGTACAATTTAAGACAAACTGGCAGGGCCTTTGAACTCTCACTACCGTTTACTGGATCTGAAAGTATTTGCTACTCAGCGCTCTTACTCTAAATAACCTTCTTCAAACATGCTAACGTTCTCATTCTCGTTATTTTATTCGTCGTATCTACGTTAAAATTACATATAATTGTGGCGAGAAGTTCTGACTTCGAAAACTGTAAAATCATTTCACCGTGTGTGTGTGTGTGTGTGTGTGTGTGTGTGTGTGGGAAAGCTGCTGCTGCAGTTTATTCAAGGTGAGTTGAGCTGAATATAATTAGAAAACGTTTTAATATTATTTCAACGCTAGTTGAGCTAGTTTCGATCTATCTGTGTAACGATTAAACTTGAAACTTTCCTTTTTATATCACTTGTGCAAATTGTTTACTGTATTAGAGTTTTATTTTATTTCCAAATTAAACAACTTAACTTAATATTAATTAATTTTTGTGATTAACATTTATACAACGATTTAATTGTGATATTCCTAAGACCGTGACAAGTTGACCGCGACTAGAAATTGCAGTAGTTAATTGCTCCTTGAGCTACAAAGTGATAGTTTAGTAGATTTCTATTACCTTGCAAACCCTAAAATCTACTTGGTGGCAGTCTACCTGATACCCGAACTCCGATAAAAGTGAAACTACAGAAACCACGTCATCACCATCACAGTGTCCCCATAGTCAGACAAAGTAACAGCTACGCTACCACTGGGGGCACTACACTTGTTTTCCCCTTCCTGGGATTTTCATAATATCTCACACCTAACCCTCTACGCGGATTTTTTACAAACGATGTGAATCTGGTATTGATCGGCCAGTAAGGAAGGGCGCTTTACTTGGAGAAAAAATAACCTCACGGCAGTATGTATTTTCTATTCGAGGAATATTCTTGAAACTCCACACCTAGCACTGTATGCGCATTGCTTACAAGCAGTACCATTTTGTGCGATCATTCAGTAACGACGGAAACTTTATTTGTTGAACAAAGCATATTCACGGCAGTATAACGGCTTCGATTCAAGGGATCTTCCTAAATTTCCATTCCTTTCACTACTCGCGCATTGCCTACGCATACAAAACGCCTCACTTTGTCATCGACCACAATAACGAACACATTATTTTAGGGAAATATTTCGGCTTCATTTCGATAGAACTTTCTGAAACTCCACACCAAGCATTCTAAGTGCATTCCGTGTAAACTACTTGTGTTGAATTGCAGTTGGCCAATAATGAAAGGCACTTTACTCGTAGAAGAAAATACCTTCACAGCAACGTCTCGGCTTCCATGGGAAGGGTTTTTTAAATCAAAGTCCACAACACTCAACGCTTATTGCCAACAAACGATGTCAGTTTGTTTGCAGTCGGCCAATAATGAAAGATTATTTTCAGAACACAGTACCTTCACTGCAACATCTCGGCGTAAATTCCAGGGAATTTCCTTAAATACCACATTTAACACTCCATGCGCATTGCCCACAAATGGCGTCAGTTTGTTGGCGCCGGCCAAAAATGAAAGACATTTTACAGGGAGAACAATGTACCTTCACGGTAATGTGTTGGCTTTCTTTCGAGAGATTATGCTGGAACTTCACTAATATCACAATGGGTACAGGGCCTATAAACACAGTGATATTGGTTGCAATGGGCCGATACGTAGGGGCGGTTTACATGGAAAACCAATTAACTTCACAGCATTATCTCTGCTTCCATTCGAAGGAATTTCCTGAAACCCCACATCTATCACTCCAATTGTATTGCCTAGAAACGAAGTCAGTTTGGTTGACATCGGACATTAACGAATGGCAGGTATTTTATGTCACTCATTCATGAGAGAGGCACGGAGCTGCGCGGTTACAGTTTCCTATTCATAAGCATACGTCTACAGGCGTGTTGTGTTATAAATTTTTATTCCTTTTCATTATCCACGTGTGTTTAGCGCTTTTAAAAGTGCGTGTGGGTATGTTATTTTACATACATTAGAGAGCACTCGTTACGTAATACATTCTCCACACATTTAACCATATGTTGTTTCTTATGAATGGACCACATGTTGTTTCTTATGAGTGGACCACATGAAACACTGTTTTGCCGGCTTTTGTTTTGTATTTTTATTATCACCTAATAACCTTTGATCTCTTATTTACCTGCTATTTACTGTAAATTTTACATTATCTTATGTCACATTTTATTACTGATCTAGAATTACAGCTTGGATATGCGTCACCTCCGCGCAACGACAAAAGTATTGCTACATATTCTGGTCTCTTGACTTGCTGCAGGGACCTCATAAATGTAGTGCGTTTACAAGTATAGTATTACAGTGTGTTCTGGTATTTTATTTCGCAGACATTCATGTTAACATACATTTTTTACACATGCATGCGATACTGTTCTTTTTTAATGTACGAATATTTGACATAAGAGGCGAGTGAAGTAATGAAGGCAGTACTGTTACAGTACCTAAATGCTGAAGATAATAGTTCGTAAACGTTTTTATGTGGACTGTGGTTTCTTCTTATTTGAAAGAAACTACTGAGAGTCTCAACAGTGTTTCCTTGTTATACAATCCAACTCATGCACTATTCATACTTTAAAACACAATCACTTCAACATTTAAAACCAATAAAATGTTCAAAACGTGTTTGTAAGTATAAAACCCCTACATGTGTCGGCCTATTTTCACGACCATCTTCAGGGGGTCGTCCGCTGTGCTTTGTGCCGTTATTATTTCTACCGCTGATTTGCGTTCTATGAGTTTGTATTATTACGCAGTATGTGGCCTCATGTGTTTGTAATCTGTGCGTGTTTGTTGTTCTTGTCTGTTGGTGATCTGCTTATGTGAGTTCACAAGCAGATTACTAACAGACAAGAACACCAAACACGCACTGAATGACATACTCATGCGGCCACATACTGCGTAATAATACAAACTCAACGAATGCAAATCAGCAGGAGGAATAGTAACGAATCAAGGCACAGCTGAAGACCCTGAAGATGGTCGTGAAAAAAGACCGAAACATGTAGGGGTTTTATACTTACAAACACGTTTTTAACATTTTATAGGTCTTAAGTGTTGAAGTGAGTGTGTTTTAAAGTGTGAATAGTGTTATGAGTTGGATTGTATAACAAGTGTGGTAAAATGCACAGTGCGACATTAAAGATCTCAACAGTGTGTTGTAAGTATTTAACAAGAAAATTTGTTATCATATGATGGAGTTCGTATTGCGGTTATAATAGTCCGAACTGGCCATAACTTATCTTCCACTTTAGTATTATATTACGCTCAATCCCCTGTTCTTTCAAGTGGCTGGTGCTCTGAAGGTTTCTTAACCATAATTCTGTACATACAGTGAAAAAGTCTTCAGAACTCTTAGGAAAAATTCAACAGAATAGGCCTATTAAGCAGGAAAGTGTTATAATAGTGTAACCTTGTATAATACATTTGTAAGTATGTACTCACATTGGCATTATTTTACTGATAATTATTCCACTAAAGGACTCACTTTCACTATCAAACTAAATCTCAAGTCTTCCCTTCTATAGTGATTGTGGCACATTCTTGAGCACATGAAAATATTCTTTTCACAAACAATTATTAAGTGAAGATCTCATTATTACTGGAACTGTTCAGTAAATACCAATTCTACGTTACTATATTTTGATGTTTTAACTTTTTCCTTTTGAGCTGTTCACTTACACACTGAATGCTAAGTCTTGTATTTTCAGCTTACACTAATGTACAATTGTAAATTGATTTCTTTTAGGAGGAAGATTTTGATTAGTGACCACTGTGAAATATCGGCCTTTTTTGAACTGATAGCAGCTTATGTTTCATGCCAGTTTTTGATGCAGCTAATATGCTGCATCACATGTTCAGTAATTAGTGGCTCTCTAGGGTGGTGTCTGTATACAGATAAGCAATTTGAAAGGAACACAAAATGTGTAAATTTGGCACACAGAATAATTAAATGTACTGAGATGAAATTAAAACATTTACAGTCATAACATGATATATTAAACTCATGTTTGTTGGTGTTGTAGAACACACATGCCATAATGCTGTGTCATGTTTTGTGAAATGTGGAAATTGATGGCAGAGCAGTCAGAATGTTACATTGTTTCCTGCTACACTTTTCCATTGGTTAACATTCAATTGCTTTTCTGTATGTCATCTGTATTGAAACAGTCTTCAGGTTTAATTGTTATGATCTGAGAGCATTGTATCTATATTGTGTGTTGGTATTAATTGTAAATGTGGGATTTAATTGAGATTTTGATGTGGAAGTATGTGAATTTGTATTTCTTATCTTTGATGTGTCATGTTTCCTGTCCATTTTATCCCTGATTGGATCTTCGAACAGATCTGCAGACTACAGATCATGAAATTCCTAATTATGCAGTTCTGTTCTGCCTACCATTTTTGGTCTGTATTCAAACCAAGCAGGGTCAATATTTCCTGGATGGCTGCAGCTTGAAAAGTTAAACTAGATATGTGAATAAACGTTTTCTATAGGACCCCTATTGACAATAATTATTCAGATATTGAGTTCAGTTTTTTCAAAATTTCTGCGAAGAATGCAGCCCTCCCAGCTGACATGCCCATGAGGCCAAGCATTCTCCTATGCACCTTATTCTAAAATGTTTATATCTTTTTCTTAATACAATAAACCAAGTTTCACTCCTATACAAAAAAAACCGGCCAAACTATGCTATAATATCCTAAGGTATAAAATGGGTAGGAAAGGTTTTCTGAATCAATTGGTAACATGCATTCCCCAGATGTAATCAGATCTTAATTTCTTCATTTGACACCAGAATTAAAACCCTGGTGTGATATGAAAAATTGAGAAATTTGAAAGGCATCCTTTAATTTACATGTTGTTGGGGATGGCTGTAGGTTGTTTTCAGCATTTTTAGCTGCACACTGCCTATGGACTATAAGAAATTTTAGGCATCAAACAGTTATGCAGTTTTGTATTTTGTCATATTGGTATTGATTCCTAGTTACTATAAAAAATGCTGACACAGATTGCAGTAAGAGAATATCAGAAGAAAATCAGTGAAGAATATAACAGCATAAAGTTGAACATCAGAACAATTTGTGCAGCTCCGAAGAGAAACATATTGAAATTTGAGAGTTTGTAAACATTTATATCACTGATCACAGCTTTGAAATCGTAGGGGTGGGAGGGAAGAAAGAAAGTGTCCAACACACAGAGAGAGTGTACAAAAACAAAAATGAGATAAAGGAATAGTACAGTCATTAATTAGTTGACTGTGTAGAGCAGTAAAATGACATACCTTTCCTGGGCAAATAGATCATCGGTACAAGCACATAAAGCAGATTTTATCCAGAAGCAAGCTATATAACAGTGCTATTGTTTTATAGTTATATATTGCTTTGTATTATTTGTGCCCTTTCTATTAATGTTAATAGCTGCAATCCTTATATACACTAATATATGCAGGAGAACATTACAGATGCATGTATGTGAACAAAGATGTGTAATGGTCCCTGTTCTGAACCATAAAATAGGTGAACTCACTAACTACCTACCTACACACACTTCGATTTCTTCATAATCTGCAGCAGGAGGGTAAAGTAACTGTATAACATATTCACAACCTGTAAATGATTAGAATTGACATGAGTGTAAGAAATTTTTTTTACATGTGTGATTCTGTTATGCCGCATAATTAACTTATAAATGAACAAAATTAGTATTTATGTATGAGTCCATCATTTATTAAAAAGTGTGTATTATTTGAACAGAAAGGAATAAATTACGAAATAAAAATTTATTTGTGGAAAATAAATCAGAGACAATGCAGCATGTCTTTAAAATGCAGTAAATATAGTGGTTAAAGAAATATATAAAGAGTTTCTTGTTTTTTTATATGAATTTGCATGAGTGAACTTGGCCCCTAGAAGTTAATAATTGTGTGAAAAAGATAATAAAATGTTTTGCAACAATAATTACTTTACACATAAACGTGATTTGGCAACATGTTTTGAAAAATCATAATTTTCCTTGAGACTGCATTTCTTTGGATATGATAGTGTAATATCTGGTAAATAATTTCATGTTAAACAGTATTAACATAAAGCCCATTCAGATTTCAACAGAATGTTGTTAGCATTTGTCAGTAGTTGGTTACACAGTACATATTTCACTCTGATCTACTGGTATAAACTATACCACTTGAGGAATACTCTTAAATCACAGTTTCACTATATATTTGTGCTAGAAGTTTATAAAGGTTTCGGTCAGAAAGCAACTTCTGTACACAAGTAATACAGTTTTTAGAGTAATGGTATGAACTGATGTTGTTATCTAGATAATCCCAAGAATTTCTTTTTGTACAGGTGGATATTGTACTGCCGTTTCAGCATATCTTCCAGTACTATATAAAATGGCCACATAGCAGTTTGTGTAGTGATTAAAATACAAGCTGGACAGTCAGATAAATAGTGGTTTGAATTCTGGCATTGGCAAAGCAATCAGACTGGCTGTGGGGCCCACAGATGATATGTATGTGTGTGGGTGTGTATGTGTGTGTGTGTGTTGTGCGTATTTGTGTGTGCATGTATTTGTGTGTGTGTATGTATGTATGTAGCTGTTTTATTTGCAGCATGCACCATTGCAAATAGTAATACTACATGCTTGGAACTATCATCATAAACACTGCGTGTATCTTTTTTATTGTCTTAACTTGTTACGTTGTTATAGATACTTTAGTTTATGTCCAGTTGTATATGTTTTAACGTAATTCAATGCATTTAGTTTAACTCACTGTGTTTGCACATTTTGATTGATTACATATTTCCATAGCCAATTGAGTTTATGAAATGGGTGATCTGTTTTAGGTAGTTGTTCAATAACACTTTTTTCTCTACTGGCCAGTGGTCTTGTTTTGAAGTGTCCGCTATTAGTTTTTTTCTTTCGTTGCTTAGTTTGTTACAGTCGTATATTATGTGCTCCACTGTTTCATTACCGTTGGCACAAGGACATACTGGTGACTCTGTTATTTTGAATCGGTGTAGGTATGATCTCGTTTTTCCATGGGCCGTTACCATTGTTGTGAAGTTGGGTGGTAAGGTGATCTTCATTTTCAATCTGTCCTTAATTTTGGGAAAAAATTCTTTAGTTGCTGTTCCCTTTCTAGTGTTATCCCATAGTTGTTGCCACTTTTTAATGCTTATCTCTCTTTCTTGGTGCTTTATTTCACTTCTGGGGAATTTGGAGTAGCATATTTCGCTCTCCCTGATGGCCTCCTTAGCAAGTTTGTCAGGGGGTTCGTTTCGTTCATGACCCGCGTGTGCCTTAATCCAGGTGTATTCTATGTGCCAGTTTTCTTTCTCCAGTGCAATGGTTTTTTCCTAATTGCTTCTATAAGATTGTTTCGGTTTTTCGTGTTTTTAAGGGAATCCAGTGTTATCCTGCTGTCCATGTGTATCAGTATTGTTTTTAGGATATCCTTATTTATTTTTGTTGTCTCTGTTTCCTGTAATGCTTTGACTATTGCCATTTGTTCTGCCTGATTATGTCAGCATCTGTCGTGGAGTTTATGTTTAAGTTGTCGTATTAGTTGGTTTTGTAGGTATATAGCAAACCCCGAACAGAGCCCATGTTCCTTCTTGCTTCCATCAGCGTATATGTGAATCGAATGTTCCTTTTCTTGACCTTGTTCGCTGATTCTAACTGCGTCTGCCGGATAGGTCATATTCTTCGGCTCTGCTTCGTGGTCCAGTTGACGGTTTTGTGTGTCTCTTGTGATGTGGTATAGTTTGTCGGTTTCTGCTACCTTTATTTCTATCCGTGTTATTCCGGTCAGAACGCTGACCGCTTCGACGGAAGTCGTTTGATAGGCTTTTGCTATTTTAATGTTCAGTAGACGTTGCACTCCGGTGTATAAAAATTTGTTGCATTTCTTTGCCATGGCCCCTATCCATACCGAGACGCCATACATCATGAGGGGCAAAATGGCTCATTTGTAGATGGTGTCAAGTGCTTCGTGTTTTAGTTCCCAGCTCAGTTTTTCTGATTTTGATAAAGCGTTAATTAACTTGGTGCACTTCGTTGATATGTAAATTAAGTGCTCTCTGAAGTTAAGTTTCCTGTCTATGATGCTTCCTAGGTATTTGTTGGTATTGACCTGTTCTAGGAGTTTATTGTTTAGGTATAAGGACACATCTTTGTTTTCCCTTGTCTTTCTCCTTGAGATCATAATGATTTTGGATTTGTGTTCGTAAATGTAATTTTGTTTCCTTTTGCCCAGTTAGCCATTTTTCTTTTCTCTATGTTGGCGTGGTTTTCAGCTTCTCGAAGAGTTTACGCTCTTAAGGCTATTAGTAAATCGTCAGCAAAGGCTATTGCTTTTGTACGTTTGCCGTATTCGAGACTAAGTAGTGAATTATATTGGATATTCCAAAATGCCGGTACGCAGCATGAGCCCTGGGGAAGGTTTTTGCTCAATTCTTTTTCTATTTGTGTGCTGTTCGTGCTCAAAATTGCTGTCCTTCCGCTAAAGTAACCTTTAGCCAGGCTAGATATGTTTTTTGGACAATTAAATTCTTTTAGTGTGTTCAGTATACTGTGCCACCATACAGCGTCGAATGAACTTTTACGCCGAGGCTGACGAGTATTGCGATGTGCCCTGTCATTCCTTCTTCCATGTATTCCTAAATAGCTAGTGCGGCGTCTGTGGCATTCCCCTTTGGAGTAAAACCATATTGGTTTATATTTATTAGGTTGTTACTGTAAATGTTGTGCATAATTTTGTTTATTAATAGTTTTTATAAAACATTTCCTGCCACGTTTATTAAGCTGAATTCTCCTCGCCTAGTTTGTAATGGGTAATATTTTCACTTTTTACACTTCTTCGGGAAACACCCTTTCTTTAAACACTCGTATAGTGTGTATGTATTTAAGTATGTATGTATGTATGTGTATGTATGTATGTATGTATGTATGTATGTATGTATTTTTTTATTTATTAAGCATGCTCCATCATCCGGAAGTGACACTACATACTATAATGTGATTAGCTATTGATTCTTGGTTATTGGTAGGGGATACAGAGTCTGCCTCTGCCCTAGGTGTCGGCTGCTGCATTCCCTTTACAATGTATAACCACTGTATGATATATCTTACCACTTTGCAGTTACACCGTCACCGCTATAGTTTGTCAAAGTCTATTGAATTTTTTGAATTTCGTAAATGAGTTCAGATGTTTAGTTATTAGATCGTGTTTGCTTATTGGCCAGATCCCATGTTTTAGTGTATCCTTCTCAAGTATTTCCCTTTGTTGTTGAAGTAGGATACAATGGTATAGCAAGTGGTGCGTAGTCTGATCTCCCTTGTTGCAAGGACATGTTGCACTTTCCAATAATTTGAATCGGTGTAGGTAGGCTCTGGTTTTACCGTGTCCTGACACCATAGCTGTGAAATTTGAGGTTATGTGTATTTTC
>Ga0268261_10003069_pt1 | contig 12157 bp, 15 predicted proteins | sample TergutNc150P1_FD_190353 | JGI IMG/M metagenome (GOLD analysis project Ga0268261, IMG submission 190353) | Nasutitermes corniger P1 segment gut microbial community from laboratory colony in Florida, USA - Nc150 P1 (SPAdes) (version 2) | ecosystem: Host-associated > Arthropoda: Insects >... | reverse complement strand
TTTTTTTTTTTTTTTCATTTATTTATGTTTCTGGTTCAGCAGGGTTGCCTCATTTGTGATTTTGCACGTCATGGATTTGCTTATTTGCAGAACAATTGCTGTGACCATTCTCATGCATCATGGTGCAGTTCTGTCACTTATTTTCAGTCCCACTTGCCTGTGTGCTTGTTACACAGTAGCTACCTGCTTATATGATTCTGAATATCGTGAGATTGCATTTTTCACAATTTTTAGAATTAATTATTGCTCTTGTGTTTTAATTATGTCTGGATGTGCATCATGATGAACAAAGGACAAAAGAACATGAAAGTGATGTCTTTGCTAGGGTCAGTGGAGGTGTTGTATAAATTGGATAAGGGAGGGTCAGTGTTCCATTAATTGTGTGAAGTTCTTGTGTAATGGTGAATGACATGTATTTCAGTTGAGGCTGCAGGAGGCAAATGTTTGTCTTGCGTGGTTGATGTTCGAGATGAAAACCAAGTGAGATCAGCAGTTGAAGAGGCAGTAAAGAAATTTGGAGGAATCGACATCCTCGTGAACAATGCTAGTGCCATCTCACTAACAGGCACCCTGGATACTGATATGAAGAAATTTGACCTTATGCATCAAATTAATGCTCGAGGTACATTCCTGGTGTGAGTATGACTCATTATGATACACATAATTTCTAATTTTATATGAATTATAGAAAAACAAATGTTTAGTGAAGTGTTACATAAGAACCAAGTGGTCTGAAAATTCTGTTGCTGTTTTAAGTGTTTAGTGTGCAAGTATTCAGAATGCATCTGTACATCCTGCAGAGAGAGAATGTGTCTTTAACCCTTAGGCTACTAATGTCATATATATATGGAGCACCTATTCTTGATGTTTCTAGATCACACACAACGATGCAGCAGAGTCGGTAGGACTCCTCTGGACGAGTGATCAGCTTGTCGCAGAGACCTCTACCTGACAACACACGACACTCACGACAGACAAATATCCATGCCCCGGTGGGATTCGAACCCAAGATCTCAGCAGGCGAGCGGCCTGCGCCCGCGCGCGCGCGCACACACACACACACACACACACACACACACTCTCTCATAATATGTAATACTTATTGCTTTTTCATTGCACCAGTGGTTGCAAGAATGCACCTTAATGTTATGTTTATATAAACATTGTCCGTCTTGTATGACTGTGATTTAATCAACATTCATTTTTGTGACATGGGGTGCACCACTTGAAGGAGGTGTCTTTAGAAAAGGCCGTATGTTTTACATCATACACCTTTCACTTGGGTGTACATATGCACAGGTGATTACAGGGATGTTTTATGCTTGTTAGTAGTCCAAGCTGTGTTTATAACATTGTTTAGAAGAGAACTTGGAGTGGTAGTATTTCTTTTACATAGATTTGCCAAGATACTGAAATATATGCACATTTGAAAGATCTGAGAAGTATGTGGCAACTATAGTTTTTCAGCTTCTACTATAAATTTTGCAGTGTCCCCTGGATTTCATGTGCTGTAAACTGATGCAAGGACTGTTTTGCTGTCTACCACAGGTCTGTCATTTACAGACAATAGACTTTCTCCAAACTTTTTGAAGGTAATCTGCATTGAGTTGATTAGTGAACCAGGTTGTATTCTTTATATTTCAGATCAAAACTCTGCCTACCTTACCTGCAAAAAGGGAGAAACCCACATATCTTGAATCTGAGTCCACCCTTGAATATGAATCCAGTTTGGTTTAAGAATAATGCAGCTTACACCATGTCTAAATATGGAATGTCCATGTGTGTTCTCGGCATGGCTGAAGAGTTTAGGGAAGAAGGAATTGCTGTGAATGCTCTGTGGCCTAAGACAGGTAAATAAAAACATACCTTGTTTAGGGTGACTGAAAATGTTGCAAATTAAATTTTCACAAATTGGTTTATTTGTTGCCAATGTAGAATTCACCCATTGCAAGTTGTCAGACATAACTGTGAAGATGTGGATTGTTGCCATGTATGTAATTTTAAAACATTTCCAAGTACCAGTATGACCTTATTTGCATATCAGTTTCCACAACCTTGGCTGTCGTAACTTATGTTTACTGATACCAGCCGGAAACGAAATACAGTATTTGCTCCTGATTGATTCTTTCTTTCATTAATGATATGGTTTCAACTGCCTCTTTTGTTATGTGTTGTTGTTGAATGGTAAAATGATGTTGAAGGTGATAAATTGGGAAGGACACTGAAGGAAGCAGACAGTGTGTTTGATGTACTATCCTGCTATGTGCTTAGAGGGACTAACGAAGTCCATGAGAAACTCTGGATCTAGACTTGAACCTGGGGTCTGTGAACATTAAGCAGGAATGCTGAATGCTCAACCTTAATACTGTATGGGTTTTCGGTTTTTTTTATTTTATCTTACAAAATGGTCCTACATCAGAAACAGAGTGAAAGAAAATACAATATAAATTATGGGACATTATAAAAAATAGTAATGCAAACTGACCTGTTTATATTATGTATTGATTATACAGGGGTTTTGTTGTTGATCATTACAAAGATGTAAATAGTATCTCAGTGAGATCTCTGCACATGTGCTTGAGATATCAGTTTAATTGTACATGTGCAGTTTTCTTGTAATTAGTTTAAATTCTATACATCCATGTATGTTATAAAAGTTCTGATAAACTGCAAAAATTTATTAATTTGAGTTTGCTTTTATCAGGACATCTATGTACCTAGGTATAATGGAACATATTGTTCTGAGGTCTGCTGATGTAAAGGCCATATTGACAATACTTATCTTCATGGAAGCCATCCCACTGTGTTTGCTCTTAAACAAACCACATTTGTGTGCACCATTTATTTACCAACTAAATCCACATTTTTAATTAGTACAAACATTAAATGAGCTTCTCCAGTATGTTTCAGTACATGTGTACTATCTTTAGGGAGAACACAATACCATTTCTTAAAAACCAAATGCTGCTGTGAAATTGTTACTTATGGGTTCCCAAGTCCGTAGCAGCCTCGTTGTTGATGTTGATTATATGTAAAAGTACAGCTGTACTGATTTTAAAACTTATGGTTATGCTGTGGTCAAAAACATTCCTTGTTGTTAAATGAGGTGTATATGCAGTAGAAATTAGTAATGTTGTGTTTGGCCTTGGACACTTTTGTTAGTGTGGCAATATATGTTCCGTTTGGCAGTATATGTAATAATCCGAGGTGGACTGGGTCCCCCTGTTTGTGAAATGTCTTGCATCAGAACTTTCAACATTACATATTTTGTATGATATTATTATTATTATTATTATAATAATAACGACGACGACGACGACGACGACAATAATAATAATAATAATAATAATAATAATAATAATAATAATAATAATAATAATAATAGATTGGTATTCATTAATGTGGAGGCTTAACAGCTTAGTAGTAGTAGTAGTAGTAGTGATGATGGTGATACATTTTGCTGGCTTTGCACCTTCATTTTATTAAGTTAGGTTATAGCAAAATCAAGACAACACGTTTTATTTAGTTTGGACAAGCAAAGTTGTACATTGCATATAAGTTGTACCCTACCTTATGTTACATGCCATACATAAATTTCTATTTTAAAATGTACTGCAGGAAAAGGGAAGGCTATTTTCTTTAGATTATTGCCAAGCATATGTGTACTATTATCAAATATGCAAAACTACTTGTTTTAACAGTAAGTTTGAGTTTTTGTAACTGATGTGACTGGTAACTTTTGTTGTGGTCTATGAAAATTATATTTATTCCAGGCCCATTTGTAGAAATGTAACCTGGTATGTGAGATTTCAGGCTTCTGCCAGTGCAGTTGAGTCCTTTGCTCTTCCAGGATATAATGTGGCTTATATTGGTAGTTGTGTACCAACTTATTGACCTGAAACTTTGGTAATCAGATAACATCCTGTGCCATGTAACATCCAAGTAAAGCAAAGGCCTTAATCTGTTGTGTATTACATTTTATGAAATGTTAGCTAGATTTCTCATTTTCAAATTTTATCTGTGTATTCGTAGCAATTCATACAGCAGCTATTGAAATGCTTAGTGGCAAAGATGCAGGACGTTTGTCACGGAAACCAGAAATTGTGGCTGATGCTGCATATGCCATCTTGTGTCGGGATGCAAAGACCTTCACAGGAAATTTTGCTGTAGATGTTGACATCCTCAAAGAAGAAGGAATAACTAACCTGGACCAATATGCTGTGGATCCTTGTAAGGGAATTAGCCATACTGTTGTCTGTGGAACTGATTAAGTATATTTTAGTGGCAGTGAAATTGCAGGATGTACAGAGAATTTAAAAATATATGAACCCCAAATTTGATTATATGCTTGAACTAAATTCTGTCTGTTTTTTGGCATTTTCAGCTGAGTACAGTCTTTTGGAACATGTAGTGTTTGTAGAGAAGATTATAAATGCTGAAAAGCAACACATGAAGCTAGAGGGTTATTTATTATAATGTATAGATTTCAAGATAGAAGGGAGGAAAGTAAAAGGTTTTGGATTGAATAGTATGAAGTAGAGTAGACCGTTGTTATGCTGTGGAAATTTCAGATTTACTGCTTCTTGACTACTTCATGGACAGTGGTAATCAAATGTACACTCCGTTCAACAAAAATCAAGCGGCCTGATATTTCGTATGTCCCGCTCAGGCAGTGACGTGACGTGCAGTTGCCATCATAATTCAAGTCGTTTTAGTTTCCCTATATTTGTGCATTCGTGGCGTTTCTCTGTCTTCCATTCATTACAAACAATCACGCCGCATATATATTAACCAAAGACACCAATACATCCGCTTAATTTGAAGTTGAAACTTGAATTAAAGGTCATTAATTTCCAAGGCGTGTGGCTTGCTAGCAATGCTTACGCAGTTGGATGTAGCGAAAGGGTGGTTGTTTGTCGTACTCAGAGGTAGCCAAGCACGTTAACGCGTGATGGCAATACTCCTCAGAAACAAACTATATTGGTTCGCGTCCCAGCGTCAGCATGTAATTTTTTCTTTTTGAATATGTTTTATACTTACAAACACTCAATTAAGTTATGCAGTAACACTTCTATTATTTAATTATATGTTTCAAAAGTTATCTTTGCTCCATTGGCAGGGTTAGAAATGCGAGTGACGCAGAAATTTCTGTTATTTTTCCGTAATTCTTTTTTCTTTGTTTACTGACATTCTGATTTAGAGGTTTCGTGTTCGAATGGGACTAAAGTTAGGCTTGGTGAATCTCATTGTTGCTTGCGGGCCGTAGCGAGTCACGAGATCTGACATTGGGCTGCATGATTTGAAACATTTACGGAAAGGAATTGTTGAGGGTGTGATGCGTGTGCTGGGGAGGTCTGGACTGAGGGTGGTTTCACTCTCGCCTTGTTTCAGGGGTGGGGTATGGGGAGTGAAGAACTGTTGGAACAGGTGTAGCTCAATTTTAGCTTTCAAAACAAGTTCATAATTCTTCATCCGTGTGGCCTTCTAGTAGACAATAACATATTTTCAAAAATATGCATTTTTAAAAGTCTTACTGGCTACACACGAATGCACAAATATGGGGAAACTAAAACGACTCGAATTATGATGGCAACTGTACGTCACGTGACTTCCAGTTCGGGACTTAGAAAATTTCAAGCCGCTTGATTTTTGTTGAACAGAGGGTACCACCCTATTTGTATTATTCTGAACATCATTAATTGAACTGACTCTAAATGTGAAGTGCTAGCTGGGAGATACAACTCACACTTTATATGGTACTTATTTTTAACAGCTTCATCTCTTAAATGGTTAACTTATTCATGCCTATAAATTGGATATCTTACTGTTCTTGCACTATGTACTCCACAGTCACAGTTATATCAGGAAGCTGTTTAGGTCCACTGCCACCACTAATAAACAGAGTGTGGTGAAATAATTTTATGGTTGAATTGTAATACAGTATATGAAAAATGCATTGTACAATATGTCCACATTAGAAAGTGGTACTGTGAGTATATGTGAAAAGAATTTATCACTGTGTATGAAATATTCATTGGTTTTGTACAGGAATATTCTTTCTGTTAAGGAATAAGAAGCCTTCTTTTATGTTCAGCATGTTTTCTGGGTATATATGCTCTCTCATTCTGACATGATTTATTTTGAAAAGAAAGCTGTTAAAACAATTTGCTGCATGGAAGTAGAACAGAAAGATGTATCAGGATTTGAAATAGTTGTAATATACAACACAGGCAATGTATGTATGTACAAATATAACATTGAGGTGCGTTCATGTAACAATTTTTGCCATGCAAAAGCACATAGTGTAATGAATTCTGAATGTGTTTTTAGCCTTAGTTATCCAGCATGCAATGAGCATGCACTATACTGTATTGTCATCTGTGGCCTGTCTGGCTGTACAATATTTTTCCACATTATCTCATAAAACAGCATTATTTTGGGGAAAATTTTATTGAACCCAAAATGTGTGTTTTGATTGTCTCTGCAACTTTTGTCTGTTCCATTTCTCATTCTAAGAAGAATTCAGTGAAGTATTATCATAAATGTAAGTAGGTCTTCATGTAAAGTACCCATTATTCTTGTCAGATTTTAATGAAACTTGAATTTTCTCGACAGCTATTTGAGAGAAACTCAAATATCAACGTAACGAAAATCCGTTTATGTTAACTGAGTTGTTCCATGTGGATGGATGAATGTATAGACAGACATGATGTAGCTAATAGTCACTTTTCAGAATTTTGCAATGGTTTCTAAAATGATGCAGTGTTTGACCTTTAATTTATTAGAATTTTTTTTAATTCGGTGGTGGAAGAAAATAATTGTAGAAATCTCCTACACAGTGGTTGAATTTCTTATTACATGCCATAATACTGATCACAGTACAGCTTCTCTTCATTAGCTTAATTAGACCAGTTTGCATCAGCTGACCACAGGTAAATGGTCCCATGATGCAAATTAGGGAGTCTTCATTTGCATTGCTTTCTTCAGGACATTAACTTTTTTTTTATGCATGAAAATGTTTTTTTATTTGTTTCAGCTAATAAAGACAACCTCATGCTTGATTTTTTTCTGGATGTGAGTACCGATTTATTGAAGATTAAACAGCAGAGCAGTGACAGTGGTGTTCAAGGAGGCCAGATAGCATCTATATTTAAGAAGATTCAGTCTAATCTAAGTTCCGAATTAGTGTCACAAACCAATGCCATGTTCCATTTTGTTGTGAAAGGTTAATAACTTTAATTCAACCTTTTCCATAGTCACTGATTTTCTAGAAACTTAAAACAAAAATTTGGTTTTAAAACAATTTTTAAAAGATACATTACTATAAGCTTTGCTGTCTTCAACCTAAAATGTCAATGGGACTACACTTAACACAGTGTTGAAGGTACAGTGAATATATATTGAATAGTAGAGTGATATGAAATACCAATTTGAAATTTTCTGACAAAATTTAAAGGTCTGCATTGGATGATACAAATTATTTAGTACAGATTTTCCAGAATCAAAACATATTTGTCTTATGAAAAATGTTTGACTTATGCTGCATGTGTATATGTTTGAAATTTATGTTTCTAACAACTTTTTAATTACAAATGTGTACATATTCATAACTGCACAGGCATTCCCCAACTTTTGTACATAATTCATTCCTGAAAACATGTATGAAAGTCAAAATGTATGGAAGTTGAGCAGTAGACCTATGTGTACTATGGGGATTCCAGCCCTGATCACATCAATGTTGTCAGTTGGGTTACAAATTATGAACAATACAAAATAACTTTTCTAATTTTTTTTTTTGTTTTGTTTTGTACACTGAACCAACAAATACACAACTGACAATGTATTATACTGCTCCTACATGTTTCGACACTACTGTATCATGTTCAGGGAGCTCGTAGTCAGTACCTTGCTAAGTTACATAAGTATGTCAGTATAGTTGTGGTGATACAATTTAAAATTTCACATATGTTTTTTGCTGTTGAATCTCAATGTTTAAAATCATTAAAATATTGAAATTGTCCTAGTTAAAATAAAATGGCTAAAATTATTTTGTTCTTATGAAGTCCTGTATGGTGGCCATATATATATATATATATATATACACACACACACACATATACACATATATACACACATACCGGGCCGACACAACAACAGCATCAACATACAGTTTGTATATATGGCCACCATACAGAACTTCATAAGAATTGTAACAACAAAATAATTTTAGCTGTTTTATTATAACTAGGACAATTTTAATGATTTTAAACATTGAGATTCAACGTCAGAAAACACATGTGAAATTTTAAATTGAATCACCCACGACTGCAGTGACATACTTATGTAACTTAGCAAGGTACTGACTACGAGCTACCTGAAGATGACACAATAGTGTCGAAACATGTGGGAGCAGTATAATAATTTGTCAATTTATTGTGCATTTGATATGATATATGATATGATATATTTGTTAACTGCAATTGGGTTGACACCCAGTGGCAGTAATACAGTACACATGTACACATTTGGTTCATTGTACAAAATAATGAAAGATGCATGGTACAAGTGCTAAAATAACTTTTCTAAAGTTATTTCTTGTCTCAAATTCTAGTTATCTCACATACCTTTTCTGGCATGTAGGAGCACAAAATACAGTTTGGGACTCAGTTTTATGGCAATACAGGGGACATATGTGGTCAGATAGGTGGAAAGAACACATCTCTGCTGCAAGAACAAGTGAGCATGGTGTGATACACTGTTAGAAAAGAATTTTTGCAGGAACAAATAAGCACTACCATAAGAACACAGATAATATTGCCCAGACCAGACAGAGACTGAAGTGTTGGCTTGGCTGACAGACATTGCCACTGTGCGATAGCTCAAAATGTTTGTTCTGCAGCCGTTTATGAAAGTTTAAATTTTGCGTATGAAAAGTGGATTATGGGTGAGAATTTATAATGCAGTCCAGAGATCAGGGTATGCTTTTATGCTGTTTCTGACAGTAAGCTTTTTGTGCTGGTGATGTGATGGTAGGCAATAAAACATTCTCTTATTAGAAATATGCTCACTTGCAGGCTCAGAGTCTGGTGACTGGTATATTGATCTCAAGACAGGCAAAGGTTCAGCTGGCCAAGGAAAACCACCTTCAGTTGCTGATGCAGTTCTCACCATGGATAGCAAGGACTTCTTTGATATGTTTTCTGGTAATAAATTAGTAAACAGATTTTTGTTCTGGGTATATTGCATGATCATGTTAACATACATAGGAGGCTGTCTCTGTAAGTACACAGGTCCATTTTCATAATTCACAGCATTATTCAGGCTGTATCAACTCTCATATTTTTATATGTAACTTTATAATAGATGGGGCTTTGCAACTAACCTTTTTAATGTTTGTAATATATAAATGTCATTAAAAATACACACATAATAGTATCATCTTTTATTTTTGAAATTGAGGTTGTATTTCTTGTAAACTGTGGTAAGAAGACTTTTATTGAGGAGTTGTGACTAGAATTTCGGTTTTTGAATCTAAAGTTGTTTTATTCCATGCAGGAAAACTGAAGCCAGCGGGAGCATTCATGACAGGGAAACTGAAAATCAGTGGGAACATGCAAAAGGCCATGAAGTTGGAGAAGTTGATGGGGATGCTGAAATCAAAACTGTAATGGTGCTGCCATGTTTACCAAGGTCATTACCAAAACAAGGGCGGTTTCATTATTTGTCTGTTCCAGAACTGGCCACACTTGTTTTGTATACTGTAACTTCAGATTACATCTTTTATACAATTACAGTAAAACCCTGATTTCACATTATTCTGGAGACCGCCTAAAATGGCATGAAATCTGGGGAACATTCTTATGGGCATTTGGCCATGATTTTGCATAAAATCATGGAAAATGCAAAATTTGGGAATGTAAAACCGGGGGTTTACTGTGTTTATAATGAAGGAACCAGTAACAAAAGTTGGGTAATCTTCTGGCAAACAAGGAATTGTCTTCTATAATAGTTTTTTATTGGTATATTAAATGCATATTCAATTAATAAAAATATACATCTCATTCTGTGGTTTACTTTACAAGAGAGCATATGTACTTCCTAGTCATAGTGCAGTTTGGTAGTATTTTACACTGAAATAATGTAATACATTTGGTATAGCCAAAATTCTTTGCCAATACATCATCAGCCTTGAATATTCCAGTCGTTACTGTTATATTTGGGCTGGGGAATCCTAACTTCTGTGAAATAGGCAACCCAATGACATCATTAATTCAATTTTGGTCTCAAACTGCACACATACTTATAGCTCTGCCTTATTACCCCAGTGGTGTCTTCCATCAGGTCAGTGGCCCAGAAATATTATGAGATGGAATTTAAATGCTCTGAAGAGAAGTTTATAATTGCGTTAACAGTTAGTCACCTAGGCTACTAACAAATGTCATCCAACAGTTTCGGAGGAGCATCTTACAGTTCCTCCTGTTTGATGGGCAACCCTGTTTGAGCTAACTATTTTTTTTATAGACTGTCAACATTTGTGCTACCAGACTTCAAAGTAACAGGGAAGACCCTTAGCTGGTAGTGACAAATTACGCCATATATTGAGATAACAAATGTTGGCTGATAAACTCATAGCAAAACACTGGAAATTTCTGCAGGGAGCCATGTATGCGAGTCATGAAGTGAACATTACATCTAACAAAATTGAATACAGGGGTCTTTGACATCCATACAACTGGCACATTTGTTCATCATTTATTGTCCCACATGAAGTGCATTTCATATTGCAGATCTGGACTTGTCCCTGAGCTGGTGAATGCACCTGTTACTCAACAGGTCAGTTTTGGCAGTGTTGCCATCTTGGTCTATACAGCATTGTTTGTTAGTGCTGTTATTTGAATATTTGATTGCATTTGCCCATTTTATTTTGTAAAAATATGTGGGAAAGAGGAATGTGAAGATGCCAACACTTATCAAGACTTGTGTCATATGTAATAACAGTTGAGATAGAGATGGAAATCAGTACTATGCTGAAGGTGGTGGGTCTTGTACTCAATTGGACATTCACAGACTTCGTTGGTTGACTTACAGGTTCGGTTGTGAAAGAAAAGAACAAAATTGGAGAATATGTATGAAATTTTGGAAATATTTCATTGAAGATATTGTTTCAGTGGTGAAGTGTGTTGTTGTTGGAGGACATAGATAAATTACTTAGAAAATTAATTTTTATTATACATGATGTATAATGTAATATATGTTTTAATATCTTAATAATCACACAGATGTTGTACAATTCTCTGGGATAACAAATCCCAACATGTGTACCATAATAAGGGATTTTATGTTATTTTTAGCTCTCTGGGAAAGAGCCCACCTTGTAACATGTGAGCATATTGTTCAACTTTCATACATGTTTCTAGGAATGCATTATGTATGAAATAATGGAAGTCCCAGTGTTGTTAAATGGATGATTAAACAAAGATGAACTGGGATTATGAATGCAGCAACACATTGATTGTTTCATTCTGCTGAAAAGTTATAATTCCAAATACCTGTGATTAAGAAGTCTGTGTTCTGATTGTTATACACTTGCAAAAGTGATAAAAATGATGACAGTGCAGTAAGTCAGTGTAACAACTGGGGAATGATATACCAGATCCCATGAGTGTACATGTATATGGCGTAGAACATCATGTTGATTGTTGTACAAACATCACTTCAGAATCTCACTGGAAATGGTTAATTTCTGCAGATACTCCCATCCTGCGGTGTGAGATATGTACCTAAATAAACATATTCCAGATGCAGTTACCTTCAAAAAGTTAAGCTGTATTGCTCAAGAACCACAACACAGAATTGTAGGTTACATTCAAAGTAACCACATGACAGTGTTCTTGAGTCAGTAAATATGCTCATTACAGACCAGTGACATTCTGATGTACCATAGTGGTGAACCCAAAACTCAGGTAATGCAGAATTGTCTAAAGTAACTGTTGCCAATGAATTACCCATCTAAATGGGAAAATAATTTACTGCACAGTTATGTGTACATGGAAAGCCAGGAATTTCAGTAAACCCAGAACAAAACTTTAATTAACAATAGCCAGTAATTAACAACACCCTTAGCAAAAGCAAAAGCAACCCCCCCCCCCCCCCCCCC
>Ga0268261_10003068_pt1 | contig 12157 bp, 7 predicted proteins | sample TergutNc150P1_FD_190353 | JGI IMG/M metagenome (GOLD analysis project Ga0268261, IMG submission 190353) | Nasutitermes corniger P1 segment gut microbial community from laboratory colony in Florida, USA - Nc150 P1 (SPAdes) (version 2) | ecosystem: Host-associated > Arthropoda: Insects > Digestive... | reverse complement strand
AACCACAGCACACTCAAACCTGTTCCAACTCTTCCACGATAGCGGCAGATAGCAGTAACGGTGTGACAAATACCGGATGCTGTAGATACAGTTGTATGCGCTCCTGATGATGGGTGGAAGTACCACCCGAAACATGTAGAGCGATTTCCAGATATAAATAAACTGTGTAATGTTGCATTTTGTTGGATATATATTGGAATACTATTAGGAGCTCACTATATTCTCCACATTAGCAGGATAAGGGTTAAAGCTCAAAGATTTTATGTTCAAACTGCACAATGTATTTGTGTTTTTTATACATCTCAGAACGAAGGGTGATACAGCTTGAACTGACCACACAGTGTGTGTTTACAGTATAGGAATCGTTAAATTTGATTCAAGTTAATTTTAGTATTAGAGCATCAATCTTCACTACTAAAATTAAATTTAAAAAATGCATATAAAATTACATAAATTCAATCCTCATGTATGTCAGGGGCTATCTGTACACATCTAAATAAAATCAAAAAAGTATTTACAACTTCAAATGTACAAATGAACCAACTAAATATCATTTCACAGTCTTATAATCATAAAGCAAAAATTCTATGATCACAAAATCCATTTGTGTATTTCCAATTGTATAAATAGATCTGGATTTTATTATTATTATTATTAAGTTTACAGAGCGGACAGTATTAGACGACAGTCTCTTCATTTTCATAATCCCAAAAGCATCACCTTCGACATCTTACTGTCCACCCTAAATATCAGAACATTCCCAATACACAGATACCATGTTGTTTGCCAGATGGGTGCCATTGTTTCAGAATACTTGCTCCTGCCATCTTCTGGAATGTTGATACCTATCTACCAAACTACAAAGTGTCACATCCCATAGCAACATAATGCTGACAATACTCATGGCCAAGGCATCATTAAATCTCACATTCTAAATATAGTTAGCAATGCTTTAGCTACTTTCGGTGAGATGCAAGAGGCTCCTTAACCCTGTATTAAGCATAAATGAATTTAATGCAAGCCAGTCATACCCAATCCATAAAATGCAATTAATCATTTTCATGTACAATTATCATACAGTATTATCGTATTCAGTGAGTATTCACCTCAAAAGCTTCCTTAATCAGACGAAATTCATGCCTCTCTATACAGAAAAAGGAAGTCCCCATTATCCTAGTCCCCAATACGTTTCTCCACATACATGGGGCCAAATGTTTCAGCAAAAAATGTAGAAGATTCACAAACTTCATATTCAGTAATTACATCTGTGGACCAGGACTTTCCAACAGGAAAGTTGCAGTCCTACATCCCTGCATATATGCAGCCAAATTACTGAGGAACTATACATTAGATATCCCCACACTCTTGGTAATCACATCCATGGAGAACAAATTTTTCACAGAAAAAATTAAGTTAATTTTTTGGCCAACTGCCATTTCCTCATACTTCTGCTCCTAATCCAAGCTCTTACACACACTTTCTGAACAGCCAGTAGGACGCGACTCCTTACAGGCAAATAACTTTTATAATGTTTTATATCATCATAGCTGCATCATTATTACTACTACTACTGCTATAAATTTTACATTTATTCTCACCTATTAGTTATTAGGTGGTGGTCTTCTGGTAAGTCCAGACTCAAACAAGATATCAAAGCACTTTTACCCCACCACTTTACAAATGATGTGTGCACGGCTCATTAGTGTGATCTGCTGTAGCTCTATAACCAACTGACCTGGGAGCAACTTCTTAATTGTCACTAATGCTCAAATTATAACTGACACAACTTTTGTCCTCTTTTCCACATCTTGCTGACCTTGATCTCAAGGTCTCTGTACTTGCCTAGTTTTTCAGTTTCTTTTGAGCAGCTGTTGTTGTGGTGGTTGTTATTAATATTATTATTTATTACCTTTCAGCAGGGTACTTACAGTGACATACCTGGAATAAACTGTATCTATAGAGAACCTAACATTACAGATAATCTATGACTAATGTTAAATGTAATGCAATATCCCATAACAGATGTTTTATACTTCTATATCAATACTTCTTGAAGTATGTGTGCAGTGCCCAGTATGGCTATTTACTTCTGTAGTCTCTTGATGTTGTGATTTCCAAGTATGTCACTCCAAGAGTTTCTGATTGATTCTGAATTGGTTCCAGCTGTCCTCATATTACTGGTATATTATTATTATAATTATTATTATTATTATTACTACCTTGATTATTTGATAATTACATGTATAAATGCCCCATATGGAAAGGCTTCCATTGTTATGCCTTCCCCTAACCCCTACCTGGTCCATTTATGCCTTCCTGATTTATGCCTGCTTTCTCAGGAACACAACTACAGCGTAAATCAAAGGCTAGCTGTATTGATATTGGTTATTTATAAACTTCACTAGCTACTGGCATTTCAGTGAGCACTAACAAACCCACAATAACTGTCACCAACACAAACAAACACTAAGTCCTTTACACATAATTCACTGGTTTGTAATTTGTAAGTTAATAACTGACTGTGTTCTGCTTTCTATGTCACTGTCCAACATACTGCTGTTCAGAAAGACCAGTGTGCTGTGTGAACTCACAGCTGGCAATGTGTGAAAATATAGATGGAAACAATTTTTTTCACTTATATAAAATATTTAGCTCCACAGCCATTGAAGTGACTTGTAGCATAATGAGCTGGCAGACCTCAGCAAAGGTGCATTTTCCATAAACACATTTTTTTTTGTTTATCTGTACAGGTATTGTACCCACTAACCCCAGTCCTTGTTTCCCCACATTTACATTATTTCTTATGTGTGGAAATTCCCTGTTGAAAGGGTACATGCTTTAAGTGGCAATTCTCTGGTTTGAATTAACCACATATAACAAGGACCCCCGTACTAGTTATTACATTATTTACAATTAAGCCGTACATTTAGATATTCAAAAAAATATGTAACTTCAGTGTTTGGGGTTTAGTGCTTGGTGTACTGAAGCCATTCCATTTCTGTACTGAGCTGAGCTTAGCCATGGTCACCAGATTCCCATGACAGAGGCCAAGGTTCAGTACCAGGGAAGACCATGTTGATTAACCTTTTGGCACCGGAGTTTTACATTTAATTCAAATAAATCACCAACGTGATGCAACAACTTTTCAGTTTATTATCCTGACATTTGTTTACAGCTCAACATGTTTCGGGCGTTTTCCCGCCCATCATCAGGAGCTCAATTACTGCACTGGCAGCCTCTGCTTTTACCTTCGTATCGTGATGATAGTTGTGCTGTGTTCGTGGTCGGGCCAGCCGGACCGACCACGAACGCAGCACAACTATCATCACAATACGAAGGTAAAACCAGAGGCTGCCACTGCAGTCACTGAGCTCCTGATGATGGGCGGGAAAACGCCAGAAACATGTTGAGCTGTAAACAAACGTCAGGATAATAAACTGAAAAATCATTGCATCAGGTTGGTGATTTATTTTAATTGTACAATGATGCATGGACTTACAAACCTTAAATTTTACATTTAAATTTTAGCACACCCTGTATGTAAAATGTGAATAATACAGGAACCAAAAAAGGTAGCATTATGAAATAAACGGCATTTTGAAGGGAAAAAGAGAGAGTGTGCAGCATGTTTAAAATAATCAGTACTTACATTTGCTGAAAAAAATATATAAAATGCAACATCTGGAGGGTAGCGGTACGCCCATCCTATATATAGGACGCACGGTTCTTAAAGACTAATTGACAGAACAAGTGGCACTGGGACAGGTTCCTGCCTGTCAGCCATTTCCCCATCACACTCCACATTCACCTGTCACTGGGAGCTTGTGCCAATGCTGCAGTACCATGGAACTCAGTCTCACTCTATTTCTGCACATAAACTAAGCTAAATATTTTGGTGTACACTGCAGTTGCCATCTTTCAGGATGCAGGTCACCTGATGTTCAAGCAAATACAACACACAAAGCAGCTAAACCCCATAAGCCAAGTACATACATATGCAGCTAAAACCTAAGGATACAATTCATCTTCAAAACATTATCAACTTCATGACATACAGTATTAATAAAATTTGTAAGACATGATAGCAATCATTCTAAAACAGTTATGAAAAAGAAATTAATCTCTTATTCATGTATCATTCACTGTGTTCTGACATTGACATACACGTCTGATCCTTTGAGGCAGTACAGTCATATAAATAATACATAAAAATTCACCACCCACCTCACAAAGAAGATATGTTATCTCCATTATAAAGATCAACACATTAATGGTGTTCAGAGTAATAGTCAATGCTTATTCTAATAATTAAATGAAACACACAACTACACTCTATCAGCAAAATTCAGTGATTCGTAATGTCAGAGCAGGGGGTACATACAGTAACCATTATGCCTTAAATGATTATAGGACTCAAAATCTTGGCAGTCACAGGAAGCACACATTACATGTTTGTGTTGACAAAATAAACATGAATATACGTAACGAATACGTTACAAATCCTTCATACAAAGATCTGCTTCTCAGGCCTTACACTCTTGTGGGTTATGACAACTGTAGTTTAGTATATACATAGCAATGCACTGGAGGAACCTGCGGCTTCTAATCTGAAAATGGGGGCAGCAGAATCCTGTGCATGCTGGTGCATGTGTATCATACATGGTGCCACACTGCAAAAGGGCATAATCATACATGGTGCCACACTGCAGAAGGACATAATCAGGCTCATTACCATAACAGCCTCATGTCTCATCTGGCTCTTAACTTAAACAAAAAATATAATGTAAATAACTGACCTGTCATTCAAGTATGATTTCATTAGGCAATACTTTAGGTTTCCACAGCACTGATTTACAGGATCCTGGTCTTCTGAGATGTTATGCTGTGTACAGAGTAATTTAAAATACCTCAAAATTTCAAGGAAATGTAGCGCCTTCATCTTCAAGGGTTGGCAGGCCCTGCTATAAAGCACTAACAATCCCAAAGACCAGAATTATCATTATGTCATTAGTTTCTGATATTACTGCTACACATGCTGAGCAACTTACATTGCAAACAAACAGGCTTCCATTTTTGTAATTCAGTTTTTGGTTAAAAGTTGGAAACAAAGAAATTAAATGTGTGGGATCAAAAGCTAAACTACCATATGAGATTCTATGAAAATATCTGGTATTACGCCACGCACTACTTAGCGACTATAACACATCCTCACAAATCAAATCTGCACACAGTCATGATAAATCAAATCCTACTGTTTAATGACCACACTGCAGTACCTGCCATGTTACAGTTATCTAGTGCAGTGATATAAATGCTGAACCATAAACATACGGTTTCAAGTGTGATGGTGGTGGCGGTGATGGCGGCAGTTGTGGTGATGGTGGTGGTGGTGGTGGTGGTGGTGGTGGTGATGACACAAAATGTATGGCAGATATCACAAAATTTGTTCAGTACAAACTGGAAATATTGCACCTTTTCAAAGGACGTATACAAAGAAAATCAAAAGAATTACCAAATGTTACAGTAGCTAGAATAACACCACACAACCTGGATTCCACATTCCAGTTCTATGACAATTAAGTGGACAACATAACAGATCATTTTATATGACAAGGCTTATAAAATAGCACATTCACTATTATTAAAAGTTGATATTCAAAATAAGAAGACAGAACACTGCCACAACATTAACCAACATGTTGACCAAGAAGACAAAATTGCAGTAAATTACTGATTTACTGTTTGAATCATAGCACACAATGGAAAGTTCCTACCTTATGTACAGGGGCTCCTCATCAATAAAAGCCTGCCCTATATATATATTTCCTTTTTGATTTCCACCTTATATAGGGACCAAACATAAAAATTACACACACTTACTTCAATATGTCATTCAACTTACAAGCGAAAACAGCAAATTCATACCTTGCATATGCACCATCTTAGCATCTCCTCCCAGCACCCCCTCTGATTCTTCTCCATCCCGGCCCATCATACTGCTATAGGTAAACTGTTCCCCACACGTCACATTCTTGAAAGCCACACTCTTTTGGTGCATAACTCTGATAAACATCAAGAATTCCCCGAATACAGTTCAACTACACCCTCTACCTTATCAGTTCACTACACAATTTCCCAAGCTTTGCAGTTATGGTAATAGAATCATTCTTTACCATTCTGTTTTGCTTGTTATGTGAATTACAAGGACTACAGAATTTACCAGACCTTGCACATTTACAAGTAGAGTAAGTTATGTAAGTTATAATACATTTCACTTATATTTGTAAAAACTTAGAAGCTAATTTTCTTGACTGAAGCCATTCTAAGTTCTACAATAATATCTTAATAAAAGTCAATGACCTTTTACTCCAGTGTCCTTGATTAACCACTGATAACATAATATCCGTTACCTACAAATAACTCACACTGCAGTAGAGGTTATAAATGGAACAATGGTTTATATTTTGTCTATGTATACCACATTCAAAATTAAAATAATATTAATTAGTTTTAAGAACTTTTTGATTTACAGTTTACCTTTACACATGAAAGGCCATGACTTGCAAATCTGTCACTATGCATACCAGCATGTAGTTACAAACAGATGCCAGTAGCAGAAAGTATGTTTGTGTCAGTAGTACAGAGCTCATGCTTTAAAAAAAAAAAACCTCTATACAGCAGCACTGCATATTTTACACCGTTATTGTACTAAGCTTAATCAGCCTGTCTTAGTATAAATGCAGATGCCTTTCAAAAACATTTTCAAGTTGCTTAGTTTAGGCATTTTTAAACAAATTCTTTTAAAAATTTCCCATTACAATCTCAGCCGGCTTTATTGTAGGTTTTCTTATGACTGTAAATATAATAACTTTTAAAATTATATTCAATATTTTAAACATTTAGCACAAAAGGTTTTCTGAAAGTTGTCATTCTCAATGGAAACTTTAGTGACTCTTAATCATAAAAACTTCATTGTTCACAAACCAAAGCTGCACATGGCCTGTAAAATGTAAGTAATATTATTCAGATGAGCTGTATTTGACTCACAGCTATAACCTTCTATGGAAGGTAATCACCTGACATGAATGATCAACCAGAAGAAAACTAGTGGAACATTCTGTTCATAACAGCATAAAAAAAAAACTTGGGGGCAGACAGATTGCAAAAATTTCAAATAGAAATTACAACATTTTCAAGCAAAACCAATAAATGTGAAATGTTAATTCAAAAAATACTTTTGAAATTCAGATACAAATGCTGTTTTGTTGTCCCCTCATTTAAAATACAAGGTACTGATCCTTTCAAATAGCCAAGGTCAGTTGAATGGAAGAGCAGTGGAAGACCCAGGCTATGACTTTATTTCCTGCGATTACTATTAAACGTAATAACTTAGTTTGTGCAAGCACGCAATCTGAATTTGGACTGTATTAAATTAACAGTACATGTAAATTAAATAATAAACTAACTTTTACACCCTCTACAGGATAATAAATTAAGACCAGAAAAAAAAATATATAAATGAAGGAAAAATCAGTTAACACAGAAACTGATCACAAAATGACGGGAAATTTTAAATGGGAATTTCACCACACTGGCCTTCCATCTCGAAAAAAGAAACTTTGGATATAATCATGTTACATGACTGATAATATTAGTTGAAACTGCTTCAAAATACATGTGTTTAAAATAAATTTTAACCTCCCATAATGTGGGCTAGGCTACGCATGCCTTACCTAAATTCAATTACATTAAAACTTCATACAACAGAGACTTATATCAGAACTTCCATATTACCCATATGGTGCAAGACTGATCTGTAGCAGGCTGGAATTTAGACTGGGACTACATAAGCACAGTCACATTATATAACACTCAGCGTTCTGAACATCACACTTTGTGCCACAAATACATAACATTCAATGCCAAAGGGTCATTTGTATAGACTGCAGTTTTAACATCCATATGTGCAGGCTCCTATTCCAAAAATGAAAAGGTGCCCATCCACTTTCATGAAAACAGTGGTAATGTTAATTTTTATGCAATGTCCAGACTCCCTGGGACTAGAGCAAATAGACTGGAATATGTAGTGCTGTTTATGCGATCAGCAATAAATACTAACACATCAAGTTACACCAGCAAATATAGCAAAGGGACTGGTGTGTCTGATAAATGAGCAACATGCTGACACATAACTCAATGAAGCATAATGAGATAGCAAATAACATGTTTCAGGTATCGAGTACATTACAGAGTAGAATAAAATGAGTTTTGACATTCTGGTCACTGGGGGGTGTGATTTGTCAGTAAGGTGTATATTCCTGACTCCCTACTGTGAGGAAAATTCCTTTCGCCCATGACAGAGCTTTCACGTATGTACATTTCTTCTTACAGACACGAGCATCCACAAAATCCACTGAAAATTTACTGAGAAATTATAATTATATGTAATCAGGGGACATGAGTTTAAAGAGTGATTCATCTGGCATCATGCATAATCATCACATAATGACGGATCAACACAATACCATCACTGTACGCTTCAGACTGGGCACAAAGGGCCCGTTAATTAAGGCCTAGGTGCACTGGGACTGTGAGGTCCCAAACCCAATTGCAATCACGCTTCAAATTACTGCACCTTCGTTACCTACACAAAGGACAATTTTTCATCACAAAGAAAATGGAGCAAACATTACTGCTCACAACATCATAACAAACAATATGAATAAGGAAAAACTGTTGTGATAACTAAGACAGAATTAATAACAAAGCACAGCAAAATTCCATTCATCTGACCACACATGCTCCAAATTATAAAATTTTCCTGACTATCAGACAGTACCTATAGCCACCGAAGTTCTTACAGGTAAATTTTGTTACTCCTCCTACACTTGGGCTGTACAACTAAAGAGAGAGGAGTACTCCATTTGAATATCTTCTTCATCTGCTGGTTGAGGGTCATCAAGGTCCTCTTCTGTGTTCTCTGGAGTCTTCACTGCTTAAGAAGTTGATGGAGAATGTGATAACACACGAAGAGATACCACAACAGTCGATGAACAGACACTCATGGAAGCTCTGCCTGTATTATTGACATAGTTTTTTTTTTTCTAGTAAAAAAAAAAAACAAAAACAAAATTTCCTGTCTGGGGAATACTCTCCTCAAGTGCTAGATTATCAGGATTTCTGAATTACTGGTTGGTGGATGAAAGAAATTTTGCTGTACTTAATATCCTTGCAGAAAATAATTTAATAATAGTGTGCTCCCTGATCTCAGGTCTCATTTCTGAAATCAATTAAGAATAACTGGATGACAAATAAATAAAATCGTACAAAAGGTACGCAGATGAATATATATGTTCATTATACGCAAAAAGGAATTAAAGCAGAAAGAGTAGACAGATTCATTTGAACACCATGCAAAAGCACGGAATTTAAAGGCACTCATAAAGTAGAGTGCAAAATTAAATTTTTTCATCTTATGATCATCAGAAAAACATGTCACCCTATAGAAATTAGTTTGCAACATGTGGAAATATGACCCACTGCAAGTACAATCTCTCCATAATATCCAATCAGCAACCAAATAAAATTAACATCATAGATCTTACACAGCAGAATGCCACTGCATATGGTTTTGCAACCAACATTAAGAAAGCAGTACTAATTTTCCAAAAAGATTATAAAAAGAGGACCATTCAGAACTGTTTTGAAACAGCAGAATCAGATTCTGAAAGTGTGTTGGAAAAACGCAGACATGCACACCATGGTGACACATGAGTACAGGGAGATGCCATAACAAATTCTCCTTTATGAACAGAACAGACTGACCATAAAAACAGAACATTTAATATCAAGTATGGCTTCCACCCACACTCAGATTAGTGTCTACAAATGACACAATGAAGGGACTGCATAGTTGTCATACACAAAATGATTCATGCATGTTTTTGAATATGGTAATTCATGGTGCCTAACATGCCCAGAGTAACATATTTTATGACAACATTTCAAACGTGAGATTCACTACATTAAACAGATCTAATCAGTCAGCCTGTGCATAACTACAGTACCCCAACAGTCATTGATCAACACCTCTTTAAAATGTAATACTTCAGCTGCATACAATTAATAATATAACAAATGTTATTCAAGGTGAAATATATAAATCAATTGGGTTTGCACTAATACAGATCAACAGTCAGTCCTTGTCAAATTCAAAATGAATCTCAATGGTTAATAGCGTGACAAAATATTCACTACTGTTGTCAGCGTAAGTATTATGACATACAGAATTCCTGGTACATACGGTACCTAAGGGATAACAACACATTTAAAATCATTAGCTTCATGGACTTTTGTCCATCATCAAGTGTTTTAAAAGCAAACAAAATAAATAAAACACTAGTGTGAATCCCTCACATTAGATGGAGCTACCTGTGGAAATCAATCTGTGTTCCACACTTGACCTAGTAACATGTTTCTAAATTCTCTTTCAAACTTGAAATTCTGAATTATGGTTTGGCTTGAGAAGATCTGTGTACCTCGGTCATTGCAGATGTTGTATGATGCTCAGTTTAATCTATATTTCTGTCTTTTGTTTCTCAAATTTCTGGTAACACCACACAAGTATTTTATTTTGCGTTGGTAAAGAGCATGGAGCCTTTCTAGATTCATTTCTGGGCACTATGTTGATGTCAAGTCGGGCACTGTCATTCTTGTATTTGTGTAACATTTGCATGTTCTAAAAAACTTTGAGTATTTTGTTATTGTTACTACTACCTTACTTTGTAATAAATCTGCTGCTTGCTATTCATTTAATTCTTGGTTCTCATCCGACTTCATTTGCCCAGCATTTCCCTGCCAGTACTTCCAAATGTTATACATTTAGACAGGGTAAATTCTGTGCTGCAATTTGCACACTTTGACTCACAGAGAGGTAGCAGTATCACTATGTTTCAGGGACAGTTTGGCCCCTGTCTTCAAGCTAAAATAATAAGACCCACTCTGCTGGGCACCACAGGCAAAGCTACTCTCAGCCTCTTTATCTTATTTTACTCTACATTACTTCCAGAAACAGAAAAGATTAATATCTGGAAATTTAAGCCATTATGATTCCAAAAGAATCAAGGATTGACAGCATCTGGTTCTCATTCCAGCAAACCCCAGAGCAAGTCCTTGCAGAAAGTGAGAGAGCAATTCTTGGAAAAGTTTTGAATTTTGCTGCATCATACCCATATTCTAACTTGGATATGGTATGCGCAGTGGTCACTTATTCCAGACCTCTACTGGTATCAGACATAGTGTTCAGATGGAAAATCAGAAGCATCATATCATTAAATCTTTGAAACAAACAAAGACATTTGGGATCTGCAGACTGACAAAGGCAACTGCACTCTGTGATGGATGAATGTGCAGAAAAGGAGATGTTTAACAGCTTATTGGAAGTCAAGGCTTTGAACCCTTGACAAAAAATGCCACAACTGCAACTGAGAGACAAATGCAGAAACTACTTCTAAAAATAGGGCTATTGTCCCCAGTAATCTGAAACAGACGGTGACTCCCCACCACAGTGAACTTGTGCATCTATACATACTTCCAAAAAAATATAAACCAGAAGTTCCTCTATGACTCAGTGAGTTCCATTGGTTCACCATGCTATGCCTTGGCTTGATTCCTGTATAATACAATCATCCCAGTAAATGGTAAATCACAGTCCTCTGTACAGAATTCAGGACATTTAATTTAGTTGCTAAAATGGGTGAGCATCCAGAATACAGAGAAAGTAGGGACTTTCAATGTAGTTAATCTAATCACCAACGCACTTGTAGAGGAAGTCACAAAGTCACTCGGAACAGGCTCCACAGTGATCATACACTGAGACAACAAACTGTCTTGGGGGTGAAAGAAATTATGGAGTTGCTAGAATTTTGTTTGAGAACTATGTACAGTACAGTTCCTTTAACCCTTTAAACCCCGAATTAAATCCCATCTGCTATTTGCTGGCATTATTAGGAGCTCACCATTTTCTCCACATTAGCAGGATAAGGGTTAAATTATTAACCTTTAGGCTATTAATGTCATATATATATGGAGCACCCATTCTTGATGTTTCTAGATCACACACGACGACGCAGCACAGTCGGTAGGACTCCTCTGGACG
>Ga0268261_10003067_pt1 | contig 12160 bp, 7 predicted proteins | sample TergutNc150P1_FD_190353 | JGI IMG/M metagenome (GOLD analysis project Ga0268261, IMG submission 190353) | Nasutitermes corniger P1 segment gut microbial community from laboratory colony in Florida, USA - Nc150 P1 (SPAdes) (version 2) | ecosystem: Host-associated > Arthropoda: Insects > Digestive... | reverse complement strand
GTCGTGTGCGTGACGTCACACGTACACGTGCCGGAGTAAGGGACGAAACGCTGTCGCGGAAGAGCATTGCGGGGGTGCAGGGCACCTCCCGTATGACGTCGCAAGAACACGCTTCGAAATTCACGGATATAAAGGTATCACGGAAAACGGTCGCGTCGGCAGCCATCTTGTGCCCATGATTCTGCATTGGCCCCTAAAGAAAAAGGGCCCGAAAGGTCGAAGAGGTCAAAAAATTCGGGTCAATACATACCCTACGGTCTTTTCCAGACCAAGTGGGAGACGTGTGCAAAGTTTGGTTCAGATCCGTTCAGAAATGTGAATTTGTATAAGTTCCATACATACATACAAACAAACAAAAAACCATTTCATCTTTATATATAAGATAAATAAATCAACAGCCAGGAATGATCCCCGGATCCCAGGATCATTCCCGCCTGTTTGTGAGACCATGCGGTTTACACCGTCAGCCATAATAATACAATACCAGCAGGTAACTAGGTGCTCAGGCACTCATGCAAGGATGCAGAACTGAAAGAACATCAACAAATCAAAAACAAATGAGTACACAAGAAGCAATGAAGTTCATAAACAAGTTCATTACGATCTGTGTTGGAAACACAGGCAAAACATGTACAGTTCATTAAAATCTAGGTACATATGTAACAAAATGACAAATGTATTTTTTTTCCTTTCATTTAATACTATGTCACTTGTAACATTACATTGCATCAAAAAAACTAACATCCATCTGAGAAACAGACGTGCACCCCCACCACTTTAGTAGCCACCTGCTCTCTACACAGTTGTCACTTGTATTCTGAAACTTGCTCCATCTACAAGCTGACCCTTTGCAGATAGGAGGTGTAGAGGTGGCCATCTTAAATTCCCACCAACCTAGAATATCCTCTCCAAAAAAAGGGGGTGTATATCTGCAGATGGTAAGTGGAGACAGAATGGAGACGAACAGTTTGTGTCCTTCTTTAAAGTAGGTACTGTCTTATTAATTGCATGCTGGCTCTGGGAAAACAGGCATACGAATATCTGATACAAAAAATATAATAACTTTGAAATTTGTCTTATATAGCAATCTGTTTTGGGCTATTAAATTAAACAATACTGATTACACAAGTTATGTAATATGATTCAGTGATTATATACATGCATGACAAACTCTGAATGAAACAGATCATAGACTACCTAAAGATATTTGCCTGGAGGAACTGACAAAGCCATCAAAATGGCTGGTAGCACTGTGGACAAGAAAATGTGAAGGTATTTACCTGGACAGAGTGACAAAGTTGGCAGAATAGGTGGTACTGTGCATAAGACAACTTGAAGGTATTTGGCTAAAGACTTGACAAAACCATCAGAATGGCTGGTAGCACTGTGGACCACCCAACTTGGAGAAACTGACGATGCTGTCAGAATAGCAGGTACTTAGGCTAAGACAACTACGTGTTTTATCCAGTGGAATTAACAAATCTCAGTTACTTCATCATCACAGACATAATGTATAACATTCTCATAAAACTCCGTAAACCCCAAAAAACAATTCTGCTAGTTACTACATAGCAGTAATTTCAGTACAGGCAAACATTCACACACTGTATTTCTAATACACAATGGCCTCAAATAAGAACCCCACTTGGAAGACCTAGACAAAGATGGTATGAAAATATTCAACTAAATCTTAAAACAATACAGTGTGATGGCATACTTTAGTCATACAGCTCAGAACAGGGACCAGTGGAAGTTTCTTGCAAACCCAGCAATGAAAACTCTGTGGTATGAGTTTCACATATATTCTTTTGAGAAAATTAATAGGAAAGAATATTTATCCCACAAACTGCACTTCTATACGTGGCAGATTGTGCTCAAATTGTCCAGAAAGTGTTACGCATTCAAACAAACAATAACAAACATCAGTTAAATGCCAATCCACATCTAGTGACACTGTATATATTATACAATTACACTCAATATTAACTTCATCCAAAGCTTAAGACTAAAACACTTTCAACCCTTTCAGTGGCATTTATGTGAATATATGGAGACCTTATTTACAGAGTAACAAATGTTTAGAAACAGCATCCAAAGTTTAATCCCACTAATATCTGTGTTCACATCCCAAAAACCTGCTTTTTTAACATCCTTCTTTTTGTTCTCCCATTTTTTTGTTTCTACAAAATGTGAACAAAACTTCTCATTTCCAGACCACAGCCATGTGTCCAGTCCACATTTGTCCCTGTCATTTACACATTCTACTTACACAGCATAGTGAATAAGAAACTCTGCAGCTGTAATGGCTGCTGATAGATTTCCCTGCATAATTTCTGACGGAATAACATTTATTAGAAAATCTACTTCATTTACAATGGTCCAGGGATGGAATCTAAGTCGAGGCCAGATTTTCTGCACCTATCCAGAGTGGCCCTGGAGCCCAGCCAGCCTCCCATACAATGGGTACTGTGTATCTTTCCCGGGACTAAAGCGGCCAATGTGCGGTATTGATCACCCACCCCAATCAGAGCCAAGAGTAGATCTATATCTCTACTCTCAATCTGTGCCTTCACGGCACATTCTAGGGAAAACTTTACTCTCTATATTACAGTTACAAAACTTACCATAATGCAGTTTCCCCACCTGACACTTGAAATCTCTAGTATCAACCTGGTTAACTTTTCCTTCAAAACATGCTATTTTCCTAGGCTAAAAGCCGATGTTTCACAAGCAGACAACCTGAGTGCTCAAGTGATTCGCACGTTACTGATGCATTTCTCATGTCTGTTTAGCTATACCATTGTGTGCAAATGCCACAACCTGCAACTTAAAAAGCCAAGAACTGTCCCTGCAAGAAGGTGACAAAAACACCTGTCTACAGAAAACATTGGATAATAATGCATGCAAAAATTACAATATATTCATGCACAGCAAACACACAGACTGTTACAAACTAATTGAGAAGGACACGAACACAGCATAACCTTGTACAGAGAACACTATACTGAGGACATGACAAATAGTCACATGGTTGCTGGGGATGAAGACACTTATGGCTCCTCAGTCATGACTTACTGTTCTAGTTACCTTTAGCCCCAACTTCTGATTATGTGACAGGCCAGAATACTTACAACTAGTGAAGACAGTCATTAGCATCAATGCAAAAAGGCCCAACCTAATGATGACCCCAACCAAAAACCCTTCTGTAACATAACCTACATTTTTAGTTGGGATACTGCAGGTCAGGCTTGTTGCACAATGGCACTGACAGAACTCCAACATTCAGAACAAAAGAAGCCCTATTTACAGATGGCAACTGGTTAAGCCTGTACAATTAGAACAATGCAACAAAATGGTAAGCATGTATACCAGTGCAAGGAAGCCCATGGCAATTAATCTTGTCCCAATATCTGCCCTGCCAATTCCAAATGACCACACAATGTGAAAGACACAGTGTAGGGTACTGATACAAGTACAACAGCCTTCATCACAGCAACATGCAGTGAGGTCACTTTGTCTTGCCATCTGTCTTTATCCTACCATGGTGAATATTTAAATTGTAGTGTATGGTTTATGAAAAATTTGACTATTATTTGAACAGAATAAGGTGAGATTATAAAATTAATGGCATTTCATGGAAAATAAAACAGAGATTATGTAGCCTCTCTTAGAAATGTGGTAAATTTGTTGTTGCCTAAATAAATAGAAAGAATTCCTATGGACTTTTTCCTACAGACATACAAATATGCAAATGCACATCTTGAGAAGGTTAAAGTAATGTGACTCGCAGCTGTTTTCACCCTATTATATGAAACTGATCAAGTTATTATTGCAGTAATGCCCTAGACCTGCATTGGTGATAGCTGGTTTTGTATCACAACTATCCCAAGCTTCATGTAATGTCATTTCAGTGCCTCCTGCCAAACACGAGGATAGTAAATACTTAAATTATGCCATGGCCTCTTCCCTCCAAATCCAGTAAAACAGAAATTCTACACAGCTTAGATGGATCTACATTTACTGATACTTCCACATCTGTGTTATTTTCCCATCCACACCCAGCTTGCTCGCATATTAGAATCATACGGTTTAACACTCCTAGAACATGTCTGTCACTTGACATTCACTATCCAGACTTTTCAGTCTGACTGGCATGAACATATAATACCACCCCTTCAGTTTCGTTTTCCATAATCATACAATGTAGACCAACAGAATGCATCTTTTTTATACTTAACTCAGTTTTAATTTTCACAATATCTTTTACATGTACATGTTTCAAACTGCAGGGTTCATCTTCAGGAAGACAGCTGTAACAAGTACAGGAATGGTATAATATATGTCTACATGTAAGGGTTCAAAACATGTACATATAGACAATATTGTGAAAAATTAACTTACATTTAAGTTTAACAAAGGTGCATTTTATTGGTCCGCATTATATGATTATATTACAATGCACAGTACAACAAACATAAAAATCTGTACTCCATCTCACAACTGAAAAGTCCAAATACATTCCTTGTTTCCACCCTGACCTGAGCTATAAGCATACATCCCCACTGTCCTGATTCAAATAGAATAATATTTTCATAATGCAACCACAATCATACTCTCTCACTACCCTCACTAAATCACAATCACATTCAGGTGCACAGAGAGTGTATGGCAAGTGCTATGGTCCCCACAGGCAGCAGATTACAAGCAACAGCAAAACAGGCAGCAAAATGAATATTTTATATGAAAAAATTTTATTTTCTGTATTCAACAAATGTTAAATTATTGAGACAAATAGGAGAAAATTCAGTAAATATTGTGTTTTTTTCAATGTTCATAATTTCAGTCAGGGATGGCCATTGCCAATGATTGCCACACATGTCAATAAAAACCTAGCTATGCCGCTCATCATACTGTCCCACTATCCTAGCTCAGTTAAAATCATACTGTCCTAACAAAGCCAAAACTGTACTGCCCCACTACATAACAATATTATCAGGCTCAGGACAAGCTCCAACAGTGGGCTTTTGTAATGACAATAATAAAGGGAAAAGAACTTTTTGACTGTCAACTGTTTCTTCATGGAATATCATATATTGTGGATTATACTATGAGCAAAACCACCACTCCAATACCTCAACTCCCTCCTCTCACTGTCTCTTCGGTCAAACACTATCTTGATCAAACAAGAAACTGAAATAAAATGCAAAATTTGCAATTCATACAATAAGCCCAAACTACATACACAAATATATATTCAGCTGAAATGGAGCTAAACAAGCAAAAAGTATGCAAAAATAATTAAAGAACATGCCAGAACAACCTGCTCATTTCGAGGCATTTTTCAATCCCACATTCAGCCTTGTAATTCATATCAGAGGAAACATTTCTGGAAAAGAGAAATTGTGAATGAGTTTATACGAAGTGCTACGATATGGATGAGTTTGTGTTTAATTAGGAAATCTGCTGGGCAGAACATTTGTAAACAAATACAATAATGCCCGAATAGTGTACGCTTCCAGTTCCTCATTCATTCATTCATTCATTTTTTTTATTTTCCATTTATCCATTTACAGGTACAACCTAAGGATGTGGCAATAGTCATAATGTGCTGCAAAATGTATGTGTTAAATTACAGATGTCAAATGACAGAATACAATTATAATACGATGTCTGTCCGGAAAGTATCCAGCCATATTCAATATCTCGAGAACCGGTCGCGTGGCCTTGATGTAACTTGGCAGCCAGTCAGAGAAGACCTTTCTGCGCATCCGTGAACAGTCACTCTCCCGTGGGGCTAGTCAGTCGTTAGTGGGACGCCGTTGACGTAGCTTGTGTACTGTGCGACCGTCGGATTCACAATGACCGAGCGAGTAGATCAGCGAATCTGCATCAAGTTTTGCTTCAAACTTGGACATTCGTCCGCGGAAATTATTCCAGTGATTAAGAAGGCTTTTGGGGACGATTCAATGAGTGAAGCTTAAATAAAATTGCGGTACAGACGCTTCAGAGTTGGCCGGGAATCCGCTGAGAGCGATCGACGTTCTGGAAGGCCTTCAACAAACAGAACACCCGAAAATGTTGAAAGCGTTCGGGCTGCAGTCAACGAAAATCGGCGATTGACAGTGCGAGAATTAGAAGAAGATCTGGGAATTCCACGGACTATTGTTTCACAGATTTAAACAAAGGATCTTGGCAAGAAACCTGTGGCGGAAAAATTTGTTCCGCGCCTCCTGTCACGAGAGCAGAAGGAATTTCGTGCTGCAGTTGCACAGGACTTACTTGAAACCGCTAACAATGACCCAGATTTCCTAAAAAAAGGTCATAACTGGAGGTGAGTCATGGGTCTATGGCTATGACCCTGAAATAAAAGCCCAGTCTTCCCAATGGAAGTCACCTGAGTCTCCATGTCCGAAGAAGGCGCGGCAAATTCGGAGCAACGTCAAGGTCATGTTGCCTGTTTTTTTTTCGATCATGAAGGTGTTGTTCACCATGAGTACGCTCCTCCAGGCCAGACAATAACTAAGGATTACTACATCGAAGTTCTTCGCCAGCTGAGGGATGCAGTAAGAGGAAAACGGCAGCAGCTCTGGGCAAGAGGTGACTGGCATCTTCATCACGACAATGCGCCTGGCCATTCTTCATCTCTCGTGCAGACTTTTTTGGTAAAACATCGCATCACCCAGGTCTGTCAGCCCCCCTACAGCCCAGATTTGGCTCCCTGCGACTTCTGGCTTTTCTCGAAACTGAAATTGCCATTGAAAGGGACGAGATTTCAGACCGCAAACGAGATTAAGGAGAACGCGACGAGGCAGCTGATGGCGATTCCGAAAAAGGACTTTTCAGATTGTTTTGAAAAGTGGAAGGAACGCTGGGATAAGTGTGTGAGGTCCCAAGGGGAGTACTTTGAAGGGGACTGAGGTACCATTGTTCTATGTCTGTTACTTTTTTTTTTAATATTAATTGGCTGGATACTTTCCGGACAGACCATGTACAATGATTACACAATTAAATATTAATTACATCATAAAATCAGTACACTCAAGAATATGTATCATTTACTAACATTAAAATATTTATCAATAGAATAAATTGAGTTATCAAGAAGGAATCTCTTTAACGTCTTTTTAAAAACTTGTATTTCATTCGCTACATTCTTTATGTCAGTTGGAAGATAATTAAAGATTTCAATTCCTGTGCAATAAGCTGCTTTTTGGTATTTAGTTAAATTAGTAATGGGTAGATAAAAATTATTAACAGATCTAGTGTTGTGGTTATGGACTTCCAAGTTTTTTGTAAATAAATGTATGTTGTGCACCATATACATTAATATACTGATAATATATACTGACAATATATACTGAAAATAGAGAGGTAAAATTTCTATTGTTTTAAACAATTCTCTATATGAATCCATTTTCTTTGACCTACTCGTATTTCTTAGGACTTTTTTTCATTCTGAATATTTTAGTACTATTAGGGGTGTTACCCCAAAAAATTATTCCGTATGATATGATAGAATGAACATATGAAAAATATAACATTCTAAAGGCTTTCCTTGACAATATTGCATTAACGGCTGTTATTGATAACATGCAGAGTTAAATCTGAGAATTAACTGATCAATATGGCTATTCCAAATTAGAGTGTCATCAACCACCAGACCCAGAAACTTTGTGTATGGAAGATTAGCAATAGTTTTATTTAAGTGGCTAGCATCTAATGTATTGTCAATGTAATTTTTTGTTCAAAATTGTAAATAATATGTTTTATTAAAGTTAAGAGATAGGAAATTACCTTTAAACCATGAATTTATATCAGAAAGTATTTTGTTTAATGCTATTTGTAGTCCCTCTTGATTAGGGCTAGTTATTATAATACTATAATCGTATGCAAAGAGCGCAATTTTAAAATCACTTGATGACTGGTTGACTGTGCATCATAGTATTATTACTTTTTTATCACCAACTTGATGCAAAAACTTCTTTTTTATTTACATATAATACATTAATTACAACCCTCTACATGTTTCGAGCATACCCTGCTCATCTTCAGGAGGTCCACGTCGTAATTACGACGTGGACCTTCTGAAGATGAGTAGGTTATGCTCGAAACATGTAGAGGATTTTAATTAATGTATTATATGTAAATAAACAAGAAGTTTGTGCATCAAGTTGGTGATAAAAAAGTAATTTAGAATCACTGTCTGTTGCCATGGATAAGTCATTCATATAAATAAGAAAAAGCAATGGGTCCAAGATCGAACCCTGAGAAACTCCATTTGTAATTTTTTTCCATCCAGAAGAAACATCATCATATGCATTAAATTTATCAATAAGTAAGCTTTGGTATCTTGCTCTGTGATAATATTGTATCAAAGCTAGGAATTTCCCCTTAATTCCATAAAACTGAAGTTTATCTACTAGAAATCCATGGGTAACACAATCAAAGGCCTTCTCGAAGTCACAACATATACCTCCTACTGAAAGTCTATTATTAATATCTTTTGATATTTCATTAATTACATCATAGGATGCAGCCTCAGTGGAATTATTCATTCTAAATCCATATTGTTCCTTCACTAGTATGTTATTAGCACAGAAGCGTTTATGTAATCTTGAATATATTAGTTTTTTAATATTTTAGAAAAGGATGTTAAAAGACTGGTCTATAATTTGTAGTGATAAATTTGTCTCCCTTCATATAGACAGGTTTTATTATAGCATATGTTGGCGGGGGTACCCGGCGTTGCCCGGGATGAGAAATTGCGAAAGCAGATATTTGAAATCACATGGAGGGACAAGGGTTGCATAGGTTAGACGTTATTTATATAACTGCAATTCCTTAGTCACTTTCTTCCCGTCTGATGAGGTTCCGAATTGTAGGCGCATGGATCCCGTTCACGTCCCAGCGTATCGTACGTATTACCGACATTACATTACGCATTAACCCTTTCAACACCAAATTAATTCCTATCTGCCATTTGTTGACATTATTAGGAGCTCACCATATTCTCCACGTTAGCAGGATAAGGGTTAAAGACACTTGGAGTAGGAACGCGCAACTGTCGTCTCCAAGGGTGTGATATCCTGTAGGTCACAGAAACAGAAGCTAGAATGAGGGATATAACGCTGTGGCGGATGGCCCCGTCGCCCGGTAGAACGTAATATCCGTGACGTGACTCGAACACCCGCTGGAATAAGGGATACGACGCTGTAGCGGATGACTCTGTCGTCTACTACGACGTGATTTCCGCGACGTTAGGAGAACTCCCGCTGGAATCACGGATATAAGGCTGCCGCGGATGACTCCGCCGTCTGCGACAACGTAATGTCGGTGACGTCACGCGTACACCAGCTGGAACCACGGATATAAGGGTATCGCGGAAAACGGTTGCGCCGGCAGCCATCTTGTGCCCATGATTCTGCAGTGACCCCTAAAGAAAAAAGGGCCCAAAAGGTCGAAAAGGTCAAGAATTTCGGGCCCAATCATACCCTACGGTCTCTTCCAGACCAAGGGGGAGGCATGTGCAAAGTATGGTTCAGGTCGGTTCAGAAATGTGAATTTGTACAAGTTCCATACATACTTACAAACAAACAAAAACGAACAAAAAACCATTTCATCTTTATATATAAGATGATTAGTCTTTTGAGGAATACACCAGGGGAAAGGGATTTGTCACAAATATGGGTTAAGGGGGAAATGATAAAAGGGGCACTCAATTTTAAAATTTTTATGGGGATTTCATTATACCCATACAAGGTTGTATTCTTCAGTGATTTAGTAATCTTATTAATTTCATACATTGTTGCATATTTCCAATTAATTCTTGAAAACGTGTTATCGAAGTTTGTAATCAAATAATTGGAATGATCCACGTTATCCTTAGAAACATTGTTAACCTTTATGATATTTCCAATAACAATGTCTGCGATAGTTGAGAAATAATCATTGAAAGTGTTAGCAATTTCCTGTGGATTATTCGATATAGTATTATTAATTTTTAAAGGTTTAATACAATTTTGACAATTACTTCCTATTTCCTTTTTTACAAATTTCTCATGGAGTTTTTGTTTTATTCTTGGATTTAAATATTAATTCACTGTAATATATTTTCTTCATTTTGCTGTTTTTAAAAGCCTGTAAATATTTTGCAATATCTTTTGTATCCTAGTTTGAGATTTGTATCATTACTTCCCCTGCAACTCGTGTACAAAATTCCTCATGCATTTAACACATTTGTTTGCCAGTGAGTGTCAGTTCATAATGCCAACAATCATGTAATTGTCCAGTGTGTGTAAACACCGCTGAGATATGTATACAAGCAGAAATTGTAGGCCCATCTAACACCTACTGCATTATTTGAAAAACGTATGTAAATGCTGGCATACCCAATTAAGTTTGTGTGTAGGCCACTGTGAGTGTTCAAACACATGGTAAATGTATGCTCCATTTTACAGTTTAAAACCTAATCAAACCTCAGAGCAGAATTTATAAGATCTCTCACAGTCACTGCATTATCTCAGTAGACAGTTTTTTATGAATTCAGGCTTTCACAGCAGTTCACTACCAATACTGAATCTATGCTACAATGACATTTGGATCTTTGATGGAATGATCAACTTTAATGCTTTGTAACAACCTGGATTTGTCCCCATACATAGGGTGGATGAAATGGTCATTTTAGGCCTTATTTATGAAGTAAAAAAAAATGCCTGAAGAGAGGCCATGTCCAGTACTATTCTTACATGATTACCAGGAATCACCTTCACAACTGTACTGTGAATCCATATGAAAATTTCAAAATAAAGCACACTTTTGTAAATGTGTACACATTGTCACAAAGTGCACAATTTGCAGTCTTGTTAAAACTGGAAGTATATTCAGTCTCCAAATGAACAATCTGCCAGCTTTGTCTCAAAGCTCAGAAGTTTCCTTCTGTTCTCTGATTAATATAAACTGTTTCTAGGCCATACAGATAATGGCTCTTTCACAGCCACATATAGGGTCATTCCTAAAAGTACCACCCATTGCAATCACTGCATAAAATACACCAACTTTCCTTCTTCAAGTACCACACTTGCCATATTCTGAACTGCTCCATTTCAACACACACTTAGAATCAGTAACAACAACACAGTATTAGAACTTGGAATACAGGCCTGATTCATATCAGTTATTACAGTCAAACCCACTTCTAATGACACTGGTTTATTCGACACCTTGTCTATAGCGTTAGAAATTTTGTGGTACCAAATATTTCCTTGCTGTTAATTGTAACATACTCCTCTGTTAAACCATCACTCCCTTACAACAACACAAATTATTCAACCCTTTCATGATGTTATAACCCAGTCTGACTGTACATTATTACATTGTTGTAACAAATTGGATACTAGCATGATGGCAGATACAACCTTACACTTGTACACTCCCGCAACATTAAGACTACAGTTGTTGATGATATTCAGACACTGCTATGTAGTTTAATATACTGACAAAACTCAAACTTACAGTAATCTTACGATGAAATTTATTATAACTGTATTCCAATTCATGTATTTGCTAATATTACCATCCAATGCGGCTGTAATGCCCTAAATTGGAGGGGACTAGCTTTTACTAGAGACACCCTGTGGGACATAAATACACAAGTAGTGTGAGGGGTTCGTAACGTGATACACTGATAAAGGGTAGAACTGCCACCAGCCAGTAAATACTGACAGTGTGCTGTAAAGGAGTAGTACTGACAAATAACTGATCAAACACACACTTGACTGTAGACAGTCTATATATTATAAAATAGTGAAGTGATGCTATAGTACAGATATAAAGGGGATATTAAATGACAAAACAAGAAAGATAAAATGATTATCTTGCTCTCGTATAAACCCGAATAATTATGAATTTAGAATTTCGTTCAAATCGTCCGAATGATATTATTCAAGTGTTCCACTCGAATTAATTTGGAATACAGAAAATTAATTCAGTCAATTCGGCTTACCTTGTAGTATGATGAAACGATGCCACATCGTTATCGATATTACACTTTGTATATTAATTATTATTCTCAGAGTCTTGTAGATACGTAGTGACCGTCGAACAGCGATTCCTTCGAGTGAATTCCGTGTCAGCAAAAAGCGGGGGTTTATATTAGAGCAAA
>Ga0268261_10003066_pt1 | contig 12161 bp, 11 predicted proteins | sample TergutNc150P1_FD_190353 | JGI IMG/M metagenome (GOLD analysis project Ga0268261, IMG submission 190353) | Nasutitermes corniger P1 segment gut microbial community from laboratory colony in Florida, USA - Nc150 P1 (SPAdes) (version 2) | ecosystem: Host-associated > Arthropoda: Insects >... | reverse complement strand
ATAATAATAATAATAATAATAACAATAATAATAATAATAATAATAATAATAATAATAATAATAATAATAATAATAATAATAATAATAATAATAATAATGGTTTGGTGTAGCTCACAGGCATAAGTACATATCAAAATTTTTATTACTGAACTGATGTTTTTTAGTAGCGTTTTCTTGCTGAAAATAAGAAGGATGAAGGGCATGTGCATTTTACAGAAGGCTTTGTGAAAGAACAGAGACTTGTCAGGAAGGCCTTTATATATGTTTTTGTGTAGTTACACCACTTTGAGGAAAAGGAAAATAAGAACGGAAACCTGGAAATATCTGTAAATAATTTGTGAGTCCTTTGATAATCGTAAGGAATATAATTCCTTATAAGTGAAAATTCTAATGAGAATTAATTTTCATATAAACTTTTGTACTTATACAAGCCTTTTAGATAAATATTCTGAGAAAGAGACCTGTATACATAAATGCAGAAAATTAAGAACTGTAATGGCATCGTGGAACACTGTTTTCCCTCAGCCATCGAGGGCATTTAATTACTGGGATAGTGCTTTCCCATTTGGCTGTTGAAGGTTAACCAACCACTGTGCCATTTGGTTCTTTTCTTTTCGTGAGTTCTGAGTCTGTGTAGTATATTTTCAGCTTTATTTTACTTTGCAGTAATAGTGTCCTTGATATTAAAATGACACCTATATTTTCCAGAAGCCTCTAGTCCTTTCAATGCTTTCCAGACTGTTTCTTGACCTTCTGCAACTTTAACTTCTTCCTTTTCTGGTTCTTCTAGCATTGGCAACTACTAGTCCAACACCTGTTTGACAGTGTGGGCTCCCTAACCTTTGAGAGCACTGTCACATGTGTAGTCCTCAGACTGCACTCGAAGAGGTTGCAAATTACACAAGTCATTTTCTTCATATTTGTAAGGTTCAAAGCATTGCCATTATTGATGCTGACTGGAAAACTGCAGCTTACAAAATTTCTTGATAGTAGTTGACCTTATCAGCCTTTAGCTGTGAAGTACATAGTGCCCAGAACTTCCAATCATACTTGCAGCATCTTAGCAGTCTGCCATCTATAATGGTGACAGTCTTTTGAAGGGACTGCTATTACTGCACTTGAATATACAGGCTATTGCTGGCTGGTGCAGATAGTGTTGGGAAACACAACTTTTATTGTCCTGAGAAATGTGTTCTTTGAGTGAGCAGAACCCATTTTCCTATAGTTGTGTATGATAATGTTCAGACACTTTGGTGGTCATCCAGGAATTTCCATTAACAAAATATTTGATGGATAGGTTTTTGAAAATCCTTGTAGAAATGTGGACTTTCATATTTACCAGTTACAAGTGGTGGTATTTTATCATTACTTTATTATTTCCTGCCAGGAACACTGTAACATGCTCTTTTGATTTTGTTTCACCATGGACGGAGTCTCCAACTTAAGACTTCTGTGAGTTTTTTGACTGAGAAATAGATCTATCTAGTCAGTGTTATATATGTCACAGGGATCATATGCTTTAATCTCTTGCAACACTTGGTAATTTTTCCAAATCGCGTACTTTTTCTGATTCAACACATCTGCTTTACACCTGTTGGAATTACACAAAAAGTATTCTTTCTCCTCTCAAATCTGGTGATCTAATTGTTGGAACCCATAACGCTGTATACTCCCAGACAAGCAGCAATATGAATGCTTTGTCCCTGATGATAGTGCCATCTGCTGAAATATTACTTGTATGTACTTGCCAGAACCATGCAACAAGAGCAGGTTCCAGTTCATTAATTTCCACACTGGATATTTTGTCTTCTAATTAGTGATTGTTCAATGTTGTGTTGAATGTGGACCCTACTAGTTCTATGGGGCTAGGTCAATATGTCTTCCAATATGTGCATCAGTATTTGCTATAATATCTATATTTAATTAATTTTCCTAAAATAATTCCACATTCCTTCATCCGTATTGCACCCTTTGCTGTGAAACTGAGCCTAGTCCATGATACAGTCTCATCTATAAAGCTGATTACATTCCCTGCTTATGGTTAACATGCAAAATGTAGATCCTGCTTGGTCATAGATTGATAAGCCACCCAAAGTAAGGTAATGGAATACAAACTGTCAGGTGATTAGGGTAATTTAGTTTGAATGAGGTGCCTACTTCATTGAGCCTACTGCCATATACAGGGTGTCCCGGGGGGAATGTGCCAGACTTCGGGAGAATGTTCCTTAGGGTAAAGTACACCGATATAACCCAAAACACCTATATCAGAAGTTGAACGGTTACGGAGATAATGGCGAGAGAAAAGTGTGGTCTACTTGCGGTTCCACGTACTGTATCTGTTTCGCGTGACATGTAGGCTATGGCCACGGCTACATTGGAGCCAGAAACGACACAACACAACAGTCAGAACAGGCTCCAGATAAGGAATTAGAACTCAAAAACATTACTGTTTATGTCAGTGGCTGCACTGAAACCGATATGACTGGAATGTTATCTCCCCCGACTGTCTGGCGTTTCATTGTAGCCATGTAAAGTGCTTGGAACCCTAAGGACAACTACGACATTAGTGCGAGTGTTTATGTAATTTAATTGAATGGCTTTATGTCACTCAGCTGTTAATTAGATGTTAAGTACAGATATTAACATTACAGAAACCACATATTCCTGCCAGTTTCAATATATATTTGATAGTCAATAAGTGTGTAACAACTGTCATACTTTCAAACTTTACTAGCCATTACCTCCGTAACTGTTTAACTTCGCATATAGGTGTTTTGGGTTATATCGGTGTACTTTAGCTTAAGGAACATTATCCCGAAGTCTGGCACATTCCCCCTGGGACACCCTGTATATATACATAAATGTCTTAAAGATTTCAACATTTAGCTAGCTGTGAAGCTTTTTAGGTAATACTAGCATGGATGGCTGGACATAATTTTTGCTTGACAGTGGAAGTACCAAATATTTGCTTCTATTTTGCTACATTAATTTAAGAGTGTCTCCTGACTCAAAAATCCTGTGAATAAAACTGTCAGATATTAACTTAAGCAAGTTTTTGTATTCAAGGCTGTGAAAATGAAATGTAAATTCTAGGCAAGTGTGAGTTTTGGGAGTGTAAAATCTGTGAAAATTTAACATGTGCGTATGGGCATTTGGCCAAAACCTTATGTAGTGTGTGAAATCATGTACAGTGCCAAAACAGTTACGTAAAGTGGGGGTTTTAATATTTCATGTTCTTCACGATTAGTGTTGGTGATGCACTGTGTTTATGAAACCATCAATAGCATAATAGTTAAAATAGTGGACTGAAAGGAATTGTTGTGGATTTAGTACAGAAACCAAATGAGTGACAGTACACTTAATTTGAACCAAACAAATTATGTTCAGTTAGGCTATGCTCATTGTGTTGGTTTAGACTTCACTTGATTTTGGATAACATTAACGTGTTTCAGCACATGTAGTTTTTAGTGTCTGTTTTATTGATTTGGAGATCCAAGAAATTCTTCAAAACCTGAGGGGCTTCACATGGAAAATGCTAGTGTAGAGTATCATCATTGCTAAGTATAGCAGTTTTTTTTTTTTTAAGTTGTTAATGCAAATGGAATACAAAGAAGTCACATATATCTAACTTGAAGGTCATCATGCTCATGACATATTGAAGTATGCACCCAACTAGTTGGAACATGTCAGCAAGGTCGGAAGATATGTATTTCTAAAAGTTTCACTCATAATGATACAGGTAATAATGTAGATGTCTGTGATTTTAGAATTGCAGCACTATATGTTGTATGGTGCTAATGGAATCACTTACTTTTGTGCACTTCTGCCTTCTTTAAGTGATTAGGTAAACATTTGAAGTTTATGCATTTGACATTACATCTTCTGTTAGCCATCTTACTCTTGTCTGAGAGATGTGTTGTACTTGAATCATGTGGCAGTCACAAGTACCGGCTGAGCCCGGAACGGTACCGCTGACTTTCCTCAGCACTTCGCCACAGCAAGGCGGGACTTGCGTAAGCAACTTAAAACTTGTTAAATTTAACAAATGTTGCACACATACACACAGTTAGTATAAGTATATTGATACTTGTCATTTTTTTCTCTTTACCTGCTGGCTTTCTAGTTGTGCAGCTATAAACATCTGTTTTATGTTAAACTGACACATTATATTGGATATTATCCAGTGTATTATTAAATTATTCACTTGGTCTCTTAGATGCAGATGATCTCTGTCTTCAGATCTAATGGGCCACACTGTGTAAATCTGTACTTTCACATCATGACAGAGGTGGAACACATTTGCGAAGTGTTGTGTTTTGTAACCAAAATGTGATGATTGACAGCCTATAATACAGGTTTATTGGTTTAATAACACCACCATCACAAAGTTTGAATCCTCTGTTGTACAAGAAGCCATTTTTGTCATTCAGCATTCTTGTGGTATTTATATGGTAGTGGGAAATTCGGATAGTACTGGGTTATGACCCGAAATTGGTTCACATTAAGAACTACTTTCCCGGCACATAGGTAGCAGTTTGGCCCTGCTATAAGGTCACAGCAGATGAGTGCTATATTACAGCCACATCAAGACTCACAGTGATTGTGCTGTTCAAATGAGGAGTAACACAGAAAACACACACTTTGGATTCGTAGATTTCTGTCTCATATGAAAAATAAATAACACAGTGTTTTTGAAACTGGATCAGTTCCTGTCCTGAAGTGAAAGTATGAGAAGTCCCTACTGAGTTGTGTTTGATAGAACAAGCTGCTCTCATTCACTCTACAAGTGTACGTCCTATGCTTCAATGTCATTCACAGTATTGCTGTTGAAATTCACCACTGTTAGCTGGATACTATTCACCAGCACTTATGTCACTAGTTCACTTATGATGTGTATAATTAGGGATTGAAAAATAACTAACTGATGAAGTAAGTGTCTAACTAATTTTGTAGAGGAGAGTCATTCTTATAATTTAATAGTTGCTCAGCTATTCAAGAAATCTCCCACCATTAAGGAGCCAGGTTTCAATATTGTATTAATAAGATTTGACCTTAGAAACTGATTTATATTATGTAACTAATTTCATAAATGTGTCTTTAATAATAAAAGAAGTCAGGATGCAGTGAATGCTTAGTAGTAGGAAGTCCTACACAGAGTGAAGGTAAATAAATCGATCAGATTAAAGAATGTTTTCTGTGAGAATATTCAGGATGAACAAAAAATGCATGCCAAGACATGTGGAAGGTGAGCCTATACCACAAAACAAGAAAAAATATTATATGTACATGGCCTTCTGAAACATTATTTCTGAGTTATGGCCTCATGCAGATTAAAGGAATTCCTTGAAGTGTCCACCCTGCGTCTTATGGTGGGGTGTTGCACATCTGTACTGTGACTGCCTGACTCACTGGGAAATTCATCATCTCAAATGGATTGTGCTGCGTTGTTGCAAGTCCTGGACATCACTGAATTCTTTAGCATAAACAGTAGACTTTAGCTGTCTCCAGAGTTAAAAATCCAAGGGATTTAAATAAGAGAAATAAGCATTCCATGCTGTTGGTCCACCTTCTCCCATTCATTGTTCCAGAAACTCATTCAAGAATTCCCAAAATGTAGGAAGAAAATGTGGTGGAGCACCATCATGCATTAACCATAACTGAACCTGAGTCTGCAGATCCACGTGTTGCAACAGTTTTGGAAGAACAATTCATAGGAAATCATGGTAAACATTCCCACTTTGATGTGGTGGATGAAAAGAAAAGAAGTCTTGTCTTCTGCAATGCCTGCATGGAAACTCAAAGTTGGACACTTTGCATATTTTCTCTAATTGTCAGGAGGCTGGAACTGGGAAACCATGTGCCAGAAGACCGATGTTTATATCATATATATATTTTTTTGTGTTGCATGGATTCACCTGTTCATTTGGCCTTGCATTTTTTGTTCATCCTGTGCTCTCTAATAGATTTGTTGAACGGTTTCAACTGACAAATTTGTTGCATACACACAAACATTTTTTTTGTAAGCATTTGAAATTCTTGTAATAATCAATGTTCACTCTTGTCATTCCATGTTCTTAACAAAATTGCCTATTATTGTAATTGGGATTAAGAACAACAAATTATATGCAGATGATGGAACACAGATCCTTGTAACTTTCTTCTGGCTCAGATAATTTCCATGTTTGAAATATTCTTACATTATACTGAGAAAATTACACAATTTCTAATTTACTTTTTGTTGTATGAAATAACATTTCTCGACTGTGCTTTGTATTGTAGTGGTGCATCTCTGCAGTCCATCTAGCTGAGTATTGCATTTTTCAGTAATAACACCATTACTCTTGAGTCAGATTTGGTCACTTTTTCCGTCTGTTACTTTATACCTTTCTCTTTTCACCAGTATTACTGCTGCTGCAGCAAACCAGCATTTAATACATGTTTGAAAATGACTTTAACATTAAATCAAAATTGGGATAGCATAATGGCTCTTTAATTGTGTATGGTTCAGTCATCTTGTGTTTATCTTCTTGTGGCAGTATACATCTGTATACATCAGTATACTTGGTTATTGTAGGATGCTGCTGACTTTGTGTAATTTGAAGATTACCATCTTCTCAGGTGTGACACCATGTTGTCTTAAAAATTTGTGAACATTTTTGAGGAAGCTTTTGCTTTCATCTGAAGTTCTTTTCCCATACGAAGCTGGAGGCTATTTTGAAACATCATTCAGTTTCTGCCAAACTACAGGTTGTCACATCAAGGAAGACCATAATGATTGTAGTCACTGCTGAGAAACTGAAGTCACACATTGTGTTTCTTCACCTGTAGACTAGAAGCTGTAATTAAGTGTAAAATGGCTATGTATAATTGTTGTTCACATGAAATACTTATATATTTGTTACCTTTTAAGTTAAGTTTCTCACTGTAGAACAGGCTTTGTCAACAGTGCCTCTGTTGTATCACCTCATGTTCTTTAATGCAAAAGTATGCTGCTTTCATATTTCAGCCTTGAATCACTATAGCACTGGTGTCAAACCTGTCTTTGGCTGGATGTGTGTGATTTATCTATCAGAGCTAGGTACTATGCAGAATTGATATGTTTGATTCAGTAGAGTTAGGTAGTGAAAGGGATGTCTGATTCAGTAGAACCAGGTAGTATATGAAAAGGATATGTTTGACTTATTAGAGCTAGGTATTGTGTAAAAGGGATATACAGTGCAGTCTCAGTTCTCTGAGTCCAAAGTTTTTGAAGTTCTCTTTCTTTAGGGCCCATGTGCTGTAGTCAAGGTTGTTTGTGTGTTGGGTACTGAATTCAGTTGACGCGCATATTTCTGAGTGCCCTCGGGTCCTGCAGGCATGACGGTACATCTTTTTAGCCATTGTATTTGTGTATTATTGCATCTAAAATGAGACAAAAGCTTTTTATATCTTACAATATAACTTAACACTGTGTATATTATTATACAGTGTGAATATCATATGCATATAGTCATATGTTCTAAATTGCCATAATCTGTGTAATTAGAACTTTTTGGTAATTCGAGGCAACCTCAGTCCCATTCATCTCAAACTATCAACATTGTACTGGATACATTTAAGAACAACAAATTATATGCAGATGATGGAACACAGATCCTTGTAACTTTCTTCTGGCTCAGATAATTTCTATGTTTGAAATATTCTTACATTATACTGAGAAAATTACACAATTTCTAATTGCATATAGACAGATTATTGGTGTGGTTTTGTTGAATCTCTTACTGATGTTTGGTTTATGTTGGGTTTATATGAGGCATATACCTTCTTTCATACTTTCAGTAAGAAAATGCATTGTACTACAGGTCTGAATTTTGTGGATTACAGGTACAACTAGTGTAGGGTGTTTATCATCATGATCAGCTCAGAGATTCTCCCCATTTTATATTGGTTTTTCATACATAACTTGTCCTGATAGATATGTACCAGCCTTTGATGCTATTGTAGAGACATGCATATGTTCAATAAAGGGCTTGTTTTTTGTTTTACTGATTTACTGACATGAAGTTTTGTTTCATTATGTTTTAGGTTGTATCACATATAATTATGCAATGTTTTTATTTTTATGTGCATTGCTTGTGTAACTGGTCATACAGTTGTATCATTACATAAATGAAAAAGAATAGTGATGATGATGATGATGATGATGATGATGATGATGATGATGATGATGATGATGATGATGATGATGATGACGATGACTGATGAACTCAAAGATGATGTTGCAACTTTTTGGCAGACGATGGTGTTGGAGGGAGGGCTGGTGCCTAAAGGACTGTACATGACAGAAGGTGACCTTGAAAGGGAGGGTTGTCCACTGACTGAAGACAGCATCTATCATTTGGTTACCTTGGGTCGTGGCCAGGTGAGATGGTGGAACGTAATATGTGCAAGAAAATGTAACAATTTTATTGGTTTCCCATGGTTTCCTATTGTATGTGGCCTTAACAGGGAATACCCAGACATGTAAAATTTGATCCATAGTATGCCAGTTGCATAATAGCCATGTCTGTGAATTGGGCCTTTTGCAGTGAGATTTTTGGCAAAAATTGAGAAGATTTTATGCATGCAAAATATGAGTATTATTTTGCATTTATTTAGCGAATGACACTTTTATTTTTGATTATGATTGTAATTTTTTGGCAAAAAAAACCGTGATTTTAATCGTTTCATGATATTGTAGGTACTGATGGTGCAAAGTATGAATATAACTCTGTATTTTATAGCTAACTATTGCCATCATTTTTTATTAGGGTTGTACAAAACTGTTTTGTCCAGAAATGACGATTCTGATTTTGAGGATGATGATAATGACAATGACAACAACCTTGATGATAGTGGTGTTGGACTTGGAAGTTTAAATTTTGTTAGAGGTAGTGGAGGAAAATGTAATGAATCTGGTGGTCTTAGAAACACACAGGTTCTGTTCTTATGTCATGGGAACTTCCAGAATTACCAGATAACTGAAAAATGTACCATCCAAGGAATGTGGAGTTGCATATAGCATGATCTGGCTTTGTTGTTACTGTGAGACATATGTTTGTGTGTGTGTGTGTTTGCATGCAGTGTATTATAATTTACAGTAATATGTCCTCTTATGTAGGTTCATGAAGTGCTGGTAACAAATGATGATCCAGGTAGTGTGATCACATGGGACTTCGATGTGATGAAACAAGATGTAATGTTTACTGTGTACCGCACACGTGCTCCTGTACCTGCCCAGAGTCCGTCAGGTAATTACTGGCACTTCATTTAACAGTAAATGCAGCATAAAAATATTCCTGTGCCAAGTAAGGAACAGTCAGATGTCTGGATGAATATGGCAGTGCATTGGAATTCATAATTTGTGGAGTTCACTTAATTTCTGTCTTTGTAGATTGATTTGTGACTCCAAGTTAACAGATAATGCTGTAATAGATTAGAATAGAATAGACACAATGGACTGTGTTAAACAACTCTTCTACCATTGCCAACTTTCAGTATGTTTTGCATTCCCATGTGGTTTTAGCTCTACAGCAATTCTGCACCATGTCTGAAAGACAGTAACTGTCTTAGTGGGGATTAATGTTTGGTCACTTGGTGTCGTGAAGTGCATTCCAAGTGACAATATCTGAGTTACGCTAGAACCTCATAATTATGTAGGACATGTAAAGCTGTTTCTGTAGAGATGACCTGGTAAAACAGGTGCACCTTTGGCTCGTACACCTTGGATATCCTGGGCTTCCACAACTTGCAGTGTGCTGCTGTGCCTAGAATATTCAGTCTGTATCTGACAGACATTTGTAAAAATTTTATGATGGAATGTATGTAGTCAGGAACAAATTGTAAATTTTTTGCCATCTTGTGACAAAAATGTGTATGATTCCTCCCTTCTTGGTCTTCCAAGTGACCACTATCAAAGAAGTCTGCCGTGAAGGTATAATGTGTATTTTTTTGTCTTTCAGTCATAACCTTCCTTTCTTACCCCAGCAATCTGGGTGACCTGTATAAATTATACAGTACTTCATTGTGTGATCTTCGCTGTACCTACATACCCAGCACAACAGAACCTCCTCCACTTCGCTATCCTACCAACACCAGGTGACCTGTGTAATTATGCAGTTTCTTCTTGTGTGATGTCTGTACTAGCTACTCACACAGACCATTATAGCCTTCAGCATATCACTATCCATACAAAACCAAGTAACCACTATAAATTTAATATTCATGGATCCGTGCATTGTAGTATGACTCAGTAGAAATAACCAACAAGATGCAGCCTTGTAACAGAATTTATTATTCCACCGTTCATTGAAGGCTCAACATGCTTCGAGTGGCATACCGCTCATCATCAGGAGCTCTAACTGTATTTGCAGCCTCTGGTTTACATACACATGTGGTGACCGGCTGTAGTCAAGTCTGAGTGGGAGTTCCCACTCAGACTTGACTATGGCCGGTCACCACATGTGTATGTAAACCAGAGGCTGCAAATACAGTTAGAGCTCCTCATGATGAGCGGTATGCCGCTCGAAACATGTTGAGCCTTCAATGAACAGTGGAATAATAAATTCTGTTACAAGGTTCCATCTTGTTGGTTATTTCTACTGAGTCATAACCACTATAAATCAGACAGTTCCTCATTATATCATATCTATCATACCTACATACACAGCTCACCATATCCCTGCATTTCACTGCTGTCACTGTAGGCGACTTTTATAAATCACATAGTTTCCCATTATATGGTGTCCATCCTAGCTGTGTGTCCAACCCATGGTAACCTTTTACATTTCACTATCATAACAACACCAGATGGTCTACATAAATTATACAGTTCCTTTGTAATGTAATATCCTATTCTAGATACATATGTAGCTCACTGTATCACCCTAAATTTCACTGCCCTTACAACAGTGGGTCATCTGTATAAGTTGAACAGTTCCTTGTTATGTCATAAACTACCCACTTGATCATTTGAGTGACTGTAAGCTTCATGTTGGGGTTGTGCTACATGGAATTAGTTTCTGCTGTTTTCCTATAGGTGCTCTTCAGACAATACAACAAATGAATCCCTTAGCCCCTGACCCTGAACATCGATCAGCCATAGAAAAGGGCTGGAAGGAAGGACAAGACTATTTTCGAGTGGAGACAGCAATTGTTTGTCATGATGGCGAGAGCATTCAGGTATAGTGAGTGATGTTGTTCTTGTTTTATTAAATTACACTTTCAGTGTTCATTTTATACAGCATCCACTGGTCAAATAATGGAATAAAAATGTAGCACCTGGGACAGATTATCAAATGTTTTAGTTGTCTAAAATGGTGGAGTCACAAGAATGATCTTCATATATGTTCACAATCCTATATTTGTAACATTTATAATTAACCCTTTGACGGAATTAAATCCCTCTGAGCAACACTACCCGCCAGAATTTTTTGCTGGGTATCTGAAATTTTAATGCTTACTCTTAGAAAAAAAGCATATCTCATAGACTTTTCCTTCAAATTTAATGAAATAAAATTTTGTACTCTGCTTATGAATTGGTTAATCCAGAAAAAAATGTTCACCTATTTTTATAATAAATTTAGGTCTGTGAATCGCATGCATTATATAAAATGTGGTGTGAATAGTTCATAGTCTCGCCATAAAACAGATTGTGTAGCTGTCTTAAGTCTTGACCAGTAGTCATGTAGTGTGTCTTTCAATTCGTGTCCCATCCACAGAGCTAAGACAACAAAAGTCATCATGTCTGGCAATGTAATATCAGGCAGTCGGCAGCTAGGTCCAGCTTGTCTGTCTAAATGTTGCTGGTAGTACACATTGGTCTGTTGAACCAGCAGATGAAAAATTTCTGTGAAAAACATCAACACAGACAGTGGCAAGGTGTCTTTGTTGATACGTGGAACCTCACTTTTTGTCACACATTTTCCTGGACCAACAAAAGGATGAATATTTGTGTTCCTTCCTTGAGGTGGTCCCCAGGTTGGTAATCTGCTACTTGTTGCAGCCTGTGTTTCGATTTCTGCTGAGGCTTGCTGTTGTCATCGTCAATCATCATCATCATCATCATCATCATCATCATCATCATCTTCTTCTTCTTCTTCTTCTTCTTCTTCTTCTTCTTCTTATTCTTCTTCTTCTTCTTC
>Ga0268261_10003065_pt1 | contig 12161 bp, 10 predicted proteins | sample TergutNc150P1_FD_190353 | JGI IMG/M metagenome (GOLD analysis project Ga0268261, IMG submission 190353) | Nasutitermes corniger P1 segment gut microbial community from laboratory colony in Florida, USA - Nc150 P1 (SPAdes) (version 2) | ecosystem: Host-associated > Arthropoda: Insects >... | reverse complement strand
ACATCAAGAATGGGTGCTCCATATATATATGACATTAGTCGCCTAAGGGTTAATAATTTAACCCTTATCCTGCTAACGTAGAGAAAATGGTGAGCTCCTAATAATGCCAGCAAATAGCAGATGGGAATTAATTCGGCGTCTAAGGGTTAAATACAAGGCAGCAACCGTTAACCATTATGTAATAGCATGGAAATATAGCAAGGTACAAGTAAGCTGCAACGTTAGTATACACCTCTGTGACATACGGTGATGAATAAAAGAGTATAATTGAAGCGGGAGTGTTGTTGCGATATACTAAGTTTTCTTTTTGTTTGTAGGTAACAAGAAATTGTACCCATTATGGGTATGAGAAAAAATTTTATACGGTTTTATTAAACTAATTTTCTTGTAACAATGAAACACGGTGCAGTATAATAACCTCACGAGAAAGAAGAGTTCTATCGGTACACTTCGAAATTAGGATTTGAAATGGGGCAGCCCAGTATTTCCTAAGAAAGTATGTCAATTGGTCTTGCATATGAAACTTTAAAATATGCAAATTAAGCTCCCTTATAAATGCATACGTTGATGTAATCTTGAACAAAAGTGTTTGTTTCCCGCCCCGCCCTCTTTGCAGTGCCATTGATACAATTAAATTTCGCGGCTGGCTAGTTCCGAACATTATACATAACGTCGCAGCAGTACTAGCGTCTGATACTCACCACAGGTGAACCTGGAAATGACGTTCACATTATGTTCGAATTGGAAATACAAATCTATTAATTTGTGTAAATAAGTAGCTTCTTAGGTGGATTGGTTTCTTTACTTTACTTTCATTTTCATTCGAGCGCCAGCATTACCTTGTTTTTCTACGACTACTGTAATCAATGCTCTCGTCTTTGCCAGGCTAGAACGACCCTTCCGAGTCGGCCATGTGAATCACAGAGAACATAAATAGCCACAGATAAACGGGAACAGCTAAGGAAGAGCGTACAGGCCGTTCTGTTGGAGTGAGTGGGTTTAAACGCATATCTAATTTTGGACTTTGTTCTTGTAGTGAAGGTGTGTGACAATTCATTTATAAAGAAGGTTATTACAAAGGACCTATATATCGTGTCAAGTGAAGTGTCAGTATTCATAAACAGACTATTATGGACTTTGATAATGACTATGAAACACTTCCTACTCAAAATGTTGTGACCCATATGACGGCTGGAGCCGTTGCTGGTGTAATGGAACATTGCGTAATGTATCCACTTGATTCTGTCAAGGTATGGTACATACACACGTACCTTTTGTGTTTCGTTAAGGTTTTGTATAATTATGACCATTTACTAAATTGTATTACGTTAAAAATATGATATCAGTGCACCGTTGTATCGTTGCTTGTTGTAGCGTAATCTACTATATTATTATGATTATTATTATTATAGTTGACAGTCGGTTAGAACATACAGTATTATGTTGTATGTTTATGAAAACTTGCGTTATAATTCGGAATTATAACTGAATTTAATTTGTTTGTTAAATAGACACGAATGCAAAATTTGTCACCTTCACCTAATGCTGCATACAGAGGTGTGGGAGAAGCATTGTTTCGTATGGTTAAAAATGAAGGTGTCTTCCGGCCTGTACGTGGAATGAGTGCTGTTGTGATGGGTGCAGGACCTGCCCATGCACTGTACTTCTCATGTTATGAGTACGTAAAAGACTCCCTCACTCAAGGATCAACACAACCAAATCATTTAGCATATGGTGAGCTATTTTCTTACTTGTTACAATGTTAAAACTACGTTCTGCTTTGTAGCTTTAATATATGAATGGTTGAATGAGTTCCTAAATCACTATTATGGAATATGTGCATCAAGAAGCAAGATTTTCTTGATCCTCATGTTGTGTATTGTTATAAAAATGATTAAGATGTAAATTCTTGATGTCAGGATTTAGTAACACTGGCAGAATATTTGAAGAGTGTAGCATATACACGCTGTGTACCTGTAATTATATCCCAAAGCAGGGCAGCAAAAATGACTGTCATTTTTAAACACATTGTAGCTGAAATGTTCAAAGGATTGAAGTCAAAGATAGACTAAAAGAAACTAATATTTTCCATAAAATTAATAAATTGTATGTTTTTGCAGCGAGAGCAAAGGGAAGTTCATAATAGGTCAAACTAACTTGGTCATAAAGGAGAAAATCTTACATCAATCCTGAAGAATCAGGAGTCACACACATTTTACTTGTAGAAAGATTAGAAGCACTTTTGTATACTCCCCAAAATATTGAAACTTATTTATTTCATTATCAGTGGTACACACTACATGTAACATTAATTAAAGACAGGTGTGTGTACATCCATACACAGCTGGCTTATAATAAATATATATATATATATATATATATATATATATATATATTGGAAATAATAAATTTTGATTGCAGTAAATTATTCTGCTTAGAAGGATTTAAATATCAAAATCTTTTTATGCTAGCCTAAGTACTGTTATATCATGATGTCAACTTGTAATGATAGATTGAAGATTTTTGAATTAGTTAAATCTCCTACTATACACTCCCTTCTAATAACTGATGAAGTTCGCATTTAGCATGTGGAGCTCATACTTGGTCTTGTGTCTCAATGTATGTCTTGAGTTTGTTTGAAACTCTTTTGTGTACAAGAAATGACAGTGGGGACATTAACAATTTAATAATGAGTGCAGCTATGCTAACTTTCTTGAATTTCTACAAGAGAGAGGTGTTGCTTTTAATACATGCTGTTATTCCAGTTTTTAAATATTCAGCACTTTCTTGCCATCTGTTGAAGGTACCCACCAGATTACTCCAAATGGGTTTACCGAGTGGAAATAAGCATGAACTAATTTTAAAGCAGGGGTTCACAAATCTCCCTAAAATGTAGGTGCCACTTCAAAATTTTAGATACGAGCTCCATATTGATGACCCATAAATATTAGGCACCACTGAATAAAATATAGTTGCCCAAGCGAATTTGTACCCAGTGTTTGTGCTCTTTTCATTTTGAAGTGTCCATTTTCATGAATGATGTGACTCATCACAGCACTGCATATGGAACTTGGTTTAGGGATGTGAGATTTGTGGTGATATGAATATTAAAGTGTTGTGAGATGTGATGCCATGTGTTTGGTAGACAGTTATCAGCATTGTGTGGGATCATATTGACCCTGTCTTCAGTTTCAAGACCTTAATCAACAAGAATTTTTTGATAATATGTATTCTGTATGACTTTTCCAGTGTGAAGTATTGTTTGTTTGTAGGCAAAGGAATTTTGTTATTCCATAAACATGGCCTGCGTTTCAATTAATGCATGATGCGGCAAATTTTATATAGCTTGTTTTGTCAGAAATTGAAATAAGTTTATTGGCTTCACATGACTTGTTCAAGTGACAAAGTCATTATTTGTGCAATAGTGAAAGTAGTCAACTTTGGCGTGTGAGGTGATTAAACCATGTGGTTCACGTACCTAGAATATGAAATGGGTCTGAGATTTGTTGGTTGGGGCCAGAAAATTAATATTTTTTAGTTTTAAGATAATAGGCTATATAAAAAAAACTGAGTTCCAGGTATTGAACATTGAGGGACTGCATGTTTTACAATGTCTCAGTTTTGAATCTTGGGATTTTCTATACGTGTGAATTGTGGGGAGGATTACCACGTGATCCATGTAAATCTTAATTTTTTCAGAATTTGGGAATTGGCAATATGTTATTATGGGAAGTATAAACTTGCTTTAGTTGTGCAATACAGCAAACCTGTGTCACCTGGGGGGGGGGGCTTTTTTAAAATCCTGTGGAGGGCCAAATCACAGTGTGCAAAATTAAAACTATATTTGAAAAATGGACTTAGGATAACCAAAGACACTAAACATTGTAGTATGTGGATTAATGAGTAATGAACATGAAAAGTTTGTGTTGGTGTTGATTGGAATGAAATTGTTGCTGCTAACTGAAAGTTGTCAGGATAATCAAAAGACATAGGCTGTATGGGAGAGGAGAAGATAGAATATTCTGGGAAGATAGATGTGATGTTTGATTGTTTCACCTTCTTCTGCATGTCCTTACACACCGTATATGTTTTTGTGCCAGCTTTCATATCATTCTTAAATTTCATTCACCTATACATGAAATGGTGGACCTCAAGGAAATGATCTTAGTCATGTGCCATCTAGATGCCATCCTTCAGTAGACTGGTAGCCAGCTGAGTCCTTCGAACAACTGCATCAAACTCTTTTTTATTTTCTGGTTCGCTGAGTGCTGGTTGCTATTCAGGGTCTTCCCCAGCTAACACAGCACATGGCAGTCAAAAACTTCTGAGCCTCGTATCTGGGACTTCTACTCATGGCACTTTATTGGCAAAGAGGAGAATGTTTCATATGTATGTCCTGTTAGTTGGGGTAGCCATAGGAGTCCTCATGTCCTTCCAGCCAAATGTTATAGCAGCCATTCAGAGCTGTGGACTTCAGCTCATGCATGGACTCCTTTATGTTTACTATGCATCAGCTTTGCTCTATGATTTCCATCATTTACTGATGCTAACAGAGGTCTCTTCTCTTCCTTCCATTATGTTTTGGAAGGTGCAGGAAGTGTTAACAGCAATTGAATATTGTGATGGTGACCTGGTTGAGCATCTGCAACTGTGAGGTGGTAGTGTGGGGCAGGTACACAGCTTGTATATTTGGATGGACAGGAAAAGATTCTGTGGATGCCTGGGGGCATAATCAAGAACAATGAGGATCTTGCTAGATTCTTAGGCTTCAGCCACAGTTTTCAGACCAGCCTTTACTGTCATGGCCTTCTCTTTCACCACAGCACCACTGACTGATGTTGCTTTCTGGGTCTCATCTTACAGCCCTATTCATCTTTTCAAGAAAGGGGTCTTGATTACTCTCACAGATATTTTTTCCTTTAGTGGAGCACTGTCTATAATGCTGCCCTCATCTTGTCTTCATTTTCTTGATGAAATGGATTGTTGATATGTTTACACTGTGATGGCATTGATCCACAGCCCTACCCTGCTTATCACTTATTTGCTGTCACTGTTTACAGTAGAGTTAAAACAGACTTTTTTTAGACACGTTTGCAAAGTTGAGAAAACCAACTTTTAGATTTGTCATGTCTGCCTCTCATTATGCCCGTCTGTCCGCATGGAACAACTGGACTCCCACTGGACGTATTTTTATGAAATTTGGTATTTGAGTATTGTTGGAAAATCTGTCAAGTTTTATTAAAATATGACAAGAGTAACTGGTACTTTACATGAAGACCTTTATACATTTATGATCGTACCGTGCTGAATTATTCTTACATTGAGAAATGTTTCAGACTAAAGTTGTAGTGAAAACCAAAACACACATTTTATGTTCAGTAACATTTTTTTTTAAAATCATGCCATTTATGAGATAATGTGAAAAAATATGGTACAGCCAGGCAGGCCACAGATGACAATATGGCGCATGCACATTGTGTGCAGTGTACATAAGGCTACAGACACACATTCAGAATATGTAATACTTATTGCTGTTCCACAGCAACAGTGGTTGCATGAGTGTGCCTCAATGTTATGTTATATGCATGTTGCCTGTCTTGTTTGTATTTGGATGTATATCTCCATATTCAAATGAGATAGGATTATATTATATCATGTTATTTTATTTTATTTTTTATTTTTGTTGGGTCTTAGCAAACATAAATGAAATATGAATTTTTGTGGTGGTTGAGCAGGATATGACATGAAGGTACAATAAAGATGCTTAACTAATCCACATACCATATTGTACAGTTTTCTGATATATGCAAAATAGTTATTGTTATTATGTTGTTATACTGGGAATTGTGGCTGTCATTGTGATACTTCTGTTGGTTAACAGGTGCAGCCGGATGCGTTGCGACTGTACTACATGATGCTATCATGAACCCAGCTGAAGGTACAGTTTTTGTATATACTGCTGTTAACTGTAGCCCGCAAAATGAAACTGATTCCGGTTATTCCCATTTCTGTCCATTAAATGTATAATACACAAAAGGATTTTATTTGTTGATACACTGTGATGATTTGAATTCAAGATCAGCCACTTAGGCAGAAGAGAAACAACTTTCGTTTCACATGTGTCCTGTGTACAAGATGCAATTTGTAAGGTCAGGAATATCGATATCTTGTATGCAGGACGCACACATCGTGACACCCCAACAAATTTGTTTTAAGTTTTTAGATAATAAGGGTATTTACTGTGTTTTAAAGACATTCTTCTTATTCTGTGTTTTATTTTCTGCAAAGTGCCATTTATTGCATACTTTGTCTTTTTTGGTGTATAGAATATTCACATTTTTTTATAAAGGAGTCACCAAACTTTATATACCTTCCTCATTGTGCTGATACAGTTATTTCAATTGGGAGCTTGTTGTTGAAGGTTGATTAGGACTCTACACAGACTGGTGTAATCCTCAACAAAGGAACAGACAGATCTTTTCTGTTTAATATCACTCCATAGAGTCACTGAGCAACTGTAGAAGAGTGAACTTGTGCATTACGTCTTTTTATATGTTTTTTAGTTTCAGAGTTTTGTGGCAATGTGTTCTGATGTTTTAAAACCCTCATATCTTAATACAAGGTTGTCTGAAGGGGTTTTGAACATAATGTTTAAGTCTAGCATTGATTTCATTCAGATTCTCTTCAACGAGCACGTATTCTGAAACAGTCCTTTCTTTTTTTTTAATGTCGCACCGTGCATGTTGCCTCACTTGTTATACAGTCCAACTCATGCACTATTCACACTTTAAAACACAATCACTTCAACATTCAAAACCAATAAAATGTTAAAAACGTTCTTTACTCTCGCACCGTGCATGTTGTTATATTTATTTTATTCGAACCAACTCATGCACTCTTTTTAAAACACATTCACATTCACATTTAAAACTCTAAATTGTTAAAAATGTTTGTAAAACACATCAATTAAAACCCTACATGTTTCGGTCACAATCATTTGACCATCTTCAGGGGGTCGTCTTTCGTGCTTAGTGCTGTTATGCACTATCTTACATCTTCCTTCTGCTCCAGGTCAGTCTTGTGTATGATTCTGCACACTTTTTTCTTGAATAATTGTGTTTTAAATTTATTTTACATTGTTTTAGCAGCGTGTTACGATTGTACCATATGCCATTTATAGGTACCTCTATTGATGCACAACTAAAGGCCATATAAGCTTCACTATACCCTTTTCTTACAAGAATTACAGGAACTTGGATTTGGCAACCCACAAGTCGTCAAGACCCAGAATGGATTTATTTGCGTGCCTTGTCAAGCATTGAATAATGCTGTCATGTTTCTGTAATTATGTGAATACACTGTTAGTGAAGGAGCCTGAGGTGGAACACTGCAGGTTGTAACAGAATGTGTAATATTTGTTTGTTCCTGTGATGCTCTATTCCCTCACAAGGTTTTAGATGGTTACCCTTGACAATAAGCTCAAGGCATTGTTGACATATGCAAAAAGATCTAAAAGGGCAGTATGCATAAGACAAGAAGTGCTGCACATGTACCAAGGATAGGTCATGCAGGCCAACCCTTTGGTGTCTGTCATGCAGTGAAACTTCAGAGCTGTGTAACATTTGCAGAACAGCTGTTACAGTAGAACACACTAAGTACACAAACACTTAACAGTGACATCTGTTATGTCTGAGATGCTAAAATATGCTTTTTATCCTTTATATCTTCAACAGGCCAAGAGAGTTCCTTTATGTGCTATTTTAACTGAAACATTTGCTTATTTACCTCTATACAGGTGATGAAGATCTAGTTATGATCTGTTTTCCCATGATTGTACAGTCAAGACAGTTTTTTTTTGTAACCACCATTACTGATACAGTGGGATAAATGCATTTCCATCAAGGGAAATTGTGTGGACTGATAGTAGTTCTACTTACATGCAGTAAAAATTATTTGGCATTATTATTACCATCCTGCTTGTAGTATCCTTTTGTACATTTTATTGTGAGAATGAAACTAATCACTGTTCTTATATTCTGAGGGTTCAAAGATGAAATTATTCATGAATGGATGTTGTTGTGTATTACATCAGTATACTATGATTTATGTCTTATTAATGCTTATGTTCCATTCTTTTTCATGCTTTGGTCTTGGCTACATACACACATGCATGATGTGTGTGCCTCCAATTTTATGAACACAAATGGATGGACATGGTTTAAATTATGTGTGTGACTAATCAGTGGTGAAACAGCGGTTACAGATGTACAATTCACCATACAAATCTGTCTTTGACTGCATAGTGCGAGTGTACCGCTCAGAAGGAATTCGTGCATTCTATCGCTCATACACTACACAGCTGACAATGAATGTTCCATTCCAAAGTATCCACTTCATGACATATGAGTTTGCTCAGAATATAACAAACAAGGACCGTCACTATAACCCCACTGCTCACATGGTATCTGGTGCAATTGCTGGAGCAGTTGCTGCAGGTGTGACCACACCACTGGATGTATGCAAGACGTTACTCAACACACAGCCTGAACAGGGGCAAGGCACGGGTCTGATCCATGCTATTCGGACAGTATATAAGCTTGGAGGACCTTCAGGATATTTCCGAGGGCTAAGCGCTCGTGTTCTATACCAGATGCCATCAACAGCAATATGTTGGTCCATGTACGAGTTCTTCAAATACTTCCTTTCCTCCCATTCTGGGGAACAGGGCGATTCTCCCTTGAGATTGGTTGTTCCACAGGCAGCATTTATTATTGATGAGCAACGTCAAGATTCCAGGGCAAGTGGAGACTCATGGGATGGTTGGAGTACTACAGGAGGGTCTTCAGGTCCTGTCAAGACATCGAGAGAACTGCCATCTGTCTCTGGAGTTGGGCTTTATGGGGCCTTGTCCTTTAATACAGTCCATAATGCAGATAGCAAGTTGCCAAAAGGAAATGCTTTGCTTGAGATTAGCCACAGTTGAAAGTCTGATACTTCAAAACATGCTTGAGCCATGTAAGATAGATGTGATCCAGAATGACCAGCAAGTGCCTATTATGCAGATGAATGTGGAGAAGTCCCTTTTTAAATACAATGAGTATTGCACAATAAAATGTTGTGACGTTTTCTTATATACTGACATTGAGGCTATATGGGCCATCTTCAGCATTTCAGAATGGACATGTCTACTTGCGTGGAAGAGTGGGCCAGTGAGAAGTATGATTTCTCCATGTTCACTGTACGCCTGGCACTTACTGGCTTCCTTGTTTTTGAGCTTTTCTCTTGCCCCCGTGGTTACAAGCTAGAAAGTAGTGTAGCAAGCGATGAAACAGGTTTACAAACATGAAAACATACGAAAAGGATTAAATGATTTTGCTTACCATAATGAAAAAAGCAAGCATTAAATCTTCGTTGAAAACCATAACGATATTTATATGTTTCTGAAGGATGTAGGGTTTCTTCAGCCCATGTGACACGTATGGTGCCATGAAATTCAGGAATTAGCCGTGACTGTAACCTTCTAGCCGCTACACATATATCTTATTGCTTTTAATTTTTGACTGAATTTTGTGGGTGAATTTTGCTCTTTACTCTTTTGTGGCTCTTATAATGCAGGGTAATAAATTTGTCATCTTACTTTCTCTACAGATCGGAGAGTATGAGTCTGTGATAAATGTTTCTGGAGCTGTCGTGTTCCATGTATACGTAATTAGTTAAAAATTATTACACTGTACAAATGTTATCCACATTACTGAATTTAGAGTGCAGCATAATACTGGCGAACAATGAAAGTGTATATAAACAGTTTTTATATACTGAAGAAAAGTACACAAGGCCTTGAGGTTTAGTTACGGTTAGGTTTAACTGCAGAAGTTAGAAATGCACCTTTTGTACAACATAGTGCTATATACTACTGTGGCATAATTTGGTATTCTGGGCATTGTGAGGAAAGGATACACGCAGTATGTTGCCTTTCCTGTTATTTAGAATGGGGAACTGAAGTGGCATAATACTTTGTCAGAATCATATGCTCTTTCTGGTTTAAGGAGGGAGTAATAGTCCATAGTCTGGTTTGGATGTCAGTATTTCTGAAGATATGTTTGTGTGTGCCAACATGTGCAGGTGTGTGCACACTTAACAGTGTGCCCCACTCCCCTTGGTTAGTATATCAGAAAACATACCAGAACAGTACAAATGGTGTTGTGTATCCTTCATGTACAGAGAATTTCATGGTCAAGAAATAGAAGTTGAATGTTGGTACTTTCTGAAGGTTGTGTGATAAGTAAAGAAGTATGCACTTAATCTATAATGCAGCAGCTTTAATCAGACTGGCAGCATTAACCATCTAGTGAAAATATTAGTCAAGTTGTGACAGTCTGGTTGTGAGTTTTTATCTGTTGAATCAGTCATTTTTAAAAGGTCCTTACTCAAGACACTGTAAGTTTTCAGCAGTTATTATTATTTTTTTTATTTGTGAAGCCTAGCTAAGCATGGTCAATGACAGGATAACGGCTCAGGTTATAGTGACCCTTTGCCTGCATTCCTGTTTCCTGATAACTGCTGTGTTTGAAAGAAAATTTTTGAAAGTTCTGGAATAAAGCCCTTAATGTAAGGGGCACTATCTAATTTCTTTACAGGATTCACATAGTACAACCAACAAGATGCACCTGTTATCCCAAATTATTTATTCTTGTAAAATGTTCTACATGTTTTGGACGGTCTTTCCGTCCATCATCAGGAGGTCAAAACTGCGTATACAGCGACGGTATATGTCAAAGAGCTGCTGCTACCTGCTGCAGCAGGTAGCAGCAGCTGTTTGACATATACCATTGCCTTATACGCAGTTTTGAGCTCCTGATGATGGACGGAAAGACCGCCCGAAACATATAGAATGTTTTACAAGAATAAATAATTTGGGATAACAGGTGCATCTTGTTGGTTGTACTGTAGGAATGTATTATGATGCGTGGACCTATGAATATTAAAAATTTGCTTTAACCCTTATCCTGCTAATGTGGAGAATATGGTGAGCTCCTAATAATGCCAGCAGATGGCAGATGGGATTTAATTCGCCATTTAAAGGGTTAAAGGAATAATTTTGTTGTGTTACTTTTTTGTAGCATTTCCATAATTAAACATATTTACTCATAAATGTATATCTTACAATAGTACTCAATCGTATCAGCAGCGTTCAAAACAGTTGTTACACGCGTCATTGTATTATTAAAGCAAACCAACTGCGAACACTGCAGTTGGGATACCCCAAGTATTTTACTGTATCTCCAACATGTTGTGGTGTAGCTGGGCTGTTATCAAGGGGTGTGATACAAAATTACAATTGAAAGTACCAAAAGTTCTCAAATATGAACCCCAGATAATCCAACCCATAGTGAGTCACTATACTGATTACCATCTTCTTATTTACTGGGAGTCTGAGAGTGATATCTGTCAAAAAAAATTGAAGGACAATGAGAATTTCACATTCTCCATTCCATGTATTACAGTTCAGATACTACAGTTTCAACCAACAAATGCAAACAACTGTATTAGGTTTACAATAATATTATAAAAACCATTAACTCCTACATATTTCAGGCTGTATTGGTCTATCATCAGGGAGTACATTAGTTGTGTAAAGTGACGCATAGAAGAACTGTTGAAAATTCTTCAGTGTAGAATATGTAAAATGAATTAAATTGTACACAGTATGTTGGAGCAGCTTGTTGATAGACGGAATACGTGAACACCTTCAATGTATCAACAAGCTGCTCCATCTTACTGTTTAGAATTTCATCTGTTGTACATAATCTACACTGAAGAATTTTCAACAGTTTGTCAGCATGCAAGAGACTAATATATTGAGCAGCTGTTTTATTCACCTATTGTACTTTGTTATTATGGGCCAGTAAGGCCCAAAACACGTAGGAGTTAGTGGTTTTTGTAATGTTATTGTAAATTAATACTGTTGTGTGTGGATGTTGGTTTAAATTATAGTAAGAATCAGGAAGTCTAATCATTGTGTATAAAGAAACCACAAAGGAACTTATTTAATTAATTTAACCCTTTAAACCCCGAATTAAATCCCATCTATTTGCTGGCATTATTAGGAGCTCACCATTTTCTCTACGTTAGCAGGATAAGGGTTAAATTATTAACCTTTA
>Ga0268261_10003064_pt1 | contig 12161 bp, 8 predicted proteins | sample TergutNc150P1_FD_190353 | JGI IMG/M metagenome (GOLD analysis project Ga0268261, IMG submission 190353) | Nasutitermes corniger P1 segment gut microbial community from laboratory colony in Florida, USA - Nc150 P1 (SPAdes) (version 2) | ecosystem: Host-associated > Arthropoda: Insects > Digestive... | reverse complement strand
TGACATTAGTAGCCTAAAGGTTAATAATTTAACCCTTATCCTGCTAACGTGGAGAAAATTGTGAGCTCCTAATAATGCCAGCAAATAGCAGATGGGATTTAATTCAGGCTTTTAAGGGTTAATGCTGGTGTTTGGTGATGGTGTACTGAGACCACATCATTGAAGGAGAGGGTGCAGAGAGTTCAAGAGTGGGTTGGCATCCATCATGAAGATTACACCTTTCAGCTGGGCAGATCAAGAACATGTGAACACAGCGCAAGTGGTGGAACTGGTTTTGGAAAACCAACAAGACTTAATTCGATATTTATCCATTGCATTGGAGTGATTCGTGGAAACTACACAATATTGTCCAAGTACAACTGGGATACAGCAGAGTGTGTACATGGTGGGTACCAAGATACATGATGGAAGTTCACAAAAATTGATGTTTGGAGGTGTTCTTTCACTTCTTCAGTCATTTAAAGGAGGAGCAAATGGGTTCCCTGAATCCATGGTGATGTGAGACATGGGTTCACCATTTTACTCAAAATGGGCTTTAATTCAGTGGACACATCCATCTTTATTGAGAGCCACAAAATGTAAAGTGTGCCAGTATGCTGGAAGGCAGTGGCATTTATATTCTATGCTGCAGGAGTCATCAGCATGGTATTCGTACTCTGACATCCAAAAGCGAATGTGAACATATGCTGTGACATGCTGTGTTGACTGCATTAGGCTATTAGTAGGCAGAGGCATGATCCGTGGGCACAGTAATGCAGCCCCATACAGTGTGCATCAAACACTAGGAGTTGCTGCAGTCGTGTTATTGGAAACTGGAGAAAACATATGGTGCTGACCTTGTTCACTGGAGTATATTTTTGGGCTAGTGACACAACACTTAAGAGGTCACCAGTTCTACAGCAAGATGAATGCAGGAATCTAATTTCTACCATGACAATTGTAAAAACCTTTCTAAGATGAGATAAGTGCATCCGGGTGCTGTGGGATTATGTCAGAAAATAATGACACCTCAGTGAAATAACTGTGCTTCTTTTTATGTTGTTGTGACTGTCATTCAAATTATGAGTATGACACAGGGAACCTCACTTCTTGAACAGTCTTCCTTATCTTTTCATTGTTATATATATGCTGTTTTATTTAACGATCAGGAGTAGTTAAGTTTCCTTGTGGTATAATTGTAGTAGAACTTTGAAATTAGTCATATGTGGTCCTGATCTTAAAATGTGTATTTATATTGAAAAAGGTTTGTTTCCTCAGTTCTTTTTGAGACATAATATAAAACAGTGTACACAGTTGGTGGAAAAGTATGTGATGTTGAATACTATGTAAAAAAATATACTGCCCTTCTATAATTCAGTTTTCCCAATGTGATATTTCCATCACTGTTTCAGTTCTTAGTAATTTTTGGTACAGGATTTGAGGTGTTGACAGTGGTGAGGATTTGTAATGTGGTCTGAGTTAGAACACCATATAGTCAGGTACATACATGGTTATGACTTTTGGAGGAGCATTCTGGGTCTGCCTACACAGGGCATAAGATGATGGAAGCAGTAGGTCCAGGCCAAATCATCTGTGCTTACCATATAGAGTACACGGTCCCATAACTGAGAAGACCACAGTTTCAAATCTTGATATTATGCATTTTTCATGCATTGTGTCACTTTGTTACATATAATGTACACACACGTTAGGCGATTCATAGATCTCTTATCTTACCTAATACTTTGATCTGAGCAGAAATGTGTCACAGGAAATATAATGAGAAATAGTTAGGTATATTGCCTCATAAGGGTATGTAGTTGTTTTTGTAATAATTTTGAAGTTTTGAATTTTTTTAGTACCGTTACACATAGCGAGGGTGGACAACTGCGGTTACGGTATCAAACGAGGTTGCTTTACCGATTTCATGCTTCACAATTTAGTTTGACAAATTACCACCAGGGGATGCCACGGAGGTATGCCGGCAACCTAAGGACGTCGCAGCCGCTTGTGGCGCTGTAATTATTCGCTTCCACGGAGTTTCAAATCTTTACGAGTAGTAATCTGTGGATGGAAGGTAACTGTGATTGCGAAAAATTTGCAAGTGATTCTAGGCATGTATTAAACACATTTTGTTGAGACAAAATGAACGAAGAAGTGGATGACCAAGATTTTTATCAACATGACTTTACAACAACCACAGACTGGGAAATTTTCATAGCTCATTTGGAGAAAATAATTCAAGAATGGAAATTGCCGAAGGTTAAGATTGAACCGCGACTTAAAAAGGGTGAACTTAGTGAAGGAGAGTGGGAAACGACGCGAGAAAAAATATTATTTGCAGGTGTGTGGTTATGGGTAACGATTTCATTGTTAGAGTTAAGGCTTGTTGCCCCATCATAATCTAAACATAAATCTTTTATCCATGGAACTTTTTACTGTATCATACTGATTCATCCTCGTATCTAAAAAACGAACATTTTGTAGCTAGTATGAATTGGGTACTTTAGGTCTCAGACCTTTATGAGACTTAGAAAGTGGGTATTGGGATGTTTAGTTGTTTCTTTTGTTTGAGACTGTAGGATATGTTGTTTTCTTATTTCCATCAGATTATTACTGGTACTGAATGCTTAGTTATGAGTTCAGGCAGCATGGCTTGACATTTTATAGGGTGGGACAGAACGTCCCTCCCAGTTTTTGAAGTGAAATAACAAATGAAAGAAACGGTGCAATTTATTAACATATATAGACACATTAATAACTTGGGCACAGAATTTTGATTTTAGATTGAGATATGATGTTAAGGACTTTGATGCAAGTTGAGTAATGGAATTGGTTGGGGCATTTTTTGCTCTATTTGTTTTTCTTTTTGTATGTAATTCTTGTGGTTGAAACCAAGCAAATTTGCGGATATACATCATAGTTATGTTTGGGAGATTTAATTCAACCCACTTATAAGGACGTCAGTTTATGCGACACCTCATCTGTACCATTAGATATTCTGTGATACGAGTTAATTATTTACTGTTAACCATAACACTGTAATTGTCAGTTATAATAACACTCATTTATAACAACAAAATAGACAGTTCCTTTCGTGATGTTATAATCAAGTTCGACTGTATTTGGTTCGAGTCTTAGTCAGGGCATTGACTGTCCCTTTTTTTTTTGTGGTTTCTGCAGTCCCTCCAGGCAAATGCCAGGATAGAACTATAAATTAGGCCACAGATTCTTCCTTTGACATCCTTTCAATTACATCACTCACTCTTAACCCTTTATTATTTATATTATTTGAGTTACTGACAACAATGCTACATAAACTAACATCACAAATATTGTACCTAATTTTCCTAATACACTTTTGAACTTCTTCACCTTCCTGTCAGTCTGTATTTTATTATTTCTATTACCACATTTATGTGTTGTGTAAAATATTATTTTTCCTCTCAGATTTTGAATTCATTGTCACAAGATATAATCTGACGTTAAAGTCGCCGGAAGATGTTACAAGCCCCATAGAAGAAGAAACAGATGAAAGCAGAACTCAGGCGCTTGATGACATGATGTCTTTTGACAATGATTTCCCTCCTGCAACAAAATATGATTTTGATGATGGTAGCTCCGGTCCACATCCTTTGGTGAGGTGGTATGGTCTTAGAGACTTCGTAGTTGTTACACCAGCACATTACGGCATGTCTGGTGAGAGCAGGATGAAGATTTTGCTGAGCTCAGTGTATGTGGCCATCAACAATTCTAATTGGTAAGCTTAATTTCTGTGTGTATTACAGATAGACTTTCTTGGATCATGCTGTTATAAACCAAAAAATAAAAAATTAAAGGCATAGGATTTTCATTGAGTGACATTTTTGTGAGGAATTCTTCAACTTTTATAGTATATATTATTTTTGGCATATTTTATTGAAGTTAACTGACAAAATGAGAATTTTGTTTATGTTTCTTTGTTACTCCCATAATACCAGCAATCCTTCACACACTGTAGTCTTGCTGACCACAGATTTTGGGTGATAGCACTTTTTCTTTTCATTTATATGTGTGTTTGCCAGTGATGCTATTTATTCTATATCCAGGGGACTGAAATATTGCAATGTGCTTCTTTTAATTACTACTGCTGCATGAACATGGTTTCTTTTTAGCCTTTTAAAGACATGCATTTGCCTTTGTGAATACACATGGGAAAACACCCATACAAGTTATTTAAACAATATTTTAAACAATGCTGTTTTCATTTCTTTAAGTCAAGTTCCAGTCTTTGTACAAATTCATGAACTTCGACAGCATTACTATGTGGGAGTATGTGAAGTAAAAGGCGTTCGATCGGAATTTGAGATGGTTCATTTGAAACGTACGCCATCTCACTGCAAGTACCTTACAGGTAATTTGATGTTATTTACATATTGTGCGTTTCTTGGCTTGTTCGTAAGTTGCAGTGGCAGTCAAGTATTATGTCCATACTTGCTGCTACAATTTGCAGTTTCACATAGGAAGCTGTTGCTGACACTCAACTTATAGTTGTTGAATGGCACATTATAAAGCATATGTTGTATGGCTCTAGTCAGTGCTCTGCTCTTTTTTTGGTGGTAGTACACTACAGTGTAGTATACTGTGACATTCATTGACAGGCTTGAGATGAATGTCATAAATTCAGAACTTGGGGAAAAATAGATCTTGTTTGTTGCTCTTAATCCAACAGAATTATGCAGTATGAATATTGTGAGTCCATTACAGCAGATGGGAGGAGGGAAGTTATTCTAGGTCAAGTCCATTATAGTAGGAGGAAGGTACACTTCTCTGTACCATTTATAGCAGATAGAATTTAAGTCCTTTTTGGCATGATTTGTATGGACATGTGTTCAGGAGAAGCTGAATTTGTGTATAAATACAAGCATGAAGGGGGTTAATTTGTTGTGAGGTTGCAAGATGAAGAAAATGTTGAACCATTCTTCTTTATATCTGTGTTAGGCTACTGGACCAGATGAAATTGTGGCGCAGGGTATAGGTTGCTGGCCCTTGGTGTAAGTAATGGCATCAAAGTGTACATTTAGGAATCTCATGTAGTTGTTTTTGTTGTTTTGCAGGACTTCTAAGTCTTTTTAAATGTAAAATTGCAAGTTCTCTGCCTCTGGAACCCATATCTGTAGCTGTACGATTCACCTACATTCTGACAGACTGGACTAGCAATAACATTTGGACACAGGAACCTCCTGATTTTGATTTTATGCAAGGTCAATCACTGGGTGTTGATGAATTGGGAAAACTTCCATTTGGTGCATCTTGTGATCCAGTGAGGCAAGTAATTATTGAGAAGTGGATTTGATTATTTATGGATTCCAAGCATTGTTAAATAAACCAAGAATAAATAAAACTAAAATGGTACATCTTTGTGACATTGCACTGAAATGTGTGTTTTGTAACTTACACCTTTCATAGTGGCATTAAAACATCACAAGATTTGATTCTTCAGAACCCTGTCATGTACCAAGCCAGCAGTGAGTGCCTTTGCTGCTGGTTGGAGCACTCATCCTATTTGTATATTGTAACTGATGCTCTTGTTTGTTATTTGTGGTAGTTGTGTCTCAGTTATTCCTACCAAGAAACTGAGTTGGTTTGCCTGCAGTTAGTTTGCGCATGTGTTATATTATGTGTTTATACTCATATATGCGATTTTTTTCTGTCACTTTGCAATGATAATGTTGTATAAAGAAAACATGAAACACAAAATAAAAATAGCCTTCTGTTCATTGTATTTGAAACAGTACTGCGTGGTGCTATGTGCCCAGTTATTTCCAGATGGAGTGAAATTCATACAACCAGCACAATGGGACTAGATTTGTTCGATATGGCTGTTACTTGTAATATCCATAAGTGTGAAAATCTGCATGTAATATATAGTAGAAGTCAAGTTATAATAAATAAAAGTACAGCAAAATTTCCTTAATCTGATTTGCATGGGAATGGACAGGCGCTGAATGTTGGAATATTCTGTATATCAAATGGTACCTATACTGACCTTACTTGGCTGTACAACTGATCAGAGGAATATTCCATTTGGATATCATATTCATCTGCTGATTCAGGGTTCATCAGGGTCTTCTGTGTTTTCTGGGGTTTTCATAGCTGAAGATGATGGAGTAGGAGACAAGGGGTCATAAGATACCACAATGGTTGATGTACAGACACGTGGGGAGGCCTTTTTGAACATGTCCCTGAGATATGACTGTTTTATTGATGAAGCTTTTTTCTGGTAAAGAGCAAAACTCTCCCGTCCATCTTTCATCAAACAAATTGAGTCAAGTGTAGACACATTGTCATCTAATCTTTACTCCCTTCATTCAGTTAACTGGACAGCCAAAAATCTCCTGACATGACACTGGAAGCCATTATTTCCACATTCATTAGCTGCAAGTCGAAGGTTGCATTTGGAGACAAAAATACCATTGTTACTTTGGGTAAATCCTGTGTATGCCGATACACTTCATGGTTATCTGCTAGAAGTAATATTTTTTGTGATTTTCTCCTTCAGTTCACTTGTTCTACTTTTGTATTGCTCAAAGGTATGGAAAGCCATTGTGTCTTGTTATTTGCCACATATAATTTTTTAAACAGTGTTGTTTATGTGATATTCCAATAAAATTTTGTTTGGAGGGGAGGGGAGTAGGGTGGGAGTTGTTCACCTCTAGTCATGTTCATGCACATTAAACTGGTAAACAATACTTATTTTCTTTCTGCCAACACATTTTTTGCCTTTGAATTTGAACAATGTGTCAGGTGTGATGTTCTAAGACAGCCCTGATCCATCTGCATTATAGATGTCTTCTTTGCTGCAACCTTTTTACATGCTACCTGAACATTTTTCACCTATTCACTTTAGTTTTTGAATGTAATGATGTGGCCTGTCCTCTGACTGGCACATAATCTTTTGCTGATATTTAAAATAATTGAGCTGTCCATTATTACATGTGTAATTTCTTGTGCTTTGTTTGTTTTGCAAAATTTTCTGCTGTGAGTGGAGAAACCAGCATTCCTGTGCCCTTAAACCATTTGAGCAATACTCGATCAACATTGCTCAACTCACGTTTCCTCAGTGTATGGTTCGGAGTGAGGTTGTTTTCTAGCGCAGCTGAAATTTCCTGTTCGTTTTAATGTGAAATTGAAACTGTAGATCTGGTAAATTAAATTTCCTTACAGTTCAGAATTTTTCACCATGTTTCAACTCTTGAATAATCTCAGCTTTCTTACAAATAGATGATTTCTTTTATCATGGACATGTGCTTCACTGAGTGGCAAATTTTCCACTGATTTCTCTGACCAACTGCATGAAATTTTCTTTCTCATTGTGAGCATATGAGTTTCTGGGAGAATTGATTTGGAGATGGATTAAACCATAGGTTTCCAACCTTTATGTGGGAATGAGCATGTTTGTTTGAGAGAGAGTAGTGGACACTACTGTCCTTTCCCCCAGGTCCTGTCTGTTTAAATCTCTCTGCCAGTTGTAAAAAGTGATGCCTACAGGTTGCTGGGAGAGGAGAGGACAAATGAACCTTGTGTGGAAATTTTGTTTAGACAGGTCCTTATTCAACAGTTCTGTAGCCAGAAGTGGGGGATGTTGGGCTCAGGAACTCAGAAAGCTAACTGATCAGAGAAGGGATTTGAAGGATCTCCTGCCCCATTGTGTTTTGAAGGGGCTTACCACTGTAGATGGGACATTGCTAAGTGGCTGAACTTTGCTTGCTATACCCATGATGCATTCTTGTTAAAGACACGCAGTGTTTCTATGTGAATGTTTGTGAGCAAGATAACTATTTGTGCATTGTAGCTGCAAACTTACTGATGCCTGTGCTAATTATGACTGAGAGTGACTGTGTTTAAATTTTACTTGAGATGTTACTGTGCTTCATTGCATTGGAAAGGGCAGGATACCTATAATTTTACCATATTACCGGGAGCAGCAGAGAAAATTTTGTTTAAAATGAGGAAATAGCAGAGATTAAAAATGTGTCTAAATTTTATTTCAACTGAAGTTGCATTTTAATTTTTGAAGACCCCCCACCCTTCATTTTTTTTTAACTAACATGAAATACTGTTTTGTCTTTCTTCACAGCTGGTTACTGAAACCTTTTTTATTAAGGGAAGAAACACATGCTGTGAAAACACAAACACATGTACATACACAGAAAAGTGTCTCTTTGTGACATGACACTTTCAGTTTGCCGATCCTGTTCATTATTTGAGAATATTTTCATATTTCCATTGACTGACTGCTTTCTGTGATTTTATTTGTATTTGACAATAGCTACTATACTTCTCTATCTGAATTGACATTTTAGCAAAATGGTGTTACTTAGCTCATTGAACTCTGTTTTTGTAAAGGGTCATCCAAAATGATGGACTTAGTTTAAAGACACAGTAACTTTTATGAAAAGAGAGATATGGAGATAGGATTTGCTGTAAGGTGTTTGTCAACTTATAAAAGCTTTTATTCATTCTTTAGAAGGTCTTAATATATGAACCATTTGTAGCCCTGGAAACATCTAGAAAGTACTAAATTTTTTGCTGTGTTTGTTGAAGCATTTTCAGAGTGGCTGTCGCCACATTTACAGTAATGCCCTCTAGCAGAAGATATAAATCTTGGCACTATATGAACGAATTTTTCAGAAATCCATACAGAAAATAACAAGAGGTGAGAAGTCTGGAATATCTGTGGGCCACAGTGTTTTTCAACCTCTTCCAGTCTACGAATTAAGAAATTTAATTTTGAGAGCATTTCGTTCTTCACAACTGAAGTGGGTTTGAGCACTGTCTTGTTGCAACAAATGTTCACCTTCTTGTTCAGTGCCACCAGTTTGTGGAAAGACAAACAGTCCAGGTAGATGTTTGCAGTGATAGTGTGTCCAGCAAATGAAGAAAGGCCCTATTACATGATCGTGCATTTTGTCATACCACACTGTAACTTTCAGGCAGTCTCACACCTTCTGATGAATTACCTGTGGCTGCTCCTGTCCCCAGATGAAACAGTTGTGCCTGTTTACATGACCATTCATGTGGAAGGTTGCCTCATCTGTGTACATTACTTGCAGTAAAAATTTTCATAGGGGTCAGTGGCGTTCAGTGCCAACTTCGCTAATTCAACTCATGTGTACCGATCTTTATCTTTATTTCGTACAACATTTTAATTTGTAAGTGTGTAGCCTTAGCCTGTTGTGTAAGACATTTCAGATCGTAGTTTTAGATAAAACTAGCTGCAATTTCTTAGCAACAGACTTCTGTGGAGTATTTGACATGACAGTCTTATGAGTTTCATGTGCTCTTCTGATATTCACAGTTTTCCAGGTGATGTACACTTTTTCAAAGTTCCATTTCCCTTAAACTGGTTGAACCAGAGCCAAATTGCTTTGCTGACAGGAGGATCCCTTCCATGTGTATGGCAGAAATTGCGCTACATTGTTGCAGTGGATTTGCTTTTGGCCGCACTGTGCTTTCTGTTGCACACTGGCCATCCTACTAACTGTGGCAGTAGCTTTGCTTATGTACATTATGCATGCGCATGGAGTATGCTTAAAGGATGTGTGTGTGTTTGCGTGTGCACACGCGCACATGCGCATATGCGTGCATGTGTAGGAAGACTTTATGCATTGATGAACACATTACTTCAAATCCCACCTCTATATTTCTGTTTTCATAGAAGTTATTACTTCTTGAAACTAGGTCCATTAATCATTGACCCTGTATATTCATTGACTTATGAAAGATATAATCTTCTATAAATCAGCAAATTTATTTTTTCTACTAACTTTGGAGAAAGTAGTTAGTGACTTTGTCCTTAAGACCAACAGTATGACCTTCATTCCAGATAATTAACATGTTTTTCCTGAGCATCTGAATACACATACCACAAACATCTCTTTATGAACTCTAGCTTCTGAACTTCGTAAACTGCAAATCTGATATTTTTTCTAATGTTATAGTGTTTTGATCAATGGCAGATTTGTATATGCTGTGGATGTTAACTCCACTAATGTTTAAAACCTGGGATCCATGCTTATTTAAGAGCACTGAAAGAAATTCAATTTTGTTTATACTGTGTAATGGATTGTATTGGAAGGTGACTTTTAAAGTTGAAACATGTTGCAGCTTATTGTAGTCAGTATATTATGTACGCCATGTTTGGGCAACCAAGGAGTCACGTATTTATTCGTGGTAGGGCTAAGAGGTATTTAAGTTCTACAAAATGTTCAGACTGGCTTGGGGACCAACCTAGCTTCCAATTGAGTGAGTGCTGTGAGGTCTTTGTAGCTGAAGGAGATCAGATATGAAATTTATTGCTTGCCTTCGTCTAGTTGCGACATTATTAGTGCTTGAAGGTGTACCTCTGCTTTGCCATATGCCTTCATAACATGCTTAGGGCCAACTTGACTTTGCCATTTGCGTGTTGCACAGATAATTTGATAAAAAGTATTATGTTGTTCTATTCTGCGGTATCTTAAACTTGTGTATGTAGTTACTGCTTTGACTAGAATCTGCTTAACTGTGTAGTGCACTTCATTCTGCAGTGAACTGCATCTGTATGCCACTTGGCCGCAGCTGATGGAGAATGTAGTTGTGGACAGTGAGAGCTACTCAGACTTTGAACCATCACAGGCTCCACATTGGTCAGTTCGAGTGAAGATGGTAGAGAAACCAGCCTGTTTGTTGAGTGAATACTTAACTGAATTCATTCAGTTGTGTAACAGTAACAGGTCAATGCAGGATTTGCTGGGTGGTTTGGTTGATAGAAGAAATGTAGGTAAGAAAAGCACATATTGTGATAAATGAAGTGATTCTTATTTCTACACAGTTGTGATACATTTTATGCAAGAGATGAGGAACCCATGTTGATACTCACTGTTTGACATAAATGCCAAACTCATCACTAAATTTGTCATAAATGGGACATGGAAAATTGCTGGTACCGTAATATGCAGGTGTTTTTAGAAACACATATTTCATACAGTGTTCTGATGAATGACTGTAGGGTTTGTTTTGTTATCAGAGGTTTTTGTAAGTTGTCTGATGTTATGTAGCATGTCATTATATTGACTTGAGCTCCATTTGTTTCAGTTGGCACACAACTGAGCAACTCACTGAATTCGCTAACAGAATCTCGTGTCCCTACGATTTCTAAAGTGATCAAAAAAGCTAAAGGCAAGCGTCAGGAGTCAACAGCAGAAGGACCAATACCAGACAGTCAACTGATGCCAATTCTGTACTTCCTTTTCCCTGATGCTGAGGAAAAACCAGTAAATATCTCTACTGCCATAGCATAATACTTAGTTATTAGAAGTTGTTGTTAACCTTTAGAGTTGAGGTGGTATGTGGCAGGTATGTGGGATAAGAGAAATGCATGCAAGGTATTGGGATCACCAGAAGACAAGAGACTGTGTGGTACACCTAAGCTCAGATAGGAGCAGAGGCTTAAAAATATAAGTGTCAAGTCACCTAGGCAGCTAGATTTTTTACGGTAGTGTCTGATATTTATGAGTCCTCAGTATGGGAGTTGCTTCATGTCACCCAGCTGGTGCCTAGAATTTTGAAGTATATCCTAGATTGTTGGAAAAATTGTACACCCTTTATGGGAAAATAATATTAAAATGGATCGTGGAGGAATAGGATGGGATGACATAGACTGAATTTATTTGGCTATGGATAGGGACAAGTGGCAGGGTCTTGTGATTGTAGTAATGAACCCATATGTTCCATACAATATCAGGGAATTTCTTGACTGGCTGCAGAACTGTTAGCTTTTCTAGAACAGCCCTGCTCCAGGGAGTTAGTTGGTTGGTTAGTTAGTTAGGTAAGTAGTTATTAACTTTGTCATCTGGGATCTGAAGTTTGTGGTCACATTTTAATTCGCGCATAACTGTTTATTGTCTGGGGATGGGGTTGAGAGGAGATTAAATCTCTTAGGTCTGCAGGCTGGAAGTTATTTTAACCCTTAGGCGACTAATGTCATATATATATATGGAGCACCCATTCTTGATGTTTCTAGATCACACACAGTGACGCAGCACAGTCGGTAGGACTCCTCTGGACGAGTGATCAGCTCGTCGCAGAGACCTCTACCTGACAACACACGACACTCACAACAGACAAATATCCATGCCCCCGGTGGGATTCGAACCCAAGAT
>Ga0268261_10003063_pt1 | contig 12162 bp, 11 predicted proteins | sample TergutNc150P1_FD_190353 | JGI IMG/M metagenome (GOLD analysis project Ga0268261, IMG submission 190353) | Nasutitermes corniger P1 segment gut microbial community from laboratory colony in Florida, USA - Nc150 P1 (SPAdes) (version 2) | ecosystem: Host-associated > Arthropoda: Insects >... | reverse complement strand
CATGGCAAGTGTGAATCAGACACGGCCGCACTGTGTAAATCAAATGGGAAAGACACATTCTATACCCTTAGCGGCACGGCATGGCAGGGGAACGGCATGGGCGCGGTATGGGAACGGCATGCTATGTGTGAATCGGCCTTTACTGTTGCACTTTGACCACTGGCACAACTCTCTCATCTTTGTGTTGCAGGCGACGAACCGGCGCCGGCGCCGAACTGTACGATCAACGAAGTGAGGATCTCACCATGCGCAGAAGCGTCAGAGGGCAAACCATGCACAATAAAAAGGGGCCGATCGGCGTCCATCGAGTTCGATTTCACAGCCGGTAAGTGTGCAGTAGCAGTCGGAGTGCCACACCGTGCTGTGATACGTTCGGATGTTTAGTGACAGCGGTGGTGTAAAGCAGTAAGGATACCTCCATGAAGTCCCCGGTGTTTGGTTAGCGAGACTAGGTTGACGTTAACGTGCGAAGTCACGTGTTTCTGCTAAAATCACGTGACTGATGGAGGCGCGTAAGGTCAGGTGACACTTATGAATGTGAGGAGCTGCTGTACTGCTCTGGGGAGTTGGGGAAGGTGACAGGGACTGTATGGAAGTAATCCTGCTTCAGACGCTGAAGTATCAGTTGAACGATGGACACGTGAAATGAGGTGATTCAGTACAGCAGTGTAGAGCAGCGGCTTTGCTTTGCAGAGGGACCACTGGAGAAACCGCACACGCTGTTTGGGTACTGAACCGGTTTTGAGTAAGAAAATACAAATTTTGTTTTATACCAGGAATTAAGGGACTGATATCACACTAATTGATATGTATAACCGAGACGGAGTGTGTTTACTGTGCGGTGCGGACTGTATCTTCAAATATAGTTCAGGTTACAATTAGTCTGCAAAAAACGTTAGTGGATTTGCAGCAAATGTTTGTATGTATGTATGATATGATATATGATATTTATTAAATGTATTTATGTATGTATGTATGTATGAATGTGTGTGTGTATATATATATATATATATATGTGTGTGTGTGTGTGTGTGTGTGTGTTTATATATTATATATGTGTGTGTGTGTGTGTGTATGTATGTATCGCATATTTGTTACTCATCCAAAGAAACAATGAAGATCGCTTTGAAACACGTTTCTATGAACCTGAAACAAAGCAGCTGCACGGTATGGCTGCCACTACTGTTCGTGCGTTTGAACGCCGGACTGCTGGTTGGAAGGCAGTGAACATCTGGAAGTCCATGCGACCGGCCAAGGTTTTCCGTGGTTTTACCCAGTCCTAGTACAAATGTTGAATTGGCACCCAAATTCGACACTGTACTGCGTGTGTCTCATGCTGCCATCCCAAAATTGACTTCGAAATTGCCGCCGAAACGCAGCCATTCGAACGTCACCAAAGTTTTGTCATAATGCTGTCCTTCAAACACAAAATTTAGCCCAAATATTAAACTTCTCCCCTCTGCTGCTGCTGCTGCTGCACACTCCAAACATTTCACTTTCCATTATCTTACCTTGTCACTTCCAAATGTTTTACCTTGCTACTGGCCAACCTTTACCAGAAAGACGAGCGGGCACTCCTTGAGACTCTTCAGGGAAGTAAATTTTCTGTTCCCCCTCTGTAATAATAATAATAATAATAATAATAATAATAATAATAATAATAATAATAATAATAATAATAATAATAATAATAAGCGTAGTTCCTCTCTCTTAATTTCCTCTGATTCCTCTCCGTGTTTTTCTCTGCCGATACCGACTTCTCATCACATGTACTGCATAGTGATAAAAATTAGACGAATAATCTTTATATTATGTCATGCCTCGCTGTGAAATATCTTGATATTGCGTCAGATGTCTCACAGTGAAGTACATTAATATTGCGTCAGATGTCTCACAGTGAAGGATCTTTATATTGCGTCAGATGTCTCAATTTTCTGTTTCCTCTTACGATTCGAAACCTTTTCTCAGAAAAGCGAAATACAGTTTCTTCTTCTTGTAATTCTTCTCCTTTTTCGGCACACGGTCCATATTGTTTAACCAGTGTTGCCTTCAGGATGACAGCCCATACAGATCTGTCTTCCGCCTTCTTCCTCCGTCCGTTGACAACCATCGATTTCAGATCATTCTCAACACAGTCTAACCATCTTAATTTTGGTCCTCCTGTTTTTCATCTTCCATCCGGTTTCCCCAGAACGACTTTCTTTACGGCCATAGCATCAGACATTCTTACCAGCTGACCAGCCCACTGTAGCCTCCTTACTTACTGGTATTCCTGTCACAGTATTAGGCAAATGTACGAGTAGTAATTTTTGTGAACTGCACGTTTCAGTTCACACTGTACATTTTAATCAGTGTTACCAACAAATAAGTGCTGTTGTATTATTTCCAGCTGTGGATGTTGACAGTGTGACAGGGAAAGTCTATTGGGTTAACCAGGCGGGAGATTTCCCCTTTGTGGGGATGAACACCAATGGCTGCTCATTCACGACGTGCCCCATCGTGGCAGACAGCAGGCAGTCCTATGTGTACCAGCTGAACATTTCCAAGAAGTTCCCCGTGGTGAGTAGCGGTGTTAGGCTGTGAGCCTATTTTCTTACATAAGGCAACTGTTATGTAATTACATTCTAAACCATTACCGGATTTTCACGAAACTTGGTACAAACACGTGACATCGAGCGCGACTTATTTTTGTTTCCCTAATAGCGTCTTTTTGGTAAGGTCTTTATAGGATGTAAGAGGCCAACATGGCCGCCACGCGCAGGTATTTGTGGCCATACGTAATTAAATATGAATGCAATTTGTTAACGTAGCTGGGTTGTGAAATATGTTTTTGTAGATTCTGTTGAAGTGTGTGAAGTTGTGTCAGAGTGGGTAGCTGATACTGATGAATACAGCCTGTGTTGCACCGCACGGGGCCGTGATAGTTTTGTGGGATATGTTCTGTCGAGCAGGTCGGTGTACCGGAGACACTGCAAGTGATAGTGCACCAACAGTCGCAGTATGGCGTTCCGTGTGACTGGTGTACAGTGACATCGCGCATCCACCGGCTCAACAACACAGGAGGCATGACGTTAGTCTGCGGCCGCCCCCTTCCTAATCCTTAGTTCGACGCCATGCAACAATATTAAATTTAGGTTTGTGATTACGGGGTGTGGGGTTGTAGTTGTTTGTGGATCAGAATGCACTGTTGCTGCATTCTGGGAGAAGCCACAGCGTGGCCACGACTGTGGTCAGCACTGGAGTCAAAAGTAGGCCCTTTCCACGCTGAGAAGGCATGTGGGGTAGTAGAAGTATAGAAACCTATACCATTACAGGCCTGGACAGGCCCCTAGGGCTCCAGGAGGTTGAGGCTCCCAGAATTTGTAGACAGTCGGCACAGGAAGGTGGCAATGTTGTCAGCCCCACGCCCCGGCCGCTTTTACCACCAGAAGATACGCTTATTTACGTTAGAGGGTGAGTCGTTCCCAAGGCCATGATGCGGTCGGAAGAATAGGTCGGTGACAAATCCAAATGACCCCATCCGGAATCGAACGCACGACGCAGTAGACTTACAGCTCCACTCGTTCTTAACCTCGGCGCTACTGTCAGTTTTGCGTCCCAGCCTATTGACTCCGGGGGAAAGTGACCCTGCTACCTATTGGGAAGAGTCTGGTTGGGTCCCAGAGTTTTTTCTCGACGCTTTCGAGAAGAGAAATCTTTTTACGGTGTCTGGGAATGGAAGTACGACCCGTCGGTGGTGCAGCTCGTAGCGAGGTCGCTGTGATGTGTGACGGGTTATGATGGATGATGTTACTGTCTGCTTGCAGAGGGCCTACGATATCAAGTGGCGCGTCTGGAACGAGCAGGCGGACATTCTGGAGTGCTGTTTCATAACCAAGATCAAGCTGGTCAAGTAGAGCTGCCAGCGCTCCTCTGCAGTGCGAGCCTTCTGCAGACGCAAAATGTGCAAGCCGTCGCGGAATTGGAAAGCGTGAATGCGAGTAACTACAGGTAATGCTCAGGCTACAGAACGCAGCTGCCAGCCTCACAGTACCTTTAGGTCCGATAGTATGTCTTGCGCACTGCTCTGTTTAGCTTTTGGCTCTGTCATGGGCGAGTGGTTCCGGACGTTTCGAACGTTCTAGCGCCTTCATCTAACGGGTACAGATTTGCAGTCGGGAACTATTCACCCAGGGACACAGCCGCTTATCCCAGAAGGCTGGAGTAACCTCACATCTTCACCTTTCAGTTGCGCAGTTTGACAGTTGACATAAATGCCACAATGGGTAGCAACAAAAATCGCTTGACAGAAGCGTTTGTATCTCGTAAGTGATGTGCAGAAGGTGAATTTGTGTGGTGCGTTCCAGCAGGTGCTTGATTTGGGGATACCTCAGCCATTTTGTTGAAGACTCGCGTCTTCCCGGATACAGCGCTGTGTCGCTGTGTTAGTTCTTCGCGATGTTTTGAAGGCAGTAGGTTCCTTCCATACACCGGGAAACAAACCCGACGACATTTCCCAGAAGTCCGGAATGGGTCAGGAGGATAGGGACAGTTGTGCTGCGTGCCTGCACCTGACCCTCTGTTACTCACACTCACGCTGAAAGATGCATCAACATTCGCATCTGCAATTCCGCCAGTTGCATTCTCTTTCTGTTCCGTATTTAACTAACAAGTTTAAATTGGAGAATGTTGTAACTAGTGTTAAGCCATTAATGTTATAACCGACACAGTAAATTGACATTTTCATTCTGAATTACTTGTGTTAGGTTCCAGTTGTTACTGCTTCAGTCAAAGTGTGAAATGCTGGCTGTAAACTGTCACCCTATCAAAACCCGCATATTTGCATATCGTGTGTCATATCAGGTATCAGCATATCGATATGGAAGCTTTGTGTGGCAATGTGTAGCGCCCCCCCCCCCCCGATTGGACAGTCTCCTGAACAGTTGTGTGCCCTGGAGCAGTAACACATGAAAATGTCAATGGAGGATGTACGTAAATATTTTACGCCAATATTGTATTTCGACGTTTCTGTAATACATTTGAACATAAATGAAGGGTGTTACAGTTGTGTGAGTCATGCCCGAGTCATTTCCCTTGCTTTCGCTTCGTTTCCACAGCAAACATCATGGCTGTTAGGGAAACATCTGCTGCACCTTCTTGAGGCGGGGTAAGTAACTGGACTGAAGTAAAACATGGACCCCGACTCATGGCAGAATGGAATAGCCGAGGCGTGTACACCAAGACGTCCCACTTTACTGTCAGTTATGTCGTCAGTTTATCATTGTTGTCCCAATTCCTGATGTCTTTCCGCGACACCGAGCAGAACACTTGGCAGGGCAGCACTTGATGAACGAAGGACAAGTGAATGTTGGGAAACGATAAGCTTTAGTCTGCGCGTGGAGACGCACACTATACGTACGGTACTATAGATCTGATTTACATGTTTTTTCAGTATGGATCATTGGGCAGGCGTAGGACCGGACTCAGCAAGCAATATTCGTATCAGCTGCACCACCTGAATGTCCTGACTCCCTTTCCTAAGCATCACCTTCGCCAAGGACCACAACAGACACACTGACGGCTTGCGGCCGGTATGTGGGTGTGACATACCGCATTTGTAAATGAAACATTTCACGCGTTTTGTATCCATGTTTCAAGCCGAGTCCGTCACGAAGTATCACGGCCGTGCAATGGCTCAGACGGTTAGTCGCCGGCCTGTCTTTGCGGAGGCTTGGGTTCGATACCAGATCACTATGTGCTACTTGTGGACATCGGGCAGCGGGAAAGGTTCGCAGAGGACGTAGGACTGACCGTATGATTGTGCATCGGGTGAAGACACGGACGTCGATCGAGTGTCGGACGGCCGTGCAGTTGCTGCCCACATCAGTCTCAGCATGCACTGCACTACTTCCCTCAATGCCATTCCACAAACGCTCGACGCTCATTCACACATCACCGACGCCATATGATCACAGCAACTGACAGCGTCGTTGACGCACTAAGAGTCGGCGGTGACCAGACCCACAGCACAGCGCCGCACTTACTTGGTCATGTGACTGAACTGCACCAACACGATCTCGTACGTCGCGATGGTACCCGCCATCTGCAAGTGGAAACAGGTCTTGAGCTGAGAAAGGGCAAGCACTGGACTGTCAGGAATGTGCAGCTGGCTGTCACAATGCACACTGAGCACGAAGGCCATTCTTAATACAGTGAAGGGCTTAAGATGTCATTTTGCCCCCCGTTAACAGTATTATTCTTGTGCATGCGTGTGTAGTTCAGTACTGGCATTTATTCTCAGGACATACCGTCAGCAGCATTGGGCGGGTCACAGAGAAGAAGTTGAGGCCGGTGAGCGCCACTTCCGACGTGGTGACCAGCTGTAGGAACCTCGACACCTGCAACAGCGACCGATTGATCTACAGCAATCTGTTGTGGTTGGCTGGCTGTTGGTGTAACAGTGTTTACAGCTCAGACCTAGCGCTCTGATCTGCAGGGATGCGCTGTTGCGACAGTTCTGTAAGACGTTTGACAACACACCTACATCGCACACAAACAGATGCTCTCTTATGTCATTAAGTCGCCACTTCAGTAACACTGTACGTAACTGCAACATGTTTCGGCCCTTAAGGGGTCATCGTCAGAGAGCATAATTGATACATTGCACCAGCGTGGGTCAACAACATGAGTCAGCAGATGTAAACACAACTTGGTGTGTAGTGGAACTGGGTTACACAGTAGCTGTGTATTTGATATAGTGATATTAGTGCGCGGACATGAGCAACATAAATGTTATGTGTCTCTCAAACGACATTGTCTGCTCATCAGCACGTTTCAAGTCTAGATTCGCTGGACGGATTCTGATGAAATCTGGTATTAGCGCTGTGTCATTGAAGATATACAAAGTGTTAAATTTTATATTTCTTGCAGCCGGTAGTAAGAAGAGTAGCGCCAATGCCTAAATGCGGTAGCCACACTAACCAATTGTATACTGGTAATTGTTGAAACCAACTGGCGCATGTAACCATATTCAGATCTGTAACAACTGTGCATATGGACATAATGCAGCGCGAATTTTCGTGACCAGAATATGTAGTCGATACGTCGGTCGATTTGTATTGTTATTAACCTTGGCGTGGTCTGCGTTAGAACGACTAAGCAGCATTGTATGTTGGGTTCGTACATACACAATCTAAGACTGGCGCACTTGTCGTAATGGTCCAGGCCGGTCCGCTGTCACAAGAATGTCAGCAGCGTCGGAATTTGAAAGGATCGTAACAGGCCGATTGTTCTGTAACCGTCCTTGTAACACCGTTGTTATAATTCTTGTAATTTTGCACTTCAGTTGCCGTAAGAAGGGCTATAAGAGGTCGGTTCGCCACAGTCCTTTATATCCGGCGAAGGTCGCTGCAGCAATGACGTGACGTCACGGTTTGGGGCATGGATATGAACCGAAATTAAATCAGACCGACACCTCTTAGTGTGGGCCGTCAGTACGAAATTTTGTCTAAATCCGTTCAGATTTTTCATATTTCATCTGTCATAAAAGCGGCTCATTCAGTCGCTCTCAACCCGGGGTCCGCAGTCCTACTGGGGGTTCGTGTACTTGGATGGGGAAAAAATTACAGGTTTATTTTCACTGACCTCTGACTGTACCTTAGCTCTTCATGCAGTAATGAATGCAGACAACAAAGTGATTTATGGCCTCCAGACTGCAAAAATGTTTGTTAACTTCAGTACATCTCACTATCTCTATTTTATGTATTTAAATACATTTTTTGAGAAGGGATCCGTAGGTTTCAGCAGACCCTCAATGAGGTCCATGGCAAAAATAACCATGAACACCTCGACCCCTGACACCTACCCGTCCCTATCGGCAAGGTAAGGTAAAAGCTCTCCCATTGTAAGCCGTGAAGGCGCATAGGGGAGTGAAGATACAGCTCCACTCATTAACCTGGGCACTAAATAGACGTGAGACGGCAGCTTCACTTCCTGATCGCTTTGTTCCTGCGCAAGGAGCCCCCGATACCCACTGGGTGGGCCCCAGGGTCGGTCTGGGCATTTTCGAGAAGTCACTTGCTGCTGCCGGGATCCGTTGGGCATGGCATGCCTACTCACTTCCATGTTGTAACCGTCTGTAGGAACAGCGAACAGGACGGACGTCAGCAGACGGCTCTCGTCGTTGAGGCTGACGACGGAGAAAGAGACGGTGACAGTGCGCACCATCAGGAACCCGAACGACCAGTAGAAGTAGACCCGCTCGTGCCAGGTCGCCAGCCCTCTGCAATGAACGTAGAGTTGTGGGCTTGTGTGTAGACGGTGATGAACCCTTAGCTTACGGAGTAACTGTCAGTTAGGTACCGATCTGATGACTGAGCTATTGGGTGAAATGTCATTCGCAGACATCACAGTACGGTACGTTACGGGTGGTAGGTTGTCCTGTGCACGCCATGAAGGCGTATGGGGATGTGGCGGTATAGCTATACTTATTCGTAAACTTGGCATTAGATGCGGTCAATGAGGCTGGGTTTGTCCCAGAGCTGGATTGAATATTCTGCAGAACTGGAGTCTTAGTTCAGACCATAAATAACGACACAAAATTCTCCATCCAAAACTTACTCCAAACTATTGAAGAGCTGGAGACATATGAAGTAGAAATTGCTGGCAAAGGACAGGAGCACGATGTGGGATATGCAGTGGTTGAGCGCCTCGGTGAGTTGCGTCAGGCTGGTGTAGTTCTCTCGTGTCTTCTTCCAGAACTGCTCGGACAGCGTCTGTAGGAACATAAGAAAATGACGGGGTATCTACCGTTCAGGCAGCTAAAGAAATGACAGTGGGTGGTGGTGGTGCAGTGGACGTTTAGCCATACCTGCGTATACGAGGTTCAGTGCTCGGTTCTGCTTACGTTTACGGATTTGGGGTGGTCGTATGAAGGACTTGTGTTGCTGGTGACAGTATGGAATTTGGGGAAGTGAGGAAATTAGGAACTTCCAATGGAATGATTACACGAAGCCGAAAGAGGCATTACTGCTTCGATATTTGGTACGGAACGTCTTAACCGAATTAATTTGGCAAGAAATTTGAATGTATAAAGACTAAATGCGGTAAACCTGGTCTGCGCCGAACATACAGATTTGTTGAATAGTTTCTGAATAATAATAATAATAATAATAATAATAATAATAATCGTTGCATTAAGCATCTTTAGAATTTGTCACTGAAATTTTGTAGACGTCAGTTGTCAGTAACGTACAGAGAGCCTGACACGCGATAAAGCAATGAAAATGGAATTAATCCCCACCAAAGTTCAAATATATTTTTATTTTGTTGTAACACGCATGAAAATGGGCTAATATCGACAAGTAACGACGTTTTGCTGGTATCGTCTAGTAAAGTACCTCACAGAAAGGCCGTTTACTAATCAGTACGGTCCTGGAGGAAGTTGTGCGCTTTGTTCGGGAAACTGGGGCGAGGGAGAGAGCAACACAGACGGGCGACGTCATGGTCGCCGGTCGGCAGCGAAGTCTTTCGGTCTACGGCGAGCGAGTTGTTAAATTCTATGAGCGAGTTCCTATTTAAACCGGACGTTCCAATTTAAACCGGACGTTCTGTATTTAACTAAATAGGCTTAGATGACATAAGTTACACAAAATGAAGTTCAGGCTAGGTGTCGTAGGGTAGAGCGGTACCTTCCCCCTGACGGCCTGCAGGTGTCGGTTCAAGAGACGGAAGCGCTCAGTCAGCGCGATACCGGCGATGGCGATGAACAGGTCCATGAAGTTCCAGGAGAACGTGGCCACAAGTTCGGCCATCGTGGCCAAGGCTGCACATGCGTGGGAGTAGCCGAGGTACTGGAACAGATGGTGGTGACTCCTCAGCATGTACTGGCGAAGGACACCGCTGGTGGAGTTGGTTTGCTGCGCTGCCAACTGCACGGTGTTGTACTCGCTGAGCAGGTGTTCAACTGGAACAGTGTGCAGAGCGTGAGGGTCCCTGCGTCACAAACTGTCGTTAGTGTTAGACATAGCGCGATTATTCCTCTGGGAGATCCTTATTTATCGGCATATCCCTGAGCGCTGATACTGGCCGCCAAGTGACTCGGTGTTCCACTCGTGCTGTGTGCCTCTGGTGGGGTTGTGATGGATGGTCTGCATCATTCTGTCAGCTGCACTCTCATTACGTCACCGTCATCACTACAGCCACTGCCAGCTGGCAGTGAATAACAACCGAATCAGACTTGCGAACTGCGAAAGACCACGTTTCCAGTGTATCACCTTACACTCTCAACAGCAGACTGTGGACTGTGCCACCTGCTTGTTACACGTTACCGCCCACTGTCTCCTACAGAGGAAGAAAATGCTTGACACAAAAATTGCGGGTTGCAGAACCATAGCTAGTGAGCACGCTTCGTACGGCTGTCCAAAATGTCTTGAGAGAACAGAAACGGAAATTTTTATTGGAGCTCACTCCCTTGATATCGAATTTTGAAGTTAGATTTGGAAGTTTTCCGTCTCGAATCCGCTCGGGCAGTGCAGCCAACTGGCTGTCAGCATGTGGTTACAGATAGCAGCGAGCAGTCTCAGGTTACGTATGAAATAAATTTCATCGTGTCTTACGAAATATGCACACAATACAGCCAAAGTTAAAGGTAAAGCAATCCATGGTCAGGCCTTGAGGGTTCCAGGAGGTTCAGGGTTCCATATTTCAAGACAGTCGGCACATGAAGGCGGTAAGTTTGTCAGCCGTACGCACCGGCCGCCTTTAACCCCAAGGAAATATAGGCTATCTGGTACTCATTCTTGTTAGAGGCGGAGTGCCGTCGGAAGGACCATCGGGAATCGAATCCGCGACCTTCCGGCTTGTAGCGCAGTGCCTTAACCAACTGCGCCACTGCATCCTTGTCTGTGTCTCAAAGCAAGCGCGTGTGTGCGTGCGTGCGCATGTTCTTGAAGTAGCAACGCAAACCAGGCAATATCTCGCGTCTCAAGCCTTTTGGCAGTTGCGCCATACAAATTTCGTGTAACGCAAAGTTTTATTTATATATATATATATTTTTTTTTTTTTAAAAAGATCTACAGGTTTTTTGTGATAGGAAGTCATTCCTTCTGTTTCAATGGTACAGCGGCGCTGTACCAGCTGCACTTGATAACTGGCCATTGCGTTAGCATATTTCATGGACACACGAAACTGTTGCCGCACATTTATATTGGGTGTGTGCTGAAGTGTTTTAATTATGTGGCGTCGTTGTAATGCTGAGCACAACCGACGCTGCTTGAAACCTTGCCAGTTGGAGGCCATGTGTCGTGTCTAATGTCCCGTGTCTCCAGTTACGTTCCGTTGTCACAGCCGGTACTCACAGTGCACTGCATTAAGGATCGGCAGAGCTACAGACAGTCGAAGGCTGCTGCGTGGTTACTGACAGCAATTGACTGACTGCTGACATGTTCGTGTTGACACGTGCGTCGTCGTACATAGCTACAATGTAGGAGTAGTGGAGGTGCAGCTGCTGTTATCTTGAACTAGGTACTGGATGGAGGTTGGCCCCGTGCCCCTGCCGATTTACCCCGTACAAATTAAATAAGAGGCAGCGTGGGCCCCACAGCCGGGCTGGAGGATTGGGAGAGAGGCACATTCTTGCCCCTGCCAGGAATCGAACGCTGAATCATGGAAAGAGACAACCTGTGAAACCAAAACTAGATGGTTGGACGTGATACCTGCTGCTCCGAAGAGAAGTGCGGCGGTGACGCACCGAATCTTGCAGCGGAAGTAGTGTGGGGCGCCGTAGCAGCGCTGCTCCTGTTCCAAGGAGCTCCACTGCACCAGGAGTTGTGGCCAGCACCTGGCCAGCCACAGGAAAAAGACGTAGGTGGCAGCTGCTATGCCGTAGAAGGTCATGCACTCTGGAAACAGGGAGAGGAGGTCTGCGTCACTGACAGCGAATGCGTGCAGATTGTTTGGGTGTGTTCCTGCGGGACACAAACTGCTGGCACATACCGAGCATAAATAGGACGTTGTGTGTCAGCAGCATAGCGCAGCAAAGTAATACAAGTTGGGCAAGTGCACATACATACATGATAACATACACACATACATGACACTGCGCCACATTCTCTAATATGTCTGTCATCATAAATACATTGTAAATTAATTTATAACAAAACGTACCTACTTTACATTGGGGGG
>Ga0268261_10003062_pt1 | contig 12162 bp, 7 predicted proteins | sample TergutNc150P1_FD_190353 | JGI IMG/M metagenome (GOLD analysis project Ga0268261, IMG submission 190353) | Nasutitermes corniger P1 segment gut microbial community from laboratory colony in Florida, USA - Nc150 P1 (SPAdes) (version 2) | ecosystem: Host-associated > Arthropoda: Insects > Digestive... | reverse complement strand
AAAAGCAGAGCGTCTGTGTCAGTGTCAGTCAACGGTCTCGGCATTTCCTGCAAAAAAACAAGGAGTTGTAGGCCTATAAGTCAAAATAAAACGCGAATAACCGCAAGTTTTCATGTAATTTTGGGGGGAAATGGCTACTTCTATACTACTTCAACTTTAGAATATAAAAACACCCTTACCGTTACTAATATTCGTTGTATTGGATTTATTTCACACTGAAATTTATTCTTCCATAAACGTGCAGTCCTCCAACTAGACGAAAACTTCCACTAAACACTGGCCATGGTACACTCTGCCTTGCTCGTCACATGCCGCCAAACTGCTACTGCACGTCATACGGAGTTGCACTTTATCCTTTCCTCACACAGTCCCCTTACTGGCCTAGTCCTGTTATCTTTCGGAATGTACATCTGTTTTCGTTCAGGGGATCTTCTTTGACCTTCACAAGCGCAGCATGTCCATAAGCGTAAAAAATAAATGAATTTCCAGCGTATAGGGTCCATTGGACCCTGACGGTAGAGAACGGTATACTGTTACACTCACCATACAGTATTACAGTTTGACTATCCTAATGAAATGTATATATTACAATAACTGTATTCGACAAATTCATTAAGCACTGCCTGCCTGGGACAAGTAATTATCAAAATAATGCAACTTAAAATCTTACTTCGGGTCCAATGGACCCGCCTGGTAGTTAGAGGGTTAATGTATAAAATTCGTCAATGGTAGGCTTATCTGTGGAAGTTGTAACTAAGTACCGGAATTTTTAATAAAGTAACAAGTATGTTGTCTTCTGTTTTACATGGAAAACAAAATTTTTGTGGTATTTTTCGATTAATTCCACTATAATTAAAGACCAGACTATATGTCGTCTGTGATCTTCGTTTCAGTGAGTGGCTCGAATTCTTTACGATTTGATTTTCCGCGAAATATCTGGCAACGTTCCATAACTGAACAATGATTAGCTGGCATGACAGTTAACGCGAGAAGAAAGACTGATGGAATATATTCCTTAAGAAAGCTTAAGAAATTTCACATTCATCTAGAAAAAGGGAATGTAAGTAGGTTATATAGATTAGTATAAATGGTTGAGCGAAAAAATAGAAAAATATAAATTTTATTCGGCATGTTGGCTATTGCGTTATTTTGTACTCAAGTGGATTGTGTTTTGAACCAACAAATTCGCGTATTTTAGCTTATTTATTTCATTTCAGAAGCTGTTGTGCCAGTAAATCGAAATTATGTTTTTTTTACAAATTAAACAATAAATAATTAGTACTTTTTGTAGCTTGCATTTAAATAAAAATATAGGATAGAAGGAAAGGAAATGTGAATGTTTTAAATTTCTGTTATTTGTGTGTTTAGCTTATTCTATCAATGTGTTCTGAGCTGTGCCATTCTTATGGAAAGTCTGAGGAGAATAAAATTTTTCTTGTGTATGCCCCCATGTTGATTAGTATATATTTCTCACTTTTATAAGCAGGAAGTCTGTCCGATACCATGGTAAGTAGTAAGCGGTTGACATGCCATTCTATGTCATAAGATTTTAGTCATAAAAACAAAAGCAGATTTTCCTTGTACATACAAGCTGTAGTTCAAATCAATGAAAATCTCTTTTGTATGATTGTTTAAAATTTTTATTTTTACACGATAGTATTTACTGTTGACACACTGACATAACCCTGTCTTCAATTCGTACCCACCGCAAAAGATACACTCTGGGGCCTAGCACATTACATGGCTCACTTCGTGAAGACGTCTGCTTTGAACTTCTATAATACTGTCTACTGGACATAGGCTTATGGTCTGTTTATAGAACTCTCAAAAGTGGACATCGCCCGCCAATGCTCCGCACTACTGCTTTGTGTTCGGGAAATATCGAGTACCAATTTTGTCTCTGATAGAGGCTACGCTAAATAAGGATAAGCCTGGCGTTCATCAAAATCATACACGTAAGAACAAAGACTACCTGACACATAACAAAGTCTATAACCACCAGTTGACTATGCTGTTTTCGGATATAATTGTTGTATAATTGGACAATTATACGAAAGGCATAAATACGATAGTTGGATAAAATGCAGACTTTCTAATGATACAGCTTTTGGCACATATTTAACTAACATTGATTTCTAGACGCTTTAGAAAAATTTCTAAAAGCGACTATTAGCTTCGTTATGTTTGTCCATCCACCAATTCTCATGGAAGAACTCGACTCCTACTGGGCTGATTGTCACGAAATTTGACATTCGAGTTTTTTTTCGAAAATCTGCCGAGAAAATTCACTATTAATTAAGATCCGACATATATAACAGCTACTTTATATAAAGAGGCACGCACTTTTACAATAATATCTCGCTGAAATCCTCTTAGAATAAGAAACGTTACCGACCAAAGTTGTAGAGAAATAAAAAAACACAATTTATCTTCAATGACATTTTTTCTAAAAATCATACCGTTGAGAGATGATGTGGAAAAATATGGTAGAGATATACAGGTCACAGAGGACAATATAATACGACGCATGCGCTTTGTATGGTGCCTAGCTAAGGTTACGGACACACTCAGAATATGTGATAAGTTTTTATATGCACTACAACAATGGTTACGACACGCGCCTAAATATTACGTTTATGCGCACATTGCCTGTCTTGTTTATTACAAACACATCTCTTTCAATAAATTAAAAAGACCAATCTTCAAATTAGACGCAACCTCTTTATTCCGAATATTTCCACTACTTTATTTACTATTAAAACTACCATTTGTCACTACACAATGTGAAGAGTTGGGCACGTCATACATTAATTCAAAAATAAGTTCTAGGATTTTGAATACGCCCTGCATGTGTATTTATAATTAGTTATGATTTCTGCCCTTTTTTCAAGTCTGTAAGAATAAAAATCAATACATGAAAAGAATATAATTGCAACAATTGCAATATTACTTATATCATCGCTATATAATGATAAACACAAAATGACCAATATGCTCCAGTCACTCCCTCCACCTAATGATGTGGACATTTTCCGAAACGTCGAAACACGTTAACCTACGTATTAGTGTCGCTTGTAATTCAGCACCTAAAATATTGGTTGTAAGGCTTCCTGACACATCTTGTTTTTCATAACGTAAATACCTTTGAATTCGGACACACTTGGGTTACTGTCGTGTTTGTAAGAATTATTATAGTTGTGAGAAGTGACCGACTCCCATAATTTTTCCAGAGGATTAAATGCATTACATTATATTCATGTGTATTAGTTGTAATAAAATTAAATAGCACTACGTAAAACAAATATTATTGTATGTAATCTATCTCTTTTTCGACGAGAGAAAATTCTGGAATAGGAATAAACTAAAAATGCAAATGTGAAAGAAAGACCTTTGCAGTTTTTTCTGCAGTCTCTTACAAATACTGTTTGTGGCTGTGCGGGAAACAGAGAGAAACTCTCTGTGGAAATCTCGGAGGAATGTGACGATGTAATTGTACAAGAAGAAACGTTTCCTGCGCTTGCTGTATCCATCCATACCAACTACTGTGTCTGGAGGAACTAAAGAGGTGAATTTAAAACTTAGGATTATTGGTTCTTCGACTTTGTCCATCGTCTCTTAGTCAAAGAAAGAACAAAATGTTTTGGAAACTGAGTGTTTCCTTCTACTCGTAAAATAGTGGGAAGGCACCATCTGAGGTTTGCCTAAAATAAAGAACTATGATCTGTCATTAATTCAGTGGTTTCTTCAAACCAGGAAATTCCATCTGTGTTCATTTTATACATTACAATAAAATTGCGCGCCATTTACTCGTTCTGAAAACGGTAGAAGTGTTCGTTGGAATTCAACGGCCAACATTTTTGTGCGTGCTTTCGTTCTTTCACCAAATCAGTAGCTTATAAGAAAAGTACAGCGTTAAGTATTGCACCGCAAGTCATTCCCGTTTTCCTTTAGGACAAAACGTCAACAAACACCATTTTTTTGGATGTGTAAGTACTCTAAGCGTCAACTACTGCTAATGAGAAAGATATAAAACACATATATTCATGTCGCTCCCATGAAAATAATACAATTATAATTATGCCTATGTAATTTCTAAATTATTTTTCAAGTAATGTTACCATAGTTTTCGCACATTGCTTCTACCTACAGACATTTTGGTAAAGCCTTTACCAATACAGACTGACAGAACAAATTTCCAAGCGTGTCATTTGTGAATGAAAGAAAAAAAACAGTGATATATTATGTTCTAACCAAGATGACTACGAAGATAACTGTTTTGTATAATGTGACGCCTTGCAGTCTCGCAGGTTCTTACTAGTGTTTTGGAGGGAGATTATGCTTCCTTTTTCAGGGCAGAATTATATTTAAAAAACAGATTTATGCACACTTTTCCTGTTGCGAAATACTGGAACAACCTAAAGAAACAAAAAGGCACCTCATTTAAAACTTCTCAAATAGAATCCTGACATTTTGTAATATATTTTAATGGACGTCTCTTTTTAGACGCTGTCTTTTTTCGTGTTCACATTTTCTATATCACTACAGGCCATTTGACAGGAAGCAAAGGGTACATAATTGCACTGAAATGGAACATGCTGGCCACATATTTCCACATATGACCTTTGCGCAGTTCTTCACATTACAGCCGAATCCAATTTCATGCTATCGTCTGTTTCTATTCCTTTCTGACTCATTTACCACACATTCCCTTTTTTACAATTTTTTGGTGTAATACTTTTAGGCTTTCTTTCTACCCTGTCCCTCTATTCTACTTTCCTCCTCTTCTGTTTCGTTATTCCTCCTCCACTCCTTTCGACATTGCCTCTCAACGTTTTCAACTATGTTCTTTTAGCTAATGGAATACCTAGCAAAGCAGGCGATTCAGCTCCAAAGGAAACTTTATTTTCTACAGCATGGAATTCAGCCTTCGTCTATAAAATATATTGTTAGAATTAACAAGAATATTGTCCCTACCCTATCAATATGTTTCAATTTCGGGAAAATTCGGCTGGATGAATGAAAAAAAAAATTCTTTCTGAAAGCCAACTGTATGACTGTTTATATTAAGTTTTGTTTGTACTAAACTCCTAAATAAAAATAGTATACTCGTATTTTCGTACTATATTGTAGAAATTGCTGTTAAAAATCTCAAGCATAAACAGAGTAACAGCAATACATTTACATTTTGTGTGTCTAGTTAAACTAAATATCTAATTGTATTTCGAAATAGTTGAATGGCTTATGTTGCAATTTAATGAAGAATTGTTATGATTAGGCACTTGAAAGTGCAATGTGTAGGCTGTATACAAGTTAATAAGATGTCATATTCATTGCAATCCGCGATAGGTAATACTCCTTTCTTTTGGGACCTACAGAGCACAAGACAACTTTTTCGCCTCTCTCTCACACGAGTCTAAATCCCGAATACAATTTTTATATCTTGATGACTGGTTGACCGTTCATCATAGTATAAATTTTTTATCACCAACTTGATGCACAAACTTCTTGTTTATTTACATATAATATATTAATTAAAATCCTCTACATGTTTCTAGCATGACCTGCTCATCTTCAGGAGGTCCACTTCGTAATTGTATATATGCGGTCTCTGGTATCGTCACACTCTGCAGTTGACTGTCTTGTGCACCGGTTAAGAAAGAAAGAGTTCTTTCTTAACCGGTGCACAAGACAGTCACCTACAGAGAGTGACGATACCAGAGACCGCATATATACAATTACGAAGTGTACCTCCTGAAGATGAGCAGGATATGCTCGAAACATGTAGAGGATTTTAATTAATGTATTATATGTAAATAAACAAGAAGTTTGTGCATCAAGTTGGTGATAAAAAAGTTACAATTTGTATAGTCTTCTTGAAATCATGTAAGGAAGTTTTGCGGAGGATATGAAGTATAATTTCTTTTAGGTTCATTCTGATTTACTACTCCTTGCAGCTTCGTAGATTATTACAAAATTTTGGAGAAAAATTTTGCCTCCGCTATCAGAGTAGAATATGAAGGTGAGGTGGAAGATGGAAGAAACTTATCTTGCGATATATTCATAACCACCTGGGCCTGCAAGGTTACAGTGTTATCACATGGAAGTTTGAAGTTTGAAATTTCTTTGCTTTATTAAGTAAAAGGTCAATGGTAGTTCTTTCTCCAAGAGTGATACTTGGGGTCAGATTTTATTCAGCTTAATCCTAAAGAATACATAAAATTTTGATAACGCATAAATAAACTAAGAAAAGCAGAAAGCAGAATAAACATGGCTGAATTAGGCATCTGCCTCTCTGTACATCCTTAAAAGATATTTTTGATTGGCCGTGTCTCAAACCGATACTGGACGATGCTTTAAACAATTTAAAAATACGTACTAAAAATCGTCTGTCGCGAATAACCCTTGGAAGCAAAGCCAAAAAAAAAAAACCAAATTAGCACGAAATTGAATAGACCATTACGAGACTGCCTTTGTGTGGCATTTAGATAGGTAAAATAAATAAGATGGATTATGCAACTTTCCTTAGTATCGGCAGCTACTTTTCGAGATGGAAGATCACAACAAATTTCCTTTGACATTAAATCTGTTGACAGCCGGTGAACAAATAAACACCTTCAAGGTGCTTACGGACTTTAAACGAGAGGATGTTGTACTGCTGTATTAGTAATTTTGATAGAAGATTATTTGTCCTCAGACAATCATAATTAATTCTGCTGAATCCAGGGGAATTCCTTATGGAACTCTCATCCCTAAGGAAATTTTAATGTGTCACTACTGTGGTCTCGTCCACGCAAATATTGTGCAAATATTTAAATGGGTTTATGTGTATGTTGTTGTTGAAGAAATTTATTGTTAATTATTTTATCACTATGAGATCAAAGGTTTATGGTTATTATCTGTATATATTGAAGTAAATTAAATGATACCATGATAAACTTTGCGGATGACACCATGCATTTCGAAATTCAAAACTAGAGCATAATATTTGTTTAAGAATTACATATCTGTTCAGCCAAATTTATATAGTGACTCATTAACATGTCGTCTGCAATTTAACATGTCTATGCATGAAAGAATGATGTTATACTTGACAATGCTTAAAGAGAGCGATAGACATCCGCATACCTCACAAATTCGCGCTTCTTGAAGAAAGTATCAACACTGTTTTCTACGTAGACATATTCGGGCTTGGGGGTATGTAGCAACAAAAGACATTCTCAACAACAATGCTTCGAAAACATCTAACAGTATTTCGTAATTTGGCTTCTTAATAAACGAATCATAGATTATTTCTCTAAATTTTTATATTTACTGAGCAATATGATTTAAGCTCTATTTCGTTTAGTTTTAAAATTACTGAATTGAATTATGTGACTCAATATTGGATAAAGAATTAAACTAGAAATTTCCTATCTTTAAGATGACAAATAAAATTAAATATATTGAAAGAAGGATGTCCAGGATTTGAACCCAATTCTTTTCCGTAACACGAATTCCATTTCGTAAGTACGCGTTACACGGGACATAAAAGTACATAGTTGGAACTTTATAAAAAATGTAACTTAACTATCTGGATTACCTCACAGCAGTAAAATGCAGCGTTAGATTAAATACCACACTTTCTTTAATAATCTTCTGTGTTCATGATGGGTATAAATGTTTTACATATTTTTTAATTCAAGAAATGACTAATTCAGTTTTTCTTTTTAACGTTTAACCCAGAGTTCTGAGAGAAGAAAAATAACAAAAGACGAGTTGGTGGTTTTTGATTTAACAAGTGTTTATTCTACCGCGACAAACTACGTTCCACGCTGATGGTGGCAAGGGGAAAATACCCCACCGCAAAGTGGGAGGGACGTTTCAACTGAGAAAAGGGTTGCTACAGTAAAAGAATGGAAATGGGAGAAAGGAAGGCGGAGATATTTGTGAATTCGAATGTGACTTGCTCTCCATCTGTATGGAAATGCGAACCCGTTCTACACAAGGAACTACTTGCTAGGTTCCACTTCTTCAAGCTTTACCGACGTTGATAGCCACGCATGCATGAATCATTGAAATGACGGTGGTCGCCCGCATCGCTTTAAGCTTTTCAACTGCCTTCGAGTTCAGGCTACTGTAACAGTGAAGGAGGTGGACAAATGTCAAATATTGGAAAGCGTCTAGCTGCTTCCGCAACAAGGGAGATCGGCTTGTTAATACTCAAATATAATATAATATAATTTGTAGTAGTGGGTTGGCAGAGGTGGTGGAAAATATTCTATGTGTAATCCCCGCTACATACATCGATAGAGGAAAGATGCTGGTACAGTATAGCGGCGAATTGTGGGTGATTTGTGGGTTACATAAGGAAGACTGGTTAAGCTGTTTTAGTGATTGCATTTAGGAAGCCATGAAAAACAAAGAAGGACAAACGTGCTGCGCTTTGGTGATAATATCAGTAGCTGTAATGAAGCAACATTTGTGATATTTATTTCGCAAGCCAGATGGTTCTTTGTGCTTTTCTATCTTATCCATCTGCTCCCTTGCAGCCCTCACGTACGTGTAGCTCCCGTTGAAATTCCTTGAGTGGTGAAATCAATTACCAATTTTTTTCTGCCTTCTCATTGCTCTTCTTCTTCTTCTTCTTCTTCACCAAATTATATCTTCAATCACACAGAATGGGGTTAATATGGCTTAAGAATGGAACTGCTTGAGATATGTCTTGATGAGAGGAATGGAAATACAGGCCACAGGCGGTTTAGAATTAGGATCACAGACAGAGACTTAAATAAATTGTCCCCTGTGGCGTGGAAATAATAATTTTCTCGTGCTTTGCATAGTAATATTTTCCATTAATTTTCATCGAAGCACAACTGATTCTCAAAGCCACTGCTGTGTGTTCTTTTCCATCTTCATGAGGAAGACAAAACGTTACGAGCAGAACTTATAAAGTCTGGTTTCCTATGTCTAGATTCCTAGTTCTACGTTTCTATTTGTGTTATTATTCTTACACTTCATTTCATTTTTAAATATGTTACTTATACGGATTATGTCGGATGTAAAATCGAAGTGTGTGTCGTCTTGAAGTTTGGAATTGTTTACATTCAAGTAACAGAAATTTTACTTAATTCATTCTGTCTGTAACAGTCCAGTGCACTCAGTCACAACTACACTTTTTAACTTTCCGTTTATTACTTACTACTACATGTTTCGGTCATTATATTTTGTACTTAATATTTTTATTACTCCTCTTTTGGGTGTTACATTTAGTGTATTTTAGTAGATCTATTATAAAGTGGAAGCCATTTATGTAACTTGCTTCTTTTTGTACTTGCATTTGTTCTACCTGATAATGGTCCAACAAATGATCGAAATGTGTAGTAGGAAGTAATAAATCAAACGTACAAATATCAGGTGTTGTGATAGTGTGGACTGGAGTGTTAATGGTTAACAACGGGTGTGGTTGCTCAGAATATATTCCATTTTCTTGGCACATTACATAAACTTGGTTTCAGTGGTTCACCATTGAACATAAGAAATTAAATAAATATTTACATTACATTCAAGGTATTTTAAATTCTACAAATTTGTTAACTTAAATAACAGTTGCATGTTTTCAAGATCTATTACCACACGTAATTCAAGAGCTCTGAAATAAACTGCAATAGAATGAAGCAGCCTAATAAATTTGTACGAAAAATATTTGGTTAGTAGTGGTTTTAAGAAATTAAAATTTACGGCGTTGGATTTATGCCCAGTGTCACAATATTAATATGAGATTTAAAGGAAAATGTTTTTATACACGATTCAAGAGGATTATCAGCCTTCAACTCTGACTTAATACCCTTGGGAGTTTCGAAGTGGGACAGAAACGTCTAGTTCCGTGTGAGAAGTCTGCCTGTGCGTGTGTTGTAAATTCAAGGGTTACATCGGTACGGGTTCTATGTCACATTTTTCATCCCACAGCTTCTTGCTCTGAATAGTCTACTTCATTCACGCCATTACTTTGGTGTTTATGTGCATAATGAAATAGGGACTTGTGTATCAAAGTCCTGAGTAGTGCAGTCATGGGTCACACAAAGTCTCAAACACAGGAATAATTATATGGTAAGAGAAAGTTATCATTGGTTGGCAATATCGTATTGATATTGAAATGTAAGAGTTAATTAAGAGGTTTGAAAGTCTGAATACTGAGGAAATAATTTCCATAAGCATCGTGATATACTTTCTCAGCGGTAGTAACTGTTGAGTTGGAGAACCTTTGAAGCAAGTTTGTAAACCCTCTAGAAAATTGTCAAACAATAAGAAATTTTTACTTAAATTGTGGCAGTCGGTTAAGCTTCAAGTCAGATTAATGTCCACTATGCAAGGAAACAGGAATTGTTATAAATGAGCGAGATATACGAAGCTATACTATTTAACTAAGGCATGTTAAGTACTGCCGCTTAATACTAAGGCACAAGTTCCTAAATCTTGTTTCTTACCTCTGGTAATGCCAAATATTCAGATTAATTAAAAAGTCGAATAGTTGTTGCTCTCTTACTGGAAGAATAATTCTTATGCTACCATCAGACAGGACAAACATTTGTGTGATCGGTTGCTGTCCCACAGTAATTTTCACAAAATAACTTCAAAATTCGAGCAAAATTAATTTATGATTTATAACTTTTTTCAGCTTCTTTTAGAACAAATTATATTCAGATGCCAAAAAACACAGTGTAATGCTGTGTCATCAGTTACCCTTATTACTGTTAGTCCTCGTTGTACGTTAACTTTACTTTCAATTTTAAAATTTATTTAAATATTATAATTACTTGTGATAAAGTATGTTTACTTGCTGTTTAAAATATTATTTTTTTCTATTTCTAAATTTATTCCACAAAAAGCAAAACGATTTTTAGTTCAAGGCATCGATTTTTGTAAGAAACATTTATGCTAGTTATTCTTAAAATTATGTAGGATAGGCGCCAATGCGTCCTATACGCATTAGAGGAACAATCAGAAATGATTTTTGTGGGCGAATATATAGAAATTCGTCCTGGCACGGAAGCTGATGTTACTGTGACCAACAGTTAACACATTCTGTTGAGCACTACATTTTAGTGTTCTTTCTGGCCAACTAGATAAGTCTGTGTAGGAAATGTGGACAGTCCAGAGTTTGGTGGCAACTTATATGACAAGCCAGTGTTATGTAATTTTTATGCAGCATTACAAATATGTATTTAAGAAACATGTATGGAATAAAAATTTACCTCCTGGGAAACATAAATGGATACACACAGTCCGACAATTATATAATGAGACTGAGGTTATAGAATAAAACTGGAACAAGACTTGAGTACTATCTGTATTTTATTCAAAGTACATCCCTTCTGCATCAATACAGCGAGTGGAAAGATCTAGCAAAGAATGGAACGACCTCTGTACGTCTTCTTGTGGTATGGCCCGAAGACTCGATGTAACAGCCCGTTTGATGTCTTGAACATCTTCAAAGAGGCGCCCTTTCAATGGTATCTTCAGTTTGGGGAACAGAAAATAATCACAGGTGGATAAATCAGGGGAGTAGGGCGGATGATTGAGCACGCACACTTGTTTTCGGGCTAAAAATTCTTGTACAGCAACTGCCCGGTGAACCGGTGCATTGTCGTGAAGAAGAATCCAACTTCTTGGTGCTGTGTACTCGGGCCGGACACGGCGAATCCTCTTCCATAGGCCTTCCAAAACACTCAAATAAAAACTTCTAGTGACATTTTGTCACTCAGGGACAAACTCGTGGTGAATAATTCCCTTGCTGTCGCAGAAACACAAAAGCATTGTCTTCACTTTTGAGTTTTGAAGACGAACTTTTTTTGCCTTTTGGTGATGCTGGTGACTTCCATTAAGCACTTTGGCGTTTAATTGTGGGATCATAGCGAAAACACCAAGTTTCATCCTCTGCTACAACCGAATTCAAGAAATTTTTATTTCTACGAACAGTTTTAATGATGTCTTTTGCGTACTGAACACGCTCGTGTCTTTGATCATCAGACAATGAATGCGACACAAATCGGGAAGTGACCTTTCTCTTGCCCAAGTCTTCCACTAAGATTTGACGAATCGTCTCCCTGTTAACACCAAACTCATCAGCCATCATTCTCACAGTCGCACAACGTTCTTCTTGTATTCGTTCTCTCACTTTCGCAA
>Ga0268261_10003061_pt1 | contig 12162 bp, 11 predicted proteins | sample TergutNc150P1_FD_190353 | JGI IMG/M metagenome (GOLD analysis project Ga0268261, IMG submission 190353) | Nasutitermes corniger P1 segment gut microbial community from laboratory colony in Florida, USA - Nc150 P1 (SPAdes) (version 2) | ecosystem: Host-associated > Arthropoda: Insects >... | reverse complement strand
AAAAAAGGTAGCATTATGAAATAAACGGAATTTTGAAGAGAAAAACGGAGAGTGTGCAGCATGTTTAAAATACTCAGTACTTATATTTGTTAAAAAAAAAAAAAATATATATATATATAATGCAACATCTGGAGGGTAGCGGTACGCCCGTCCTATATATAGGACGCACGGTTCTTAAAGGTTAAATTTTAGCATACTATTTATGTAAAATGTGAATATTTATGAACCAAAAAAAGGTAACATTATGAAATACACGACATCTTGTGGAGGAATAAACGAAGATGGTGCGAGAAATTAAAAAAAAATCATTAAATATATTTGTTGACTAAATATATAAAAAGCATTCTCTGGAGATTAGCGGTACGTCACGTCTGTCCTATGTATAGGATGCCTGCTGCCTAAAGGTTCATAATTTCACGGGTTTTATGCTTTGGGTTCTGAATGAATACTAACACTATATGCTTTACTAAATATGAGGCCGTATGTTTTAGCGCATAAATCGTTCGGTCTTTGGGCTGTATCTTCGTAGGCTTGATGTCTACGCAACAGTGTTAAGGTAATGACGTCACGTTCTAATTTGTGAATTGATTCGTGCGTTATGACTTTGGAACACATGTGTAAGGAAACTGGTGGTTATGAAATAGTAATGTCGATAGGGCAGGTTATTGTGTGTAATTTGCGCGAAGTGAAGACATTGACGGGCTGTAGTGCGAGTATCCTCTTGTTACGACAGGGAAATACTTGTTGTATGTTTTCTTCTGGGTAATTCCCCGGCGTCTGAATTTTATATGCCGACGTTTCGGAACACTCTGTCTATGAAGATGGAACAGATAGAGTGTTCCGAAACGTCGGCATATAAAATTCAGACGCCGGGGAATTACCCAGAAGAAAACATACAACATACAGAACATGTTGAAAGTTTGAAATCAAGAAGGAAATACTTAAATAAATTTCTTTGGGATTTGATATTAGAATTTAAAAAAAGACGGTTATCAGACGAATGCAATTTTGAGTGACGTAGTTGCAGCACAAACTGTAAGAATTTGTAATTACTTCTAAACTTTATTTTTTAAATGCAGTATTGGAACATAACCTCAAATACGTACTTCAGTCTAAATGTATCTTCGCACCTCTCATTTTTGTACAAACAAGGGTTCAGTGTAATATTCATTGAAATTGAAAGAAGAACAACTATGATTTTATGCAACGCTGCGACGATGACTGGCTTTAGAACAATACTTTCACGAATATATCTGAAGTAAATTAATAAAAGTTACAATTTTTTATAAAATGTAAAATTTTAACACCATATTTAATTTCACCTTTAAAAAGGAGAATTGATTTCTGACTTTTGACCTACACACGTTCGTAAAGAAAAATCCAAAAAGATGCAACAATGTAACAAAATTTTTATTATTCCATATTTATATAAAGCTCAATATGTTTCGGGCGACACACCGCCCATCATCAGAAGCCTAAAACTGCACTGGCAGCCTCTGGTTATTTTATACGTGGAAGGTTGCTGGACGTTGTCAGGCACACTGTGCCTAACAACGTCTACCAACTACACGTCCAACAACCTTCCACGTATGAAAAACCAGACGCTGCCAGTGCAGTTTTAGGCTCCTGATGATGGGTGGTGTGTCGCCCGAAACATGTTGAGCTTTATATAAATATGGAATAATAAAAATGTTGATATATTGTTGTATCTTGTTGGATTTTTTTTTTTACGAATTGTACTATGATGCACGGATCCACGAACGTAAAGCCTACACACGTTCGTTTGAATAGCGCTACTGATTCTGATATCTGTTTTATATTATTCCTTATTTGGGCTGAGTTGTTCAATAAATAACCTTCAAATGAGTAGGAATATAAAGTGAGATGTTAACCCTTAGGTTACTAATGTCATATATATATGGAGCGCCTATTCTTGATGTTTCTAGATCACACACAACGACGCAGCACAGTCGGTAGGACTCCTCTGGACGAGTGATCAGCTCGTCGCAGAGACCTCTACCTGACAACACACGACACTCACAACAGACAAATATCCATGCTCCCGGTGGGATTCGAAACCAAGATCTCAGCAGGCGAGCGGCCGCAGTTCTTCTTGCAGTTCTCTCAGACTGGTTCCACTACACTTCACCGATGCGTCTGTATCTACTTAGAAATTGACATATTCTTATATTACAAAAAATTGGAATATAAATTGACAAATTGAGATAGCCCTAGATTGTTTTGTAATTTTCCCTTTCTTAGATTTTCTCAGTCTTGACTTTTCCCCTTGTATTATTCCCTCTCCCTTATAACTAGAACGTTTGTAAAACCTGTTTATTGGTTCCACCTTGCCTACAATATATTGTGGTTTGTAGAGTACTTTATTAATGGACTTTCTGTAATTTGAAACTCTAATAGGAATTGAGCGACGTTTAAAATTGTGAGCTGGGTTGTGCCAACGATTTATAGTTCAGCTTTTGATTGTCAGTGTATGTGAAAAGTACTTCATCCATTTTTATGGTACTGATGTTTTAGAAATTGTGTCCCTGACGTAAAATATTTCCATTAGCAGACGGTGGTAATGTTCTAGGAATCCAACATTTCAAAACAACAAGTCTTTGATAACAGCGTTGATGATAGGAGGTATGCTTAGGTATACCTTTATTAATAATAATAATAATAATAATAATAATAATAATAATAATAATAATAATAATAATAATAATTATTATTTTTGTTATTATTATTATTATTATTATTATTATTATTATTATTATTATTATTATTATTATTATTATTATTAATATCCTAGTGTGAGAACCCTAAATGTACAAGCTTGATATGGTTATCTGCATTCACTCCCTCACATACTGTTGCAATATTGTACAGGAAGTTGCATTAACAAGCACTTGCATTAGTGTCAAATATATTGTCATCTTTATTCTTTTAAGTTGTTGCACAACGAAGATTCATGGCAATTAACCGACGTTTCGGGATAAATTATCCGTCCCACCTTCGATAATGGCGCCGTTAATTTCGGACACGTCGGTATGTAACTATCGGTCTGCGCTGCATAATATCCCAGTAGAGAGAAGATTTCAGTTGTTACACTTTAGCGGAAACCTCAAATGAGGCTGAAAATAAATACTTCACTTTACCCTACAGCTCTAAGGTATTTAAATTTATTTATTTACTTATACATTCAATAATTACGATTTATCTAATGTAATGTATTTTGTAGCAAAGAATATGACGCACGTAAATGTAAAGTTTCATAACTGATATTCAGTATCGACAAACGGAGAAATTTTTATGAACCCAGAATTTGTAGACAAAATACATTTAGTTGTGTTTGTTGCAGCCTACGTTTTTCTTAAGCTTATAGCATTGAGGGTCTAACATTGACCTTTAGATGCACTGAGAGTAAAACAGTGATATCAGACATGATTACGTCAGAAAGTACGTAATTCTCTGTTTTTCAGAAAACCAGTTTTTCACTCTCTAGACACACTGTAATAATTCAGCTTGTTACATTTTTTATGATGGTCAGGACGAAGGCTGTTATTTTTATGGTTTTAAATGTGCATGTCAATGAGCAAGGTGTTTTGAGTTGGTGAAATCTCATAATTCTGGGTTACTGAAGCCCGGAATTAGCTCCAAAACACCGAACATAATTAGTGTGTTTCTGCGTGATTATACTCAGCAGTTCCATACAAACGGTTTGTTAACATCTCAGTTCAGGCCATAAACCCTACTGTGCGTCACATTCAGACAACCTACTTTAGATCATCTCAATATGTTAGGCTGTATATCGTAAAGCATTCTTTTTCCCGATGAGTCCAATTTTCCTTCGGCCCTACAGTCCGTCATCTTGGTTTCGAGCTTCTTTCTTGGCACCTTACAGAGGAAGAACCAAATAAAAATTAAACATAAAATTTGTTGTATAAGCTTATGCATTAAATTTGCACCGAAATTTTGTGTTAAAAAGTAAATTAAATTATTATTATTATTCTAATATATCCAATCATATATACACTTTATCAGTAAATTTAACTCTATCCATTACAGTGTGACAAATACCAGATGCTGTAGATACAGTTGTTTGCGCTCCTGATGATTGGTGACAGTACCACCCGAAACATATAGAGCAGCTTCCGGATAAAATAAACTGTGTAATGTTGCATCTTGTTGGATATATTATAATATTATTACGATGCACTGACCCATGAGCTTTAAATAAATTATTATTATTATTATTATTATTATTATTATTATTATTATTATTATTATTATTATTATTATTATTATTGGACATAAATTGAAATTCTACCCACGGACCTAGCAGAAGAAATTTTCATTTTTATTCTTTCGTATTTCTATGCATCAAGAAACACGGCAATGTCTTCGAGGATATTATATTCTTGTATGTGTGATTAACCTTATTTCGCCACTCTCAAAACGCATAGATCAGTGCCTTTACAATTGTGCGTTTTTTCCAGATCTTTGTCATAATTATAGAAATTTCTCTCATCCACATTTATTTAGAATCTGAAGTTCATCGAAAACAAAAGTTTGCAATTACGGAACAAAATATATCTCTTTGACTATCCCATTAAAATTCATTTTTAGGTAAAGTTGTAAATATGTGTACATTGTTTTGTATGGGATTCACAAAACATCAGTACAAATACGTATATTTTGGATACCACGTTACAAAATATGCTGAATATCAAAAATTACTTTCTCACCAAACTAAACATCCATTTATCTTTAAGCAATATTTTCGAATTTTCGTCATTTTGAAGATAGTACATATATTTACTGATGTCTCCGATCAACTTTATGTCTCCGTCTTGAGTCATCACTTCTTCTTGCAGTTCTCACAGATTGGTTCCAATACACTTAACCGATACGTCTGTATCTATTTATAAATTGACATCTTCTTATATTATAAATATTGCAATTTAAATTTATAGCGCTGAGATAGCCCTAGATTGTTTTGTAATTTTTCCTTTCTTAGATTTTCTCAGTCTTGACTTTTCCCCTTGTATTATACTCTCCCCCTTATAACTAGAATGCATGTAAAACCTGTTTATTACTTCACCCTTCCTACAATATATTGTTGTGTATAGAATATTCTATTAATCGACTTTCTATAATTTGAAACTCGAGGTGGAAGTGAGTGAAGTTTAAAGTTGTGAGCGAGGTTGTGCCAAGGTTTTGTAGTTCGGCGTTTAGTTGTCAGTGTATGAAAAATGTACTGCATCCATTTTTATGGTACTGATGTTACAGACAAACATCTTGACTCTTACGTAAAGCATTTCCATTAATAGACGTTTTAATGAACATGTCTTTGAGTGCAGTGTTGAGGATAGAATCTATGCCCGCGTATGGTAATAATATTAGTAATAATAATAATAATAATAATAAGCACACATACTTCGGAAAGTGCTAACGTAAAGATACAATGGAGTCAACGCAGGAACTAGCGATATACGCACCATGAATAATTACATCAGAATAGTTGCAACACAATGTTCCCTAGCGACATGGTTTGTCTCAGGAATATAAGTGTAGATACCCTGCATAAAGGAGATACCGAGGATAATAATAGTAATAATAATTAGACAATGGACACTATTATGACGATGTGAGTCGAAACAAGACGTGATGGTTAGGTAACGATGTTATGGAATCAACAAATGCAAACCGACCCAAGAAAACCTAAAAACAAAACGGACATTAATATCAATGATAATGAAAGAGGAACGTGTTTGTTAATAGAGTCCCAATTTCTGGAGACAGGAATGTGATTAAGAAGGTAGTTGAAATGATTCTAAAATGTAAAGACCTTATAATAGAAATTTAGAGCATGTGCAATGCGAAAGCCAAAGTGATACCTGAAATAGTAGGGACAACTGGAACTATCCCATAATCACTCAGACAATACCTCAGCAACATTCCAGCAATGCACGATATCAAGTAACTAGAAAAACAGCGGTACTGGACTCTGCAAAATGTCTGGAAAGTGTTAATGTAAACGTAAAATCATATTTCACGTGCTACATAACCTTATGTGTAGCACAGACTGTAAATACATAACAGCACTGACTTTATGGGCCGTAGAAACATATTTATTTTCAATTATATATTTGTGAATATCCTGAATAAAATTGTTGATAAATATTATAAAATTAATAAACATAATAATGTAGTGCTAAAATTTAGTTATGTAACAATACAATGCCTGTAATGGTAATAATTAAAAACTCTGAAGAGAATTATCCACGTAATAATTTGGCACGTATTATAAAGAAATTTAAGAACTAAGGTCACTCCTGATTGTTACCCTGTTATACAAAAAACGAGTAGAAACGGTTTTCTAATGTGGCAAACTGGCACAATGTGACAAAGCAAATGGAAAATATGGACAGAATTTATTATCGATTTCTACACATGTAGCATAGGAATGAAAATATTAAATTACATTTTAAAAAGAAACGTAATAAAATGCGTCATTATTCAGTAATTAGGGGAACTAAATAGTGTCCGGACATCTAAAGTGTCCGCTCATATGTTTCTCACCAAAGACCCAGAAATTAAAAATGATTTATTTTTATAGACAGCAACAAAATACCTTTTAAAATATTTAGGAATTCGCGTAAATCAGAGCATGTACAAACAATCATATAATGTACATTGTAACTGTGTTTACTCTTTAAGAATTAATTTTTAGGTTCCAATTGTAACATGCCAAATCAGCTGTTAATTAAGGGTCATTGCAATAATTGGAATTTAATATATACACACACATTTAAATGGTTCCAGTATAAAGAATAGGGTGAAAGTTTTTGATGAGGATTGAAGATGAGTTTAAACGTCTTTTGATTGAAAATATAGCGGACACTAAATTCCGGTGAATTGCGCTAGACAACAAGTATAGCTTCAGTTGTAAGGCTTCCGAGTATTTTGCATACTCACAGGACGTTGTGTTCCAGGGAATGGTTGAATTATATCTTTGGAACTTTGAAGAAGGAACCACATCCAAGACACGAATTTATTGCGTCAAAATCGAAGTAAACCATGTGCTCCCTCACGCAGTACAGCTCAGGGCGAATTTCTCAATTATTGGCCAGTTGGTCTGATGTTAAACTCACCACTCAATGACCGACCAAATGAGAACTCTGTAAGATGAAAACGAACTAATGTCTCCGAGTCACCTGCCGTCACCAGAACCCATTAACCATTCGTCTGACAACTCACTGCTCTCCCCATCCTATCCTCACCGGTAAGTGACAGGTTAGTTGTCCCATCAGACCACAAACAGAGATTAAATAATTATCGACATTACAACATAATTAATAATCGTAATTATTTGGCGTGTTGTCACTATTCCACGGCGAACTTGGAACACTAATCCCCTGGACATTTCATGATATTACAGAACCACTTGATAGGAAACGTGACCGCACTTGACTCTCAAGGACTGAGGTACAAGAATGGGAATTGGTAGACAGTGGTGCCTTCAAAACAGGTCAGCTGTCTCACACAGCCCCTTCCACCTGTTTGCTCTCCATGTATATGTTAATTTATATTAAGTTAGGAAAGGAGAAGGATCCATCATAAAATCGAAAAACAAAATAAGTGCAGTTTTTGCACTTCAGATAAAGCAACCAATTATCGATGTACATATCAACATAAGTATGTTCAGTCTTGGGATCAGAATTCCAAGTGTGTAATGGAAAATCGCTAACACTGACTGTTTTGGGCGAGGCGGACTGTACATATCACGGACATGTGTATCAGATGTGTGTAATGTCTGTCAGTAACAAGGTGTCATGCAAGATCTGATTTTACGTAAGGGTGACACTGCAAATTTTCTCCAATATAAATTCATTTTATATGCTTAGAATTTCTTTAGTCTATGACGCTTAATTTTTCAGTGCATATCATTGCAGTACTGGCCTTGTGGCAACTTACCGTCAGCAGTGGCTTCTTACAGGCAGTCAGCCAGTTCCTTACCGCAGAGGTCCACCAAGCAGAACATCACCTTCTTTTTACGCGAAGTGAACACTAGAATTAAATTGCTTCAGGTATGACGCCAAAGTTGGCTTTTAAGACAGCCAGATTATTACCGAATAGGGGACAATCTTGTCTTCAACCGAAAATATAAGGTCCATGAACGTCTATAAATCCTTCACCAATATAATCTTTAACAGCTCCAGGTCACAGATCAACAAACTGGACTTATCGAACGAGAAAACTCACACATTCGGTTTGTCACTCTGTTCCTTATAGATTCTCTGTAGCTGTTCTCCTATAGTTGCCTTCAGCAACACACAGTCCTTAAGATTGCCTACAAACGGTGTTGGTTTTACGTAAGGGATATCGAGTTTCTGCCAGAAGTTGAAGTTTCGATTGAAATGAAGAAACAAGCCAAAGATGATGGCAGCGATAAAGGAGATCAAATAGAATGTTAGGGACTGTAAGAACAGTAATATTGTTAGGAAGGAACCGAGATAAGTTTCGTAGATGTGTTACAGTAAGTTTGTAATATATCGCCTTAATAATTCAATGCCAATTTGCAAAATCTTGAATATGTACTATGTCCTCGCAATTCAGTGTAAACTGAACGTTTGTTCAAAATTTCATTCCTCAGAAAATCTTCACCAAATGTAAGATTACTTAATGTAATGCCACTAAATACTTTGTCACTCAACAAGTATTGATGAACTGCTGGGCTTCTAAAAAAGTGGTGTACTGCCAAACAGTGAAACGTCATATTCTCGCAACATGCAATTCGGCCATGAATATTTTAAACAGCAAGGACAATTTAGTTTAAAAATAGTGTGAGAATGTTTTCTTTGGCGCAGCGCACGCTACACAAACACAACAAACCAACTTCCCTTCCCTCAGTTGCATTTGTACTTGCGAACACAGCATTGAAGCGGTTTCGCACCTACGCCTCAGACGACACATTCGCCAGGACAGGAAAATAAATATTATGTTAATGAACTGTATACCTGTTCTGTCGGGTGGAAAGAATTCTTAAGTGAATAGAATATTTTATTGAATTATTTATAAGCTACAATTTATAATTGATGCTGAAAGTGTCCCATGATTTATGAAGGCGGTACCGCGTTTAGTTGCCTCTAAAGATGCTGTACGATCATACAAGACGTCGGTACGTGTTAGCGATACTTATGGTGCAGCATCCAAGTAGACATCACTGTTTAACTCCAGTGTTGTGACAGCCCTAAATGTTGCAAGATTGATATTGTTAGCTGCATTCACTTCCTGATATTCCGTTGTAATTTTGTACAGGAATTTAATATTTATGGGTCTGTGCATTGTAATATTCTAGTATATAATTCCAACAAGATGCACAAGTCACAGAGTTTATTTAATCTGAAAACTGCTCTACATGTTTCGGGCGTCACTATCACCCATTTTCAGGAGTACAAAACAACTGTAACTACAGAATCTTGTAACCGTTACAACATACTGTTGTCTGCTGCTATCATGGAAGAGTTGGAACCATTTTGAGTGTGTTGTGTGTGGCGTACGCCAACAATAGCATACTCAGATTACATAACTTGTGCATCTTGTTGGAATTATATACTAGAGTATTTGTGCAAGAAATTACATTAACAAGCACGTGAATTAGAGTCAAATATATTTCCACCTCCTTTTCCCTGAGATGTTACGCAGCGTAGATTTGTAGCGAGTTACGGACGTTTCGGTGTATCATATCGCTCCATTCTGACGGGGCGAGCAGCTCTTGGGTAGCTTGTCCCTTGAATGTAAGTCCGTTAGTTTGCCTCGAAACGTCGATAAATAAATTACAATCTACGATTCTTAATGGAAACCTCACTAACAAACATTTCCGGGGGCAGGACAAATTTTTTTAATCAGAATTGTAGAATTCCACAAAATATATTTGTTTGTGTTTAGTCCAGCTCGGCTCCTAACGTTCAATGAATCTACCTTACCCTCAGCTGCATTGAAATAAAACAGCAGGGTGACTTCGGCCATGTTTGCCTCGAAAAGTACGTATGTTTCTGAGAACTACGTACTTTTTCTTGTCTCATCACTGTGCTATTATTCAGCTGTGTCGGTTTGTATGATAATGAGAATAATTATGGTTGTTATGATAATCTTAATAGTGCGTTTCTTTTAGGAAAGTGTTGGATCGCGAACGCCTCATCCTTTCGGCTACTAAACTCTGGAATCACCGCCAGGACACCGAACATATTTAGTGTATTTCTGTTTGATTATAATCAGCAGTTCCGTACAAACGGATTGTTAAAACGCAGTTCAGGCCTAACTCCTACCTGCACGTCACATTCAGACCACTTACATTACATCATCTCAGTATATGATGCTACATATTGTACAATTTTCTTTTTCTTGTTCAGTCCAACTTTATTTCGGCTGGACAGACGTTTATTTTTTCTAGATTTCTCAGGGCCAAAGAGCAAATATTGAGCCCTGGCAGCTAGCATCTTCCAGAGAAATAAACTACTGGAATTTTTTTTTAAATTTTATATTATACAAGAATTATCGTATTATTTTATTAGGAAAAAATGTTTTTCATCTAACCACGGATACGAATGTCGGTACGTATTAGGCTTTGCGGATGTGAAACGCTTGAACTCACTAGGGTGTTCTTCCGCTAGGGCTTTTGGCACTAGAAAATAAGAGACGCTTCTCCCGTTATTCTGTTGTTGGTGACACAACGATATACATACATGTACAGATTCTATTCTTTCGAGGTCCATAAAAATTTCTGTTTGAAGTGAATACCGGAAACTGATCATTGCATATTTAATGGAACTTATTTATTCTTCTTTCAAATATCCTATTTTGAAATCACTTTCTCCTTAAATCGCAAGTGAATTAGAATGGTCTCTTATTTTTCTTCTTTCCTTTGTTAATATAATTTTCTGCTTTCGTTGCAAAAAATTTGAATTGCCCTTTTACATACTACAAAGATACACGAGTCTTCATGTAATGGATATGTCATCAGCAACAAGCCGAATTTGATGCAATAATTTTCTCTAAATTTAAAGTTTATAGTAGATATAATTCTTCAGGAAAATTAGTATAATTTTCTTATTGATATCAAGTGTTTTTCAGAAAATCTTCATTTTTCCCCTGCTACAGAAAACAACAAATAGAAGTGCCCATTCTATATATGTTATGTGTATGATTCAAGAACTCTTGGTGTTAATTGACGTGTTGACGTTTCGCTCACTGTACCAATATTTCATTCTGTATAACCAGCAAAATCATTAGGGTAACTATAATTTGTTTACAAGATTTTCGTTGGCAGAGCATACAAGAAAGAAATTATTCGAAGCTTTGCCTTTGCGTAGTAATTTGAAACAAGTTTGCTAATGGCGATTTCATTCTTCAGACTTCCTTTAGAGTGCCTGAGAAAGGCTAAAGCAACTGAAAATAACTATGCAGAGCAGACATCTTCGCCTGAAAATGTCCGGACCCGTTTCTGCGAAGAAAATTAAGGGATCTGATATCGATATCTTGTACATGCAGGTTGATATGCCATCTCTAAAGTCTTACCGTCTATTTCCTTCCATGAAATTAATTTATATTAAAATCTGGTGGCGTTAAGTTACAAAAGTATTTGTCGTTAGTTATTGCATGATAATAACAGAAACATGACACAACGTACTAAAACACGTGACAGGTATTTAAGCTATTGTTTTGCATGTCCGTGCATTGTTAAAGAACAGACTACTCATAAATTCCTCGTCTAATTAGGAGTTAAAGTACTACATTCCAAAGTTTATATACTTAATAATTTTGTTTCAAATAAGGACAACCTTGTTTTAACACTGCAGTTATTTTGTGTATAAAAAAGAATATTATGTTTCATTTCTGAAAATATTCGACTTGGTCAGCTATATACAGAATTTAATTTCATTGACTTTTCTTAATTGCTATTCCGCATGTATTCAAAATCTTTGCGGGTAGTTTCTTTCTCCTCTGTATATATTACAAAATACTTCCCAGGAAATCTGCATTTTTCACACACAGTAGAAAACTTACAATAGGAAAGGACACAGTGCTTTAGTTACAATAAGACTCAAGATCGCTTGGGTTGAATGTACGTTTTGAAGTTGTACAGTTACGTCACTC
>Ga0268261_10003060_pt1 | contig 12162 bp, 10 predicted proteins | sample TergutNc150P1_FD_190353 | JGI IMG/M metagenome (GOLD analysis project Ga0268261, IMG submission 190353) | Nasutitermes corniger P1 segment gut microbial community from laboratory colony in Florida, USA - Nc150 P1 (SPAdes) (version 2) | ecosystem: Host-associated > Arthropoda: Insects >... | reverse complement strand
TGTAGTTACAGTTGTTTTGTGCTCCTGAAGATGGGTGATAGTAAAACCCGAAACATGTAGAGCAGTTCTCAGACAAAAATAAACTCTGTGACATGTGCATCTTGTTGGGATTTACATACTAGAATATGTTAAAAGTTAGGTGACTTTGTGTTCTGTAACTGTACAAAAATTTGCAAGCATAGAATTCCCAGACCTGCTTAAAAAAACCCAAACATTAATTTTGCCATAATGTTGGTATTTTTCCACATACACAGGAAAGAAAAGTTTCATTTGAAATCTGTATAGATATTCATATTTTCCCTTTTGACTCTTGTATTGTATGGGTGTGAAACTTGATTTCTCACAGTGAGAGCAGGATATAGAATAAAAGTGTTCATGAATAGAACATGTTCAGAGGAAGTAACAGGAAGCTGGAGAAAATAGGATAATGAAAAGCTTCATGCTCAGTACTCACAATATATTGTTAGGATGGTCAAGTGAAGGAAGATGGGATGGATGAGGCATGTGGCCTGCATGGGGAGAACAGAAATTAATGCAGGGTTTAGATGGGGAAACATTATGGTACAAGAGAGAGTGGAAGACCTAGACATACTTACTTACTTAATTACTTACTTACTCCATGGAGCAGAGTCCTTCTTGAGAAGCTAACTGGTTTTCAGCTAGTCAAGAAATTCCTCGAATTTTATGGAACCCAAAGGTTCATTACCGCAATCACAAGTGCCTGCAACCTGTCCATATCCTAAGCCAGCTTGATCCAGTCCATACCCCCACATCACACTTCCTAAAGATCCATCTTAATATCATCCTCCCATCTATGCCTGGGTCTTCCAAGTGGTCTCTTTCCCTCAGGTTTCCCCACCAAAACCCTGTATATGCCTCTCCTTTCCCCCATATGTGCTACATGGCCCATCCATTTCATTCTTCTTGATTTTATCACCAAACAATATTGGGTGAAGAGTACAGATCATTAAGTTCCTCATTATGTAGTTTTCTCCACTCCCTTTTTACCTTGTCCCACTTAGGCCCAACAATTCTCCTCACCACCCTATTCTCAAACACCCTCAGCCAACTTTCCTCCCTCAATTTGAGCGACCAAGACCTAGACATAGATAGGGTAATATTAGAATGCATGTTAAAGAAATAGCATGAGTGGGTGTGAATTAAATTTGTGGAGCTCAGGACAGAGAATAGTGGCAGGAGCTTGTGAACTTGGTAATGAAGCTTCAGAAGCCACAAAAATCAGGAAGTGTTTGAGATTACCTGAGGAACTATAAGCTTCTCGAGAATGACTCTACTCCATGCAGTCATTTGTATGCACCCAATTATCACATTCTGCATACAAGATCTGATGTTCCAAAGGTGGAGACTAAGAAGAATGCTGACTTCTAGGATGTTATGCCATGCAACTTGGTAGAAAGAAACTTCCTCCCCACCCCCCTATACTCTGATGATATAGCCCACAGATTCCTACAAAATGTTTATAATTTTGTACCAAACTACATAGAGATACATCCTAGAAAACGGTTACTTTCCTTTCTCTAAGATTCTGACAATTTGTATCATATTTACAATCACTTACTTCATGGATTTTGTCCATTGTCTTGTGTTAAAAATAATAAAAATTAATAAGACATTCCATTATGGTGATATTATTAGCCCCCTTCCTCAACTTTATATATAAAGTTAACACCTACTCATTTGTGCCAAATAAGCAAAGCTACTGCCAACCATTGGGACCAGGATTTGAGAAAAGCTTTGCCAATTGGACACAACTGAGTAGGTTCTAACCACATTTTCAGGCAGATGACATCAAATAATCCTGCCTCAGTACATGGTGTTGTATTTATTTTTTGTATTAGTATTTAACATAAGACAGTGGACAAAGAAAACGAAGTAAATAATTCCAAATATAATCTGCATCGTCTGTATTTGTACCTTTACTTAAATATGCCAAAAGCAGTTCAAGTAATTTCATTTCTGGCAATCATAGGAATTAAATGACAACCTGGAAACTAGTACATTTCCTACACCAATTACAGTGGACAGGACTAGAGAATCTTACCAGCAAATTCAGCAAAATGGTTGCCAATATCAAAGGCCTGATAGTTGTAGTTGGAATACTCATAATCGATAAAAGTGACAGTATTCTTCTTGGCATTGTAGACAACATTGGCCAGCAGCAGATCATTGTGGCAGAAAACAACTGGACTGCCTACACTGCTGAGCTCAGTTTTCAGCAGTGCATACTCTTCCTCTAGTCTGCTTTTTGGAGGGATCAGCTCAACAAACCTGCAAAAATAGTAAGTTAAATAATAATTTAAAGCAGTTCTAGAGTGATCAAAGTAAGAGTTTATTTAATACTTTATTTTATCCATTATAACATTCAACAACTTTCATTTGCTTATTTATAAATTAACATCTTATGTTCTTAAATAAACGCGTACTTCCTCAATAATTTATATATGTCCTTTTTATGTTTGTTAATAGGCATCTATTGTTCAATAACTCATTCATTTATTACACACTTTCTCCCAAACAACTGCTTTCTAGGCCCACATGTACAATTCACAGTCTAATGTATACCAAATGGGGCATGCGGTGGCGCAGTTGGTTGAGGCACTGCACTACAAGCCAGAAGGTCACGGGTTCGATTCCCAGTGGTGTCATTGGAATTTTTCAGTGACACAATCCTTCCGGCCGCACTATGGCCCTGGGGTCGACTCAGCCTCTAACAGAAATGAGTACCAGGAATATTTCCTGGGGGTAAAGGCGGCCGGTGCATACGGCTGACACTCTTACCACCTTCATGTGCCGATTGTCATGAAATCTGGGACCCTCAAACTCCTGAAACCCTCAGGGCCTGTCCAGGCCTGTAATGGGATTGCTTTACCTTTACCTTAATGTACACCAAATGTAATTTTCCTGCTGGTTTCCTGCATAGTGTAATGAGCCAAATAGAGAACACCCAAAATTTCATAAAATTTACCACACATTTGGTTGGCAAACCTTTAGCAGGCAAGATTGCAGTACAGCAGTGGTTCTCACACTGTGCTCTGCAGGTTTGAGGCTCTGTTAACAGTTTTCAGGGGATTTTCTTAAACTTTCTCTAATGACAAATTTTATATACACAAAATTCTTGATTAAATATGCTAATACTGGTTCATCAAGAAAAATAGGGAGTTGCTTAAATGTTATATTGTTATTGCTGCTAGTAAACTGTATTTACAAAACCTCCATATACAACAATGATCCAAAAAGAGAACTCAAATTGAAATTATAGTTCACAGCGAAAACATGTGACTATAAAAATTCACTTCGGACCACCAATTCAAATCAAATTACACTATGCTTCAAAATGACTTTTTAGGCTTATCTTTTATTTTGAATTAATATAAATATGTTCCATTACATTTAACTTTTAATTATGCATTGTATACATTTGGAAATACATCAAGGTTGTCCAACACCCAAAGGCTCTGTAAAAAACGTGAGAAATGGTATTAGAACTTTTCTATGGGTTAAAATCCTCAAGCCTAATTTCTTGTTTAAATACACATAAGTGTGCAGAAATTCCTTAATTTGGAGTTATTCGTTGTTTAAAGATTTAGCTACTGTATATTATAATAATGAAATGAAAGCTTAAACATCAACAACTTACAGATAGAGCAAGTTCAACAATATAAATACTTGGGATCTATTATAAATGTAAGTAACTCAATCAAAGAAGAAATCAAAGAGAGGAGAGTTCTTAGTACAAAGGCATACTATGCAAACCTAAAGTTTTTTAAAAGTAGATTGGTCACCAAGCAGTCGAAACTAAAATTATATAGAACTGTAATAAGACCAATGGTGACTTATGCCTCAGAAACATGGGTACTGAAAGTAGCCATAATTCAGAAATTATTAGTCTTTGAGAGGAAAATCTTAAGAAGAATATTTGGGCCCTCAAAAGAAAACCAAATGTGGAGAATCAGAACCAATGAAGAACTGGATAAGCTGATAAAACACAAAAATATAATTAATCACATCAAAGCTCAAAGACTAAGTTGGTTTGGTCATGTACAAAGGATGCCAGATACCGGAACAGTTAAGAAGATATTTAATTGGAAACATCTAACCAAAAGATCACAAGGAAGACCCAAGTACAGATGGGAGGATAACATCACACAGGATATCTGCCAAATGAAGATCAAAAACTGAATAGCCTGTGTCCAGGATCGAGGGAAGTGGAAAGAGGTCGTTGAGAAGGCCAAAACTTTCAACTAGGAAGTTCAGCGCCTGGAAGAGGAAGAAGAAGATATTGTAATAATGACAGGGAAAAGAGCCATAATATCAGATGAGGATTGGTTGCTGTTGCTTCTTAAATTATGTTTATAGTGTACGTGCACTAAGAAGATACACAGTTCCAGTTCACCTTGTAGTGTTGTTACATTTCCATGGGCCAGTCTGAAAGTAACATGGGCCCAGATCAGGCCCAAAGATCAGCTTTTACCCATCCCTGCTTTAGATGCACCACATATGGTGAAAATGTCAAGGTTTCTTATATATATCACATATTTACTGAATAATATGAACAACAGGATCTGTCAATAAGGTGGCATTAAAGCTTACATTCAAGATTGTATTTTGGATGCAGTGATGATATCTTATCTTAATCCTGCAATATGATGACACCTACACTGTCATCTGCAACTGTATGGTTTCAGAAGCTTTGCATTTATAGATGGGTCAAGGAAATGTCTTGTGCTGTGGACACAGACAGACATACAGCCAATCATTGTGAACTAGGTGGCAAGGTTTCTTACTCCTTGGCCCTTGTCCTCTGAGAACTTTGGTCTCACGTACAACAGGTGTCAGTTCTTCTTAATTATTTGCTCTTTCCCTCCATCTTGTCATTCCTGTGTTGACAAGGAACCAAATTAACACTGCCATTTGTCACCATTAAGGTTACCGCCATGTTACATTCATATTTTAGACCAAATTACCTGAGCAATAAATTAAAAACATTTATTCATGTTTTTAAGGATGTTGCTCCCACATCAAAAATTCACACAACTGTGATGTGCCAAACATCTGAGACAGCAGTTTCAAAATGATGAGCATGATTTTGTTTGCTTCTTATTTTCTTTAGCAGCACTTTAACAATTGCAGAGGTTATGCAGCATTAACAGGATGATCACAAATAATAAATTTGGAGGAAGGGACCACAATAGCAGCATTACTCATAAAAATAATGGAAAGCATTAGCAGCATGATCTTGCAGTCACAACTAGAATAGAGGATCTCAAAAATAAGAAGAAGTACTAACAACGGCAGCATGATGTCTGGCAGAAGTAACATACAGTGGTATCACAATTATGCTGAGGTACACATATGTAAATCCTACTGAAAACTACTGGTACCTGGCCTGCTTCTCAGCATCCTTGAACCTCTGTGGCATAATGACCAAAAATTGTTGGATCTTGAGCTAGATACTTGGCTCTTTTGGTACGTACATCATTTAAGACAGCAGTTTCAAAATGATAAGCATGATTTGGTTTGCTTCTTGTTTTCTTTAGCAGCATTTTAGCAATTGCACAGGTTATGCAGCATTAACAGGATAATCACAAACAATAAATTTGGAGGAAGGGACCACAATAGCAGCATTACTCATAAAAATAATGGAAAGCATTAGCAGCATGATCTTGCAGTCACAACTAGAATACAGGATCTCAACAATAGGAAGAAGTACTAACAATGGCAGCATGATGTCTGGCAGAGGTAACATAGAGTGATATGACAATTATTCTGAGGTACACATATGTCAATCCTACTGAAAACTACTGGTACCTGGCCTGCTTCTCAGCATCCTTGAACCTCTGTGGCATAATGGCCAAAAATTGTTCGATCTTGGGCCAGATACTTGGCTCTTTCGGTACATCATCTGTGCTGTCCACTCTGTGTACGAGGGCCACCATCCGGGCCACCAGTGGAAATACATCAGGATCCCTGCATGATGTAGTGTCGAGGATCACTCCCGGAACATACTCATATGCTAACCCATTGCAGAATGTAGCATACAGGCGGGGAGCGTAGCCAGCATTATGCAGTAGCTGCAGGCATGCACATCACAAATACATCACCTCCAAAAATACATTTGAAGAAATGTTACCTTTTGTATCATGCATGAATATGTTGGTGCTTGCGTGTGTGTGTTTTCATACCTACTAACTTTAATACATCTCATGAAACACAGTATGAATATCATATTTAGTACTTTTAATGTCATTCCTACAGTAAGAGGGACACAACTCCAAAGCACAAGAACATGTGTTTCTATGGTACTATTTGGAAACCAAAGTTGTTTTAACACGTTTTAATAATGCCATATCTGCAATTGCTTTTTGGCTGCTAGTCACATTCTTAGCCAGTATGTATGCATTTATGTACAAAGTATGAAAGTTCAAACATCTGTTCCGCCAAATTTTAATTTGAGTTGTGGCCCTGTTAGATGAGCTGTCATCATGGACATGTAAAATGGATAGGCCTAGGATACTGAGACAGGTATTAGAATTACATGTTAAAGGAAGGAGAGATCAGTGGGATGATTCCAAATGAGATGGTTCAGTCACATACTAAAAGGCACTAAGGAAACAGAAAAGACACCAAGAAAACAGGAAAGATCTGGTACAGAATTGAAAAAGAAAGACTGTGGGAATACAAAAGAGAACTGAGATGTTTTGTGCATCACCTTTTATAAAATGAAGACAATACTAAGAAGAGAAGGAGGAAGAGTAAGAGGAGGAAAAAATTATTATGATGACAATGATGCTGATGATAGTGCTGGTGGTGGTAGTGATAAGGAAAAGAATATTATTTCAATTGTACACATCCTGATTTATGTCTATACTATGAACTTTTAACTGTAATAATATTTAAGACAGAATTTTAAAGGAATATTTATATCTGAGTTCAACTATCAATGGCTACAATTAAAAAATTAAACCGGCATCTCATTGGAGTTTTATTTATATTTTTCTAACAACACTCATAACAATCCACATGTGAATTCAAAATGTAATGAGAGCCATAGAAAAGTATGTAACCCATTTGTGCAAACACCACAGTATTCTACTCACCTCTCAAGATGACCACATTCTATAGTAACAAATAGAGTCAGTCAAACACAACAACACAACAAGACAATGTTGTGTTGTTGTGTTTAACTGACTGTATTTGTTACAACAGAGTTACATAACACAATGGAATGTTCTCTCCAAAGAAGACCACATTCATTAAGTGTAGTTAAACAGTTAATGTTGCACCAAGAGACATCAGAGTTAATTATATTTCAATGGACTGACAACATCATGGTTGCATTTATTTAAAAGGTAATGCTTCATGTGTAAACCACACACAGAGAATAACATAAAACATCCACCTCATTTGCAACATTAGTCTCCATTATATTAAGAGCAACTTAACACATATTCAGATGTTGCAAAAATCTCAATTAGAGGCTGCTGAAAATGGTACATTACACTTTGATTTCCAAATTTCTGGACTTTATTCATCATCTGGTATTCTCAATGGAATATTTCAGAAATTGGATGGTTTTTTATATTAAAGGAAAAAGAAGAAGACGCACAGTCACTTTGGTCTGCTAGTAAGACCTAAGACTGGTTATTTAGATCAATTATTTGTAATCTTGTGTTCTGTTCAGAATACTAAATAATTGCCTAACACCTCAAACATGTTTATGCTTCTGTATAAAGTGGTATTCCATGTTATCCAGCATCAGTCTGGTCAACACCATTATCCATGACTAAGCAGAACTGGAATGTACTCTATTTGCAGCAGACATGCATGTTAGTACAACACAAATTGACTCATATCAGACATATTTTAAAGAAGTCTGGCACAGGGTGTCTAAATACAATAGCAGATTTGACTTTGAACCATACTGCAAACAGACAGAAGCAACAAGTATGTGTCTAAAGATTTCCAACAATATGCAACACACACTTAATGATTCTAAAGTTCTCACACAATCAGTCCATATTGCAACATGTTTCATCGGTGGTCACTACCACCAACAGGGAATTCGTTTTGTAAGCCAAAACACCGTTGTTAAAACAGTTTGTAACCACCAACGAAACATGTCGGAACATGAACTGATTGTGTGAGAACTTTAGAATCATAAAGCGTGTGGTGCATATTGCCAAAAACCTTAGAAAAATACTTAATAAAATGCATGGTATAAATAACAATGTGAAGAGACAACAAGGTATTATCATGTTTTTTAAGTCTTGAAGTTGTATAGTTACATGAAAATCAACAACATACTTCATTCCAATATATGTTGGAGCATTACTATCACAAGGAGGTACATGTATTATCATCCTGAACTATTCACTCTCCCAGTTCCAGAAAAGAAACATTAAAAATAAGGCCAGTGAAAAATATTAGGTAAGAAAGACACGAACCTGGATGTTACGAGTTTCAGCATTCCGGTCAATGAGAAGGTCTGTCTTGTGTCCATACACTCTGACAAGTACTACATCTTCTGGAAAATCTTTGTGGAAACAACCAAGCAGCTTGTTGGTAATTCCATCAGTAAACACCTAATAAATAAAGAAATTATTGGTAGGTAGGCTCTGAAAAAATACACAGTGAATATCATAGTATGGAGAAAGAGAAGGATGGATGAATATTGAAGTGGAAAGGATGTGGAAGAAAGCTTAATTAGAGGTACTCTCTCTGCAATTGCCTGGAGGAGCTGAAGAAATCCACAAAAAAAATCCTGAGATACGATAGTTGTTCACAGACATTCTAATCTGACAGTTCGCAAATACTAAGTGGCTTCTCAGTGGAGAGCAACATTTAGGTAAAACTGTATTTCTTTATTTGTAGTTTATTTAACAATGCCATCTGTAACTCAAAATAGTATGATTACCACCAGTACCACTAGAATATGATAGCCCAATTTTGGGGCCTAGCCTCCTGAATTTTATTCCCCATACTGTCTGCTCCTATAATAATCTTTTCCATCTTGTGGTCCCTAGCATTACTCTAGCATCTCTGGATACCACTTCCATCTACCTGTCTTTTGGCTTCCCTACCGTTTAGCTACCATACATATCTTTCTTTCTAGGATATTCCTTGGCGTTCCACCTGGCAGATGTGTCCAGCCCATTCCAGTCTTCTGAGTTTAACATGTGCTTCCACATCCATCATAAATGTTATTATTACATTGCTTTCTCCACTGTGCCTTTCTGCACTGGCCCAAATATTCTAAGTATGTTCTACCAGAGGCTCAAAGGGTCATTTCCACATTCTTGGGGATTGTCCAGCTTTCGCTTGGATACCAGAGAGTGCTTACAGACAATGAGGATTTTGTACAGCCCTCATATATTTGCTATATACAAAAAAAGGTCTTAACAAAAGTCTTTCGAAATTATATTACACTTTCTTACATAAAATTTCAGGCCTACACATGACTGCCATTAGTTTCATGCACACTTGCGAAGTTCGAAAAAAATTTAAAGGTGCTTCGAACGGTCTGATATTCATGTGACTTTTTAGGTTGCTGCCAAAGGAGAAGGGATAAAACAATTTGATACTTTATAAGTCAAACAGTTGGATGGACCGTTTGTGCCATTTCCGAGTATAAGGAGCACATCTCTAACACAGGCGAAACGGTCACGAGTGACGTCACAACTTCGGCGATAGACTGACACATTGGGGGACTGTACGACCTTTAAATTCAGATACAAGTGGGTGGTGCAGTATGTAATTGCACACAATCTTTCGTAATCTGAAAGAAAGACTTAGGTCAACAATTATTTTGACAGGCATAAGCTGACTTTAGACCTTGATACCAATGTGAGGTCGTTGTTTCTGACATGACGCAGACACTGTGCTCCTAACTTGCAGTGTAAGGACTGGGCTTCAGCCTTCCGAAAGAGAACAAAATTTATATGTCTGTATACACTGTTGATAAGGGCCAAAACTGACAGAATTTGTAGACCTATACACTGTTAGGTTGAGGCAAACCTGACAGAATTTTGGGGGCTCTATACGCTTATGCTATTCAAAATAAAAATTGGCACAGCTATTAAATTTGTACGTACTATCGGTTTGAATGAACACTGACAAAATTTGTAGGGCAAGTCAAAATTGACATAATTGGACATAGGCTATTCTTACCAAAAACTGCAGGTATATTAGCCTCTACGTACACAAGCACCCGTAATTTTGACCACTTAAGATGGCGGATGTATTCACTAGTCAGTCAATTTCGGGCTCAAATTTTAACGATATATATGTTATAAAAGAAGAAAATAAATGTGTATGCTGCTATAAACTTAAACAAGAGTTGGAAATTACTCTTCAAGAATTAAGTTCGGCAAGAAAAATTATCCAGATATTGCAAGAAGCTGTGAATGCTAAACCTGACCTTGGCACAGTAAGTACAAAAGAAGCCAATTCAGATCACGGCTTAAATTTTGAAACAGTGAACACCAAACTCAGAAGAAAGAAGTTAATATCAAATAAGTGGGAAAATAATAACATACTGAAGTTACAACATTCTCAGCCCATTCCTGTAGTTGTCAATAAATACGCTATATTAGATCGCCTACAGGAAGGGTCGGAGGCATTTCAGAACCATAGTAGGACCAGTGAAGTAGCATTATCAAGGAACAAAAAGAAATGTCCTAATACAAGGAAAAGGAAAATAGTCATCATAGGCGACAGTCACGCTAGAGGTTATGCTGTCGAAATATCAAGCGGCCTTGGAAAGGACTTTGAGGTTACCGGAACAGTGATGCCTGGAGCTAGACTTGCGAATATCACAAATTTGGCAGATAAAGAAGTAAGTACACTAGGATAAAGTGATACAGTGATCGAAATGGGGGGCGCTAATGACATCAGTAAACATGAAGCTAGTTTTGGTCTTAAGTATTTAGGAAACTTTGTAAACAGCAGGCAAAACACAAACATCATGATTGTAACTGCCCTCATAGACATGATCTGCAGGAAACATCATGTTTGAATAAGGAAAGAGAGGTATCCAATAGAAAACTGCATAAAATGATGAAGACTGCAGACAATGTGAAGATAATACAGGCAAACTTAAGTAGGAGTGATTTCACACTACATGGATTGCACCTAAATATTTCTGGGAAAGAAAAGATGGCTGAACTGATAGGGGAAAACATAAAAAAACTAATGTCAAGCAAAGAAGAAACCCCGATCATTCTGAAATGGGAAGAAAATCAAAAGGATCCTACCCAGAAAGAAGCTAAGGAAAAATTAATAAATGATGATAACAAGGAACTAAATCTCAAGGAAGTCAGATCATCAAAGGGACAAAAATAAAATCCAGTTAAGAGGAGTGAGGATTTTTTATGGACAACGAAGTAGCTACTGATAATGTAATTGATACTACAATAAGTCACAACACAGGTAGTAAACTTCTAGATAATGTAACATTTAACAATAGCCACACAACATGGAATAACAGTGCAAATAAGGTTCCATTCTCAAATAAATGTTTGTGTGCTACATCGTATATTGTATTGTATTGTATTGTATTTTTATTTAGTCCAAATATCATACATATGATAGTAGACTCGTCAGTCTGTAATATATTTTGAACACATACGAGGTACTTCCTAAAGCCTCTTAAATAGTATTCAACAAAATAATTCCCCATAAAACTGACTATTTATATTTTGTATAATTAAAAGTCAAATAAATATCATAGGTAAATTGCTAGGAAGTTACAGATTCTTCCACTGAGTAAAATTGTGAAGAAGAAGAAATAGTTTTAACTCTTTCTTAAAGGCCTTATAATCATCTATTTCTTTTATATATCCAGGCAGATTGTTATATACTTTAGTGCCTATATTTATTACACTCTTTTTGTATATTTCAGTTTTATGCAGTTTAACATGAATATCCATTTTTCTTCGTGTATTATATTTATGAACCTTAGAATTTTGCTCCAGAGACTGACAGTATTTTCTTATAAAAGAAGTCACTTCCAATATATACTTGTATAAAGAAGACAACGTTAGAATATTCAATTCCTTAAACAACTTTCTAAAAGACGTTCTTGAAATTACACCAAACATTGACCTAATCACCCTTTTTTTTGTATTCTAAATATTCTTATAT
>Ga0268261_10003059_pt1 | contig 12164 bp, 13 predicted proteins | sample TergutNc150P1_FD_190353 | JGI IMG/M metagenome (GOLD analysis project Ga0268261, IMG submission 190353) | Nasutitermes corniger P1 segment gut microbial community from laboratory colony in Florida, USA - Nc150 P1 (SPAdes) (version 2) | ecosystem: Host-associated > Arthropoda: Insects >... | reverse complement strand
AACGGGAAAAATCCATATGGAGAACATGTTTTTCAAATAAGGGACCCTGCCCTGTCAGCGCCTACTCATGTACGGATAGTAGAAATGTAATAAAGGCAGCTCATCTTTCAGGATTTATTTTCTCATTCCTTTCTAAAGAAAAACCTGCCGATCCCCAACCTAGGAGTCAAAGTCAAAATAAATAAAGCCGGAAATCATACCTGTGGCTCGCGACATGTTTGCTAATCCCCTACCTAAGGGACAAATTCTAAATAAATAGAGCCTTACCTCCAACGTCACCCCTACACCTATATATACCTCTATAAATCAGTGTTAACGCAATCATTTTTCTCGTTTTATAGATGGTCAATATGCCGGTCCTCGCTACGCCCGCCAATCTAGTGCCTGGCTTATCATACCTGGTCATAGCCGCGCAGAAAATTCCAACGGAGAGGGGCATGCGGCTATTTATAAAGCCGAGGGCAGCGCCCAAGAACATTTTCTATAATATGCCTGGCGACCTTGCTTATCTGTTAACGGATCACCAGATAGAGCGAATTAACAACCAAAAACTTTTTATCAACTTCTCTTTCTGGGGAACATCCCCATCTGGTGACACGATTATACAGATAAGGAACGCCGCCCTACCTTCACCTACTTATGAAGAAATGGCATTAGCCGGAACTTTCGGATCATAATAAACTCACACAACTCTCTTACTTCTAATCAATTAACCTTACTCTCGTTCACCGTGCATACTATCCATACCAATAACGCTGTCACGCCTATGCCTACATATTCGAAAATGGCACATGTAGCTCGCGACAAACCTGCCGATCCCCAAACTAGAAGTCAAAGTCAAAATAAAGCCGGAAACCATACCTATAGTTAACAACCCTCCTGTAGCTCGCGACAAACCGATCCCCAACATAGGGGTAAAAGCTGTCCCTATATAAAAAAATAACCATACCCATAGTTCGCAACACACCCATGGCTCAACATCCTTAAAGGTAAAGGTCAAGGTGGCGTCCTGACAAAATACCTTCAAGTCGAAAACCCTGTATTAACTATAAGCGGGCATACCCATAGTTCGCGACACACATGTGGCTCAACATCCTTAAAGGTAAAGGTCAAGACAAACGGAACCTTTGGCGTAGGGAGGGCATGGTGGCACCCTGACAAAATACCTTCAAGTCGAAAGCCCAAGAGCGACGCAAGCCAGCCCGTTACTACTCAGCAGTTACTATCACTGTTCTGAGGTAAGTCGCGCTGGTATCACTCGCCCGGTCCACGGTACTCGTTCACCCCTAAATTACGTTTCGGGTCTAATTCTCTTCCCCCCAGGGTAACCTGTATAGGTGTGACAGCCTTATCAATTCCCTCATTGTACTTATTATTTATCTGTAGTCACATCACCATAGAATATACCTTATCGTTTTGTATCTGCGTATCGATTCTTGATCCCTCCTCCCTACGACTCCAGGTTCGATTCTTCCCACGATCTCTTGGGTGGTGGCAGCACTACCTCGTAGGGCCTCAGGCACTCACATAAGAGACCCCCTAACCTTGGTTATTACATTAGCGGCAGCGGTGTTAACCGCTGACCATTACAATATATAGCCCTAGGAAATAGTGACTAACGGTCGTTCGATTGGACAAAACCCCTTTGCATTCCTAAAATTGTCGTACTTAGGTACGTGGTGGCAGCATACCTTAATTTAGGTCACGCAGTCTAACGACGGTGTCCGTAAGCAAACCCAAACTACTGTCAACGGTTCCTCTTAAACCACGGCAGTACAATTAATGACAGCGGTCTTCTCAAACCCGGGTCAGTACAAATTGGTAGGCAGCGGTAGTTCTTCTAAACGGTCAGCTTTCGCATTACCGCTACGGGTTGGTTTGCAAAAGGGAGGAGAGATATCGACCCAAGATAGGCAGTCACGTACGAACGAATCGATATACACATCAGACGAACACAGGAAAATACATCGGTCAAAATTCTAAATTCAAAATTACATTGGTCAAAATGGTAAGGCACGATGCAGGACGCAAGCCTCCAAGCGCAACTCCCAGAATCCAAAGCGGACATAACTAGGCTAAAAGAGCGTTTGTCTATAGGAACCCCCACGGTACACAAAGATATGTCCCTCATTTCGTTAGCACCGAAGTGGTCAGGTTCAGTCAGCCGTCTCGTTAGAGGAATTGTTCGAAAATATAGAAAGTGCAGCGAAAATAGGCAGGTGGCATTCATCTATGAAAATCGCAGCCTTAAAACTTACCGACTCTGCTAGGACATTATATAACACGTGCTTAGAGCTCCACGCAGAGGACGCGACTCGGAACAAATTTAAGAAGCGTTCAGGGAACGATTTAGAGACGTCAACACAGATCAAGACCACTTCCTGAGACTGCAGACGGCCAGACAGGCCAAACACGAGGGTCTCCAGGAGTTCGCAGATCGTTGTAGGGCGCTGGCGCAAAAGTTCATGTGCAACGACGAACATCCTGTAGCACAACGGATCCACAGGGAAAACGCGGAAAGGATGCTTTTGGCCAGTTTTGTGGCGGGCCTCTCTGAAGACGGAAAACAAGTCAAATTTCACAATCCCCAGGATTTACGACAAGCATTAACGGCGCTCGCTGTTAGAGAAGCGCTAAAACAGGAAAAGTTCGCCGATACATTCTACACGAAATTCGACAAGTCGGTTAGGCTTTCAAACTGGCAAGACAGAGAACCTGCCGAAAGGCATAGCCCAAGGCACGCAACCGACCACCTGAGAACAAGGAGGTACGAGCGTGGCACAGGTCAGGTAGCACTAGAAACGTTCAGACTAGAACAGAACCTAGGTGCTATGAGTGCGAAAGGCGTGGGCACAGCGCGGGAATGCCCCACGAGGCTAAAGTGCGGGAAACACGGAACGCCCCCGGAAAGGAAAATCCGAGTGAACGTTCAAACCGTTCACGCTCGCCCGGTGACGATCCCGTCACGCAAGAGAAAGGGGAACATACAAAGACACCAGGATTCAGGGAAACGAGTGAGGTGAGCGCGACGACAGCTCCCTCCACCTCGACGCCCCTGGAAAAGCTGTCACACGACCCACTGTTTCAGTTCCGTTAGAACAAGGCTCCCCTACTGTTTCTTTGGAGATACAGGGAAAACTGAAACGCTTTATCATAGACACAGGTTCGAATTATACTTCAACCTGGTGTGTCGAGGCGTGACGTCAGAGTTACTGCTATGAAACCCTATGGGGTCACAGGAGAAGCCCTCGACATAAAAGGGCAGCAGCGCGTGTCGTTTGTTCTACGTGGGAGAAAATTTAGCCATACATTTCTGGTATGCCCCCTTCCTACCGACACGGACGGATTATTCGGTAAACTTCCTGGAAAGGACTGGAACTGGTATCAACTTTGATATAGGAAAGTTGTCATTAGATGGCATTAACAAGGCACCATGTGTGCGATTATATATCCACAAAGCACGCAGATCTGATCATGTTTCCTAGTGACACTCCAGAGAACGATAAACAACTCCAGACGAGTAAGGAGCCGTCAGCTAGTAGGCCCAGGCTGGACAGCCATGCCTTAAACGAAACCACACGGTATGGTAAATCGTGGTTGGTCAAGACAGCGCAAGAAGTAACCATAGCGCCGTGTTGTCGACACGTGGTTACAGCCAAGCTGGACTTGGGAAAAGGGAAAGAAATTCCGTCCCTAGTATGTGTCGAGCCAGCGACAATGCCGATTCAGGGAATACTTTCCGCTCGCGCACTGACAAGAGTAGGAACAAGAGAGCGCGACTCGACAGTTGACGTCACCGCCTAAGCAGGCGAATACCGATGCGTCAGCAAATGTGTACGTGATGCTAGCTAACTTCAGCCAAGAGGAACTGACCTTACCCAAAGCCAGTCCTTGGCCTGACTGAAGAAGTGCCCGAATCCCTGATAGATCAGATAAATATCGAGAAACCGCAGGTTACGGAGGCTCCAAATAGACCTCAGAGGGAAACCAAGAACAAAACCCTGTATAACAAAATGCTAGGAGAAAAACTAGGTCATTTAAATAACAAGAAGCGTCTCATAGAACCCGTGCTGCAGAAATACGCGCACATGATCCACAACGAAGAGACGAACGATTACAGGTCCACGGACGTGATTGAACACAAAATTTTAGTGACCAATCCGACACCAATAAGGCGTACCCAGTACAGGACCCCGTTCGCACTACGCGGAGAAATGGAGTCTCAAGTTAACGATATGCTCAAAAAAGGGGTAATTCGAAAGAGCCATTCTCCTTGGTCAGCTACCGCGATACTCGTCCCCAAGAGAAGTTTGGACGGAAGACCGAAGTTTAGGTTTTGCGTAGACTTCCGCGCGTTGAACGGAGTGACCAAGTTCGACCCCTACCCTTTACCCCGACTGGAAGATAGTACATCTAGCGTATTTGGGTCTAAATACTTGTGTTACTCCGGATTTTGGCAGATTAATATCTCGGAACACAAGGAGTTAACAGGCTTTACTGTACCATCCGGCCACTTTGAATTTAACCGCTTGCCTTTTGGCTTAAATAATTCTCCAGCGAACTTCCAGAGGCTCATGGACATCGTCCTCAAGGGCATAGTTGGCACAGACTTGTATTTATCTCGACGATCTTATACTTTTTCAAAACCGGCAGAGGAACACGCGGAGAAACTCGAAAGTGTTGGAGAGATTTGAAAGGGCAAATCTCCAATTACACCCCGGGAAGTGCGTAATCGCTCAACCCCAAGTGAAGTATTTGGGCTACGTGTTGTCAGGAGCCTCCGCATCCTCAGATAAAGTAGCAGTCAGGAATTATCCGACTCCCCGTAACGCGAAAGGCGTTAAGGCATTCCTGGGACTCGCGTCGTTTTACCGAAGACTCGTGCCAAAATTTGCTGAAACGGCGAAACCGCTCACTAAATTAACTCGGAAGGGACAAGAATTCAACTGGGGCCCTAGCCAGCAAGAGGCGTTTGATGAGTTAAAAACGAAATTCTGTACTACCCCAATATTAGCGTACCCAAATTTCGATCTACCGTTCATTTTGACTACTGACGCGTCAAAAGTAGCGGTAGCGGCTATTCTGTCACAAGTGCAGAACGGGCTTGAACGCCCAGTCGCGTACGCTAGCAGACAGCTGAATAAACCCGAACAGGCTTATTCAGAGTCAGAAGCGGAGCTACTCGCTTTAGTGCGGGCCGCCAAACATTTTAGATGTTATATCTACGGTAAGCGCTTCACGGTCAGAACGGACCATGCAGCCCTTACGTACTTGAAAACTTTCTCAAGACGAACGCTCGATTTCAGTCGAACATCGAGCCGTGACCAAAATACCCCATGTCGATGCCCTAGGCAGACATGTAGACACCATTTCGAGCGATAATAGAGCCCTGAGGAGGTACTCAATGAGCAACGTAAAGACCAGTTCTGCAAGGGACTAAAACCCGGAAGTTACTCCAGCAGACTAGAATTCTTTTATGACGACGGTCTCATATACAGGCGACAGAGGAACAAGCATCAGTTCCTTGTTCCCAGGGCACTAGTAGAGTGATACGAGAAAACGATCCGGCTTACGCAGCACACCCTGGCATGAAACGCACTTGCGAGTTACTTGCGCTAAATTTCTGGTGGCCTGGAATGCTTAAGTCAGTAGAGGATTACGTCGAGTGCGAATCGTTTCAGCGGCGAAAGGGAAGCCACGAATACAAGGCCCCTCTCGGCGACCCCGGAAACCCAGTAGCTCCATTCGAAGTCACTTCAATGGACATTAGGGACCATATCCTCTGACCCCGAGGAACAACAGGTATCTGTTGACATACACCATTTTTCGAAATACGCGGATATTCCCCATCGAGGACCAATCCGCACCGACATGCGCCAGAGTATACGCCTCGCAGATAATTACGCGTCACGGCAGCGGATCAAAATTGATAACGGATCAAGATTTGGCCTTTATGTCTTCAGTTTTCAATGAGACGTGCAAGATATTGGGAATTCAAAGGTCCCGCACGTCTAGCTATCACGCTATGAGTAACGGGCAGGTACAGACTCCACCGGACTCTCCACACAGCTCTCTCACATTACGTGAACAAATCTCATACGGATTGGGACTTAAAATTGCCGTACTTTCTATTGGCTTATCGCGCGACGCCGCAATCCACCACGGGCTGTAGTCCCTTCTTTCTCCTACACGGCAGGGAAATGGTCACCCCTGCCAACGAAAACTTAAGGCCAGAAGTCCCGAAGACAACACGAGGCCCAAAAAACTGATAGTTTAAAAGCTAGCTTAAGGCAGGCGTACCAAACAGTAACCAGAGGAAACAGGTCCCACGTGGTAAACAAGCGTTATGACAAACGTGCGAAACCTCGCAGCTTTGAGGTAGGCAGTTACGTGTATCTCTTTAATCCCGCTCGCAAGCCGGGATTGTCAAAAAAGTTTTTTTCTGTTTGGTCAGGCCCGTACCGGGTCACGGCGAAACTGTCGGAGTTGAATTATGAGATATTGGGACAGAACAGAAGAAAGTTCGTAGTCCATTTAAATCGTTTAAAGGCATGTCATGGCACCGCGGGCTGCGATTCGGCTCCCGCGTCAAAATGGCTGCGAAGGGCGAGACCGAAGCGAGACACGATGTCTAGGCCAGACCAAGTAACTGATGTGTCCCTCGGCCATCTTGTCTTATCCATTGGCCAGCGATAACACGCTGGCAGGCGACCCTCCGCCGACACCGCCTTCCAGCCCGCTAGCCTCGCCTTCAGCGTCCACCCCTCCTTCGGCCGGTGAAGTAGGAACAGCGGAGAGACCCGACCTTCCTCTCCTCCGATACCCCTCGAAGCAGACGTAAACTAGCGATAGGCAGGACCACTCCCCCCGTCACCAGATCGCAAAGAGAGACATTTTCTAGGAATAGGATAAGAACGTTTCTCAGAAGTGTGACGTCGGTCACTATTTTCGTAACACCTGTTACAGAGTAAAGGAGAATTAGCACGAAACTTCGTGTTACAGGAAGCTTCCTGAATGTAAAGATGACCGAAGTGCATGTCCTGCCAGTAAATAAGAGCGTATTGTTCTTGGAAGATAGAAACGTTATAGCCACGAGCGATGCCTGGCGTCTAGCGATTGACCTAGATACGCAAGTCTATAAGGACGCGATTGCAACAGTCAGGAATGACCTCGCCTCAGTAGACAAAGAAAAGAATTAACACCTGTTGCAGAATTAAAACAAGTCGGGAACTTGCTCAACACTCTGGAGTTGAGACTGTCAAATTTTCAGCAGTTAATCCGTAGGCTAGACCGGCGCAGAGGCTTATTAAATTTGGGCGGAACCATTTTGAAAACTTTATTTGGAACAGCGACATTGTCAGATTTAAATCAGCTTCACGGGACCATAGATGAACTAAAGTCTAAGGAAGCCGATATCGTTCATTCACTGGCAAACCAACTGACATACGTGAAAGGGCTAGAACGGAATACACAGATAAATCCTTATGCGATTTCAAGTATGTCGACTATAGTAAAGAATGAATTAGTCCAATCACACGACCGGTGTGTACAGTTAACTAGACATGTCATGTGGCTAAATTTGACTTTGTTTAACCAGAGCGCACTGTTTACAGTGATTCGAGAATTGGAATATGCCTTACTGCAGCTGACCCATCTGGTCGATGAGTTGCTAATGGCCGTACAATATACGCTAAGGAAAATTACCCATAACCATAAGTCCAAACGTTTTATACAGCATATTGCGGAATATTTCTTTGTGTTTGCCTGAAAATTATGAACTCATTGCCGGTACCAAATTTGATAACATTCACTTGTATTACGAATTGATTAAAGTAACCGCAGTAGATACCGCACACGGTATTAAATCAATTCTTAAAGTCCCCTTAAAACCTGAGAGCCAACACTTCACCCTATCCAGGATAATCGCACTGCCTACACGAATATTAAATGTTACCTTCGCGTTATACCAGCTCGAGTATAACTATTTTGGCCTATCACATAGAGATTACATCTTGATGACAGCGGCAGATGTGCAGAAATGTGACGCAGGAAGCATTACGATATGCCCGGCAGATAGAGCTCTGTACGAAATTAGGTCAATTACATACAAGTCCAAGTTGTACTTCCAGACTACAACTAAAGACGGACCCTACAAGAGGAGCCTGATGCTCCACGAGACCTACCTTGTTGCGGCACGGAAAAGTATAGATCTACCATTTCCCGAGCCAGCGTCAAGTGACCATCAGGTGCCCACGGGACAACGTATGGGTGACACGTACTCGAACACTTTCCGGCGCAGGATTAATCCACAAAGCCACACGGTGCTCAATCACTTTCGGCGAGATACGGACGCTCCCGGAACTACACGGCGTCGCGCACGCTAACCTCTACGCCCCATCGGTATATGTGCCAGACAGCTCTTCAATACTGTCGAGACACGAGCTCCCCCGTGTCGAAGCGGCACTCACATCGGAGGTCAACGAACTGGATCAACTGAAGGGCCATCTTGCAGAAGCACAAAAGTCTTTCGACGTGCACACTGGCGCATACCAGAAGACTACCCTTCAGCGAGAAACCCTGCCGCACTGGCATCTGTTTATCGCAGCAGTTTCCTGTACACTCAGTCCTGCTGGCCCTTGGTATTTTTCTCCCATCGAAATTTCAGTGTGCTACCTCGTGCTGCCTGCGCACAGACAAGTCCATAGAAGATGCTACACCCCGGTCCCCAACTCATCCCGTCCCTGCTTCCGAAAACCCGACTACCACGGCTTATTCGAAACCACATTTCGACAATGTCACTGTTGCCGCATATGCTCTGCCGCGTAAAGACTAACGGCGAGATACAGACCCCGGAACGAGCCACCAGAGTCAGTTTGCTGATACATCAACATCGCAGCGGCCAAGGTCCACTCAGCCGCTAGCAGGTGCGCCAAGATCGCTGACTTAGCGAAACCTACGTTCCCAACTCCGCTCGCATCCGGCCTTCGTACTGCAAATTGCAACGCATACTGGTTGTACTGTATAAAGACCGAATGCCATATGTAAATGTACATTTCCTCATCCATTGTTATACGTCGATTATTGTTCATATTGTTAAGCTGTATGTATTTCAGCTATGTTCACAGGTTTAAGTATGTTAACATTTGTCAATTGTATTTTATTATGACTACCATATGTGTAACGAAATTTAGGTTTAATCTATGGCTTACCCCGAAATTCCGTTTTAAAAAGGGGCACGCTGTAATGTCCAATATTACAGGTTTGACCTGTTGGTTAAGATTCGAATTTGAAAATCCATTTCACAACGCTTGTCCCAGTTTAGTAATTGAAGAATGCAGGAAATTACAATCGTCTTGCCAATAAGTTCTATTGTGTCAGCTTGACCCAGTTGCTACATATGTACGCCACACCAGGAAATTTTAGCAAACTGGGGCGCGAAACTTGTCGCAATCCCGGAAGATCCTGCGATCAGCATAAAGTTTCTTATATATACTCACACCGCGGCTACGTCATCATTCTCATTTGGTTTACTTTGGATCCACGTCAGTTTGACGTTTGGAATTACATTACGACAAATTAGTCAACGATACCGACGTAGTGCTCGTCAGATTATATATATTAATATTATCGAAACACCAGTACAGAATGATTCTGTACCTCGCAACGCTTCTGTTAATTCAAGGTGAGTCTGACTATACTTACTAAATTCGTTCGAGCGGCAAGTTCCGAAACCCCCCTTCAGTGAAGGCAAGACGATTATCTGATTATTTTAAATTGTCAGTTTCACCATAAATAGTAAATTACTTTAAATTGTATATATGTGTATATTGTTTAAATATATAGCCCTAGGAAATAGTGACTAACGGTCATTCGATTGGACAAAACCCCCTTTGCATTCCTAAAACTGTCGTACTTAGGTACGTGGTGGCAGCATACCTTAATTTACGGTCACGCAGTCTAACGACGGTGTCCGTAAGCAAACCCAAACTACTGTCAACGGTTCCTCTTAAACCATGCCAGTACACATACGACGCCTCCTATACTACGTCTTCTTCTGTTATAGCGTATGTTGCTTTCTTTCAAGCACTTATGTACTTTATACAGGTGTTTTAGCTCTTATACGAGTGCGTCATTATTTATAGCTATGACAGACTCCCTCTTACTACGCCTCATTTTCCTACAATGCCCCGACCCCTTGGACAGTTTCTGTCCATGGATTCCACTTTGAATTCGTCGGCGAGGACGATGATCAGGATATTTTCTACAGGGCGCGGCATTTAACGTTACCCATTTTGAGTTGGCAATACTGCTTGTGTGGGTTGTGGAAGGGGTCGCTGACAAGTGGTTGGTTCCGTGTGGCCTTGGAAACAGTGAACAATGGAACGTTGGTCCGTGCAGCAGCGCATATTGTAATGACCATGACGCGTTTGCGACAGCTCATTACTCAAATTCCCGCTTGTTGTCTGTACGTTAGTCAACACGTCGAGTCAGCACATGCCTAATTGTCACACTTCTCAAGGTTGCCTCGTACTGGTATTCTGTTTGTTATTAACACAACTATGCGAGACTCAGCTTTTATCTCCTATAAAAGCTGAGGGAAATTGGCCCAGAATCATTCCGGCCTGCGCCATTCTTCCGGCCTGTAGCACGTCAGACCAGGCCTCTACGTGACTGTAATTTGGGAAACATTCTCGTCGATATACCTTCGATCGCCACGGCAGTGTTGCGGAGTTACTTCTATCAGGAAGCAGTCATATAGATGTTCGCATTCTTCGCTGCTTTGCTACTGTCAGGAGGTAAGTCGCGCCGATGACACTCGCCAGATCCACGGTACTCTTTACCGCTAAATTACGTTTCGGTTCTGCCCCCAGGGTAACCTATAGAGGTGTGACAGCCTTACCAGTACTTACTTAGTGTATTCTTTACTTTATTTAGTCACCTTATCTTAGAATATACATTATTACTTTGTTACCTGCGTATCGATTACTGATCCCTTCCCCCACTCCAGGTTTGTACCAAGATCTCTTGGTTGGTGGCGGCATTAACTACCTTATAGGGCATCAGGCACTCACACAGGAGACCTGACCCATTACAGTGGTGACAACGGTGGTCCTACAGCCACCGGGTCCATTACATTGGTTTGCAGCGGTTGTTCTCGAACCCCAGGGTCATTGCAACAGTAACCATTACATTGGTTTCTTTAATCAGTTAGCTTTGGCTGCATTGGTCCCACACACCACGTCTATTCAGAGTAGTAGAACTGTTGTTGTTGGAGTTGTCATTAGGGAGGAAGTAAGTTAGGTATACCCTCTTAAAATTAACCAGTCACGATGAACCCAGAAGCCCGTTTGAAGCTCGAATTGAGCGAAGCGCAGTTAGAAATTCAGCGCTTAAGGGAGAGATTAAGCCCAACACCCCCGACTGTCCACAAAGGTTTTTCTTTGGTGTCCCGCGTTCCAAATTGGTCAGGTGCGGAATGAGCCATCGCACTGGAGGAAATTTTACCCAGTAGCGATGGCTCAGCGAGGATTGGACATTGGTTGGAGACTGACTAATTTCAAGTAGTTGTTTTAGGACTTGTTGACAGGGGCAGGACATTTTATAATTCATGTCCCGAACTCCAAGGGGAGGATGTGTTGTGGAAAAATTTCGGAACCACGTTTAGGAAAAATTTGAAGTCCGCACTCCGTTGTTATGAGTGCCAGGGAGTCGGTCATTTTGGGAGAGAATGTCCCACACGGCAAAGACGGTGAGGGAAAAAGAAAAACTCGCCCGGAAAAAATGACCCGACCGAACGTTTAAAGTCGCAGGGAGATAAGTTAAACCCTGGATTTTAACTTCTCGTGGGCTGTCACTAAATAGGGAGTTGTTATAGCTGGGAAACGCGAGCAAAATTCATTTGTTGTTATTGTTTTATCGCAGACGTCAGTACGGTACAGTCAGCATAACAGCTGACGGGTTTATGCTGCGGGCAGCACTTTGTAGCAAGCCGCAAATACGTTTACGAATACACCTGATTCAAGGTTGGGTGAGAAGGTCGTACGAAGTAGTCCACTTGCTCACTAAGCTGGTAGAGCAGGAATGTCACACGGAGGGAGAAGTGTATGCGAGTAATGGCGTAATGTCTGATATGTTTTCGTTGACTGGACCGGCACGGAGCCGAC
>Ga0268261_10003058_pt1 | contig 12165 bp, 16 predicted proteins | sample TergutNc150P1_FD_190353 | JGI IMG/M metagenome (GOLD analysis project Ga0268261, IMG submission 190353) | Nasutitermes corniger P1 segment gut microbial community from laboratory colony in Florida, USA - Nc150 P1 (SPAdes) (version 2) | ecosystem: Host-associated > Arthropoda: Insects >... | reverse complement strand
AGAGGAGTCCTACCGACTGTGCTGCGTCGTTGTGTGATCTAGAAACATCAAGAATGGGTGCTCCATATATATATGACATTAGTCACCTAAGGGTTAAAGTATGAGGTGAGCAAGGCAATTAGCAGAAAAGCCGTACAGTTGCTTCTCGGAAGCTGCGGGAATACCTTGAGTCTTCTGTCCTTTAAATTCTCCTACCATAAAAATTTGAGAAATCACTATCCTTAGCTACAGCAGTTTGTAGAAAAGCACTTTTTTAAAATCGGAGATGATTCCAGTTTCTTTTTTTTTCGGAATCGCATGAATATTGGCTTTATCTGTTCTGTCAGGTTTGGGCCCTTTTTAGGCAATCATTCAGCGATGGTGTACTCTCTCTTATCCAACCGGGAGTACACTGTACGTGGGGTCTCATCCTGCTGGAACGGATGCTGAATTTGCTGTTCCTGCCCTGCATGCATCGTCTTCGGACACAGGGACTGATCAACCCCAAAGCTTCGACACCACACCATACAATATCTTTATCTTTCTCAGAATATAAAGGTTCCTGATCAATATCGCGAGGGTTCTCAGGTGCTTAGTAGCGGCAGTTCTGAGAATTGACAGCCGCATAGATGAAATTTTATTTTATCCGTCATGGGAACGTGGTTAATGTCTTCGTTACCTATACCTGTCATCAGATTTTCACACAAAGTTTTTCGATTTACAGCGTCTTGATAATTTAATGCTTGACCCATAACCATTTTCAAAGGTTGAAATTTCAGGTCTTTAGGCAATATTCGGCGCACCGTACGCTGAGAAAATCCTTCATGCAAGGGCATTTCTGCTTGTCGATTGCCGAGGGCTTCTGTAAGCAGCCTGGCGCACTCACGCGATGTTCTAAGGAGCTGTAGCAAGTGACTGTCCTGGAGGTTTCGTTTTCGCGGCATATGCGGTTTCTCACCTACAACAGTAGTGTATTGCGACTAGGCGCACTGTCGTTGCGATGAATGTTTAAGTGCCGACAAAGTATCCGCTGAGTCACGCCAGAATCGCTTTTGAAATACGTCTCCAACAGCGAAGTGCGAAGCTCTAGTGACCAGCGCTCCATGGCGACTGAAATGAGTTACACTAGAAGTGCACTCAAGAACAACGTACCAACGCCACAGTTCTTCCACAAGTATTAAAATATAATCCCCACAAAATCTATTTTATCTGTATTATTTTACCTTATGTAATTTTATAATTAAGTTTCAGATGTTATATTTTATATGCCAGCATATTAAAAATAATTTTTGTAAACGAGATCTCATATTTGAAAACGTTGTAAATTGTATCTAAAAATCTTGTAAGCCAAAGCCTGAAGATGGCTTTAGGAAGGAAGTCGAAACATGTAGCTGTCATGTTTTAATTATCTTTTAAACATTTTTATGCAATAAAGGTTGTGTCAGACAGTCCATTTATATGTAGTCTCTAAACATTGACGACACAGCTGGGATGCCTTACCAGAAAAATATCCTAGTCATTTTAAACTTGATACATGCTCAGTAGGAAGATATCCACAACATTAACACAAGATCTAACATAAACCTCTTCCAGTGTGTAACTTGACTCTATTCCAGAAGGGAGCTTATTTCTCTGGCATAAAATTATTTAACCACCTACCACCTAAAATGTCTCTCAAATGAAATAATATTATTTAATCACGCCTTAAAAAAGGTTTCTTAAACACCCATTTTATTCAGTTGAGTATCTTTAATATAGGTACAATTAGGAATCATGGTTTCTGAATAATAAATAAGGAATTGTATTTAGAATTTATAGATTTATAATTACGTGTTGTATACTTGAAATATATTTGATACAAAATATTGTCAAGTAGCGGCAAGAATGATTATTATATTTTTAGTGTACGGTAATGAGTTGTTTTGTGATAGATACATTTACAAATATGATAATTTCTATATCCTAATGGTTATTGTAACCCAACTTGGATTTTTGGAATGTAAAAAATGCACCAGCTGTAGAAGCTGTCTAAAGGCTAGGAGAGAGATGTTGTATCCCGACGGTAATGGTGTTTGTCGGGCGCCGAGTGTTTGTAGCCGAGCGGTTGGTTACGTAGAAGCACAGGTACAGGGCTCGTTGGGACACTTAATTAATATTCGAGAATCCAATCTCAACTTTAAACGAAGGAGGTTGGTGATTTATTGTAACTGATGAAGTCGGTACAGGTGTACAGATGTAGTGTGCCGTAGTGGATTGATGCGGCACACTTATAAGTTGCTTGCAGAGAATAACACAAGAAAAATTGCTAGCGTGCTCAGGCAAGGAACCAGCAGCTATATCGGTCCAAAAATCCCCCCCCCCGAATCGACTAAGTACACAAGCTTTTATATTCCCCAAGAGTGGAGGGGTTGACATGACGCTGTAAGTCGTGTCTGCTTCCCAGTAGCCATGTGGTAAAAGGCTAGAAATATTTGTAAACTGTCTATATCAACATGACCAAATATTTATTCGTAAACTGAAAGCAGGGTGTGCAGTCGCTTCTGCAGCGACCAGTCCTGTATTCTATCAATTGACGCTTGGGGGCGTAAGTTTTATAAACAGGGGTGCTGGTGCCTTCCCTGGGGAACGGATGGGCATGTGTGTCCTTTCCAGTAACAAGTGGCAAAACATCCACATCTTATAATCAAAGATTGTCTTCGCCCAGCGCAATTAGGACTGCCGGATGCGATACCCCCCCCTTCGGAAGGAAATTTTAAGCAATATATTGGCTAAAAATTTCCTTTTCAATACATCTAACACAATATTGACAATACCAGTCTATCAACATGACATTCACAAGACAATGGACGTACTTAAGAACACAAGGAATATATCAATGAAACCACAGTAGACAAAATGAGTACACGTGTCTTAATCATCTATGATAAGACAAATTACTTATCTCAAGAGTGCAATGAATACCATACCATTGAATAAACAAATAGACAAATGAATACACGTTATCATCTAACTGATAAGACAAATTATTTATCTCAAGAGTGCAATGAATACTGTAATGACTAAAATGTAATTAATTTTATGTTAGATTTTACATATTAATTTTGGCATTTTCTGGATTTGTATGTTGAAACGGTTACAGTTAGATTTCATTCACTTCCTCATTGCGAAACAAACGATCGCTCACAGTTGCAACTCAGCGCTTATTAGTTCCCCAGTCTTTCGAAGCGCTTAACCCCAACTTTGACGCGATCAGTTTGTCTCAACTGTAAATTATGTTTATGTATCATTTTGCTCCAACATAAACCCCCGCTTTTTGCTGACGCGCATTCACTCGAAGGAATTGCTGTTCGCCGGTCACTACGTATCTGCAAGACTCTGAGAACGACAATTATTATACAAACTTTAATATTGATTACGATGTGGCATCGCTTCTTCATACTACAAGGTAAGCCGAATTGACTGAGTTAATTTTCTGTATTCCAAATTAATTTGAGTGAAACACTTTCGTAATATAATTCGGACGATCTGAACTAAATTCTAAATTCATATTTATTCGGGTTTATACAAGAGCAAGATAATCATTTGATCTCTCTTGTTTCATCGTACCATCCTCTTCATATCTGTACTGTAGCATTATCATAATTGATTTACAGTATATGGACTATAGTCAAGTGTGATTTTGGTCAGTTACTTGTCTCCACTTTCTACACCCTTATAGCGCACTGTCAGTATTTACTGACTGGTGCCAGATTTCTACCATTCCCTTAGTGTATGAGAGTTAGGAACCCCTCACGCTACTTGTATATTTATGTCCCATATGTTATCACTAGTATAATCTAGACCCCTCCAATTTAGGGCATTACAAATGGTTGGCAGCGCTGGGATTTAAAATTTGGTAGCGGCGGTGCATTTATCAGACGGGGTAGCATCAACGCGAATTGAAGTGTGCGCAGTGTGGTAGTGCAGGACCTGTAATTAAGTGGTTGATATATACTTTAACGGGAGATTGAAGGAAGAGATACGTAACCGAAATTAGACCGCGAACAGAGGAAAAATTTTTCCCCCTTTTGTGGTTTGTCAAAATTTTTAATTACTCGACTATTGTTAAACGATGGCTCACGCACAGCTACGACAAGAATTAGAAGAGTCAAAATTATAAATTCAAAGACTTAGAGAGCGGAAGTCCCAAGGAGCACCGACAGTTCACAAAGAACTTTCATTAATCTCACATCCCGAGGTGGCCAGGTTCAGAGCCGACGAATTCTTAAGAAAAATTCATTTTAACCCTTGAAGCTTCTGCACGAATCGGCAGGCGGGAACCGAAAGATACGCTGGAGAATATCGAAAGCACGGCTAAAATAGGAAGGTGGCACCCGTCCGATCCTTTGAAACTAGAAGCGTCGAAAGTTGCTGACCCAACTAGTTCGCGTTTCAACTTGTGCCCAAAATTCCACGGGAAAGATATGGCAGAAATTCGAAACGACGCTTAGAGATAGGTCTAAGGCCGCACTCAGGTGTTATAGGTGCGAGGGCATAGGGCATTTTGCCAAGGAATGCCCTGCACGGCGAAGACGTCGAGGGAGAACGCGAAACTCGCCCGTAAAGGGAAACCCAAGCGAACGCTCAAGATCGCACGAAGCTAGGTCGAACCCTGAGCTCTAACTCTCGTGTGATATCGCAGACTAGGAAAATTGAAATTTCAGAACCGTAGCTAAATTGGTTGGGAAACGAGAACCGAAATCCTTTTGTTTTTTTTGCAAGACGTCAGTTTATTCGAAGTGAATGTGAAACCAGTGGTTATGAACACCGTGCAGCGTCCCGCACTCGGTTCCTAGGTTCTGACCCGGGTGAAGACAACGAGCGAAGGATCGGGGATCTTGTATAACAATGATGAGCTCAGTTCAAACTTCCTCGGATAAGCATTGATGAATAACTTTATTAATGCTTGATAATTACAATATGTGAATATGGTAGTTGCGAGGAGCACAGGAGAAGAAATGTAATTTAGTTCACAACCCAACAGAGATGTTAGCTGGGTGGTGGTTTCTGAAAGAATCCCCCCGTTTTGTAAGCGACCTCCAGACTAAATACTGAAAGGCGCTGCCATAATGTCCTTTTCTTCTCCCCTGCTAACCCTACAAAAACATAAGATACTAAACAAGCCACTAGAGCGCTGCCCAAGTGTTCTGCCATAACTCTCCTGTTCCCCCCTTATATGTTCTTCGCACTGGAATGCGATCTGCCTAAACTGGAGGCTGTAGCTGGTGGTTAGTGGACCCGCAATGGCCTCCCAGACACTACACCTCCCCCCTTCAGGGAGATTGGCCAACAAGGATATTTACTGGCCAATCTATGACACATCATCTATCGTTTACCCACTGGAGTGGGTGAGATAGAGGGTAATGAGTATCTAAATTCTTGTATCTCGCCTGGCTGTCCATGTTGCATTCGAGCTCGGCCCGTCAAACCGACGGCCAGCCCTCTTCCGCGCCCAGCATCAGCGGTACTTACCCTGTTCACAATCTTGGGCCTAAATACAATGGTTCCATACCTATTATTATAAAAGTACCACCGTTTCATAATTCTGTACCAACAATTTCTACGACATAGGCAGCAACAACACAAAATACCTAAAACTAGTACAAAAATTAAAGCCATATTCATAGATAGTGATGCCCTTTCCTTTTCTGCCGTATGGTTGACTTTCCATTCTTGCTCACTCACAAGTTCCTGGACCCTGTCAACCCTGTGGTTTGCCAACCGCATCTCCTCACGGGTTGTAATACCCTTTACCGGAATTTCTAACTTAATTTCACCGAAAGTGAGCGTGTCAACCGTTACCTCACAGCAGTCTGGTGTTAAATTCAAGGGATGGATAGCACTCTTACCTGTATTGTTGACAGAATGGGCAGTAAGCGCCGTAATCGCATTGTTCCCATATCCTGTACAATCCGACAGGAATGTCAGTACCCCATTACCTTTAATTTCTATATCGGAGTTTTCTGACCCTTGCATAACACCGTTAAGCTCTCTGGCACTGGTGCCACATAAATCCATGCATTATCTGTAAGTGACACCCAGCGTGTCTCTCTTAATTCAACGGTCTGTTGGATACAACTGTGGCGCTGACCACATGGAATTTAAGATTAGAATCTCACAATCTGTGCTGGAATGGGTTGAGAACAATGGGAAGTGTTGCTTACAGATCACTTCTCTAACTTGCTTCCTTTTGCACTGTTGTAAATCGGTATGTTCAATTTTTGTATACAACCCTTTCACCTTGTCGATCATAAATGGGTTTTCAGGTTGCATCAGGGTAAATATCCCTTCCGCGCCCTTTTCCGCAGGATATGGTATCACCTTAAACACATGAAAAAACGGAGTGCATCACCAATAGGATTTGGACACTATACACCAAGTTACCCTTCACTAGATATACATATACACTAATGATATATAATAGGTATGCGTAAGCCTCGCTCAGTTCAATTGGGACTTCCAGATCGTGCGAAAAGCTATCCTCACTCATTCTCAGGATTTCCAACAGGCGAGCTGGCGGTAATACTTGTGGATGTACAATCCCATTTTTCCAATGTAAGCATATCTGTATGATTGTGTCATACACATCCTTAACTTTACCTATTGCTTGACGCAACCGCATGGCTGTTTACCGCTAAATACAAGGCAGTGGACGCATATTTACCCTCGATCTTTTTATTCCTAACGTTGACAGAATCCAAAATTTTGCGTAACTCCTTGGTTAGAAGCATTTCATGAGTTGGTATGTCGTAAAGTGTCTGATTTACGGACCTCAAAGTGGACCGAACAACAATAACCTGCTCGCGGTTCAATTTCAACCAATCCAATTGCTCTTTCTCTAACTGAGAAATCTTTTGGTTATAAAATCTCATGATCGGAGTCTAACATTCCAAATAGTGAATGTGCCGCATAGCCTACAATGTTGAAAATGCCTCTTCTTTGTCTGTGGGTACCCCTTCTGTCCTAGTAAGTTATAATACTAGTTGTTTTGTTTCCTGTGCCTTTTTATATTCTTTCTCAATGGTATCAAGTAGGTTGTTACAAATTAACGGGTCTGTCTGCCATAGGCTGCCGTGCTTCACGCAGAAAGCTACCGTGAAATCTATGTACTTCCTTATTGCATCCACATTGTTACTGGCTCCTTCCAGACTGAGGTAGGTAACTACCTTCCATTCAGTAGAGTACAGCCTAGCTGTGCTCACAGACTGGTAATACAGGCCGGGTGAACTCCGTACTGGCTCAATTCGGAAGTCGATATCCTGGCCTGCGATTATTACTACGCATACTAGGGGCCACGCAAATACCGTCCGCATATGCAATGAAGCAAAAAATGGCTTAGCTTGGTTTGCGTGAATTTTCATGATCTTGGAGCGCTTCGTTCGCAGTAATAAATTCGGCCCTTCAATTTTTACAATTTCGTACGGTCCCACGTATGGTGCTTCTAATTTCTTTGACCTACCTGTTCGAACACTTTCATCTTTTACCAAAACTTGTTGGCCTATTTTAAACCTTGGCACATGCACATACTCGTCATAATGCCTTTTGTTCTAAACCTTTGATGATTCTAAATTCTGACGTGACATTGCAGCTTCTAGCTCCTTTACATATGTATCGTAGGCATAAAAAGCACTGGGGGGTTGTCTCTGTAGGACGATTGGTAGATTGGGCAGCCTTCCGAATAATATCTGGGAAGGCATATAGTTAGTTGCTGAGTGCGGTGTTGTGTTATGCACGAACGCCGCATACTGTACCCACTGATCCCAGTTACTCAAATCGGCGGCAACATAGCTCAGATATTCGATTAAGCCCTTGTGTGAGCGTTCGTTGGAACCATTAGACTGCGGCCGAAAGCATGTGGAATGAGTGTTTAACACCTAACAATTTACACACACTCTTAAAAGTATTACTTAAGAATTGGCTCCCACAATCAGACAAAATAATTTGTGGTACCCCGTGTATGAGCACAACATGATCCACAAATGCCCTTGCTACCTGCTCCGAAGTTTGGTCTTCCAAAGGTATTGCTATTAAGAATTTTGACAATTCATCTTGTACTGTCAGTATATAACGATATTGTGATTCACTGGGACTAAATGGACCCACTATATTAATGCTACATTTCTCAAATACGGTGGATGGCGTATCTGTTATCACGAGTGGCATTCTGGTATGACATTGCGTCATTTTATTTTTTTTTACATTTCTCACGTACCCTTATGCACTGCTCCACATCAGTCTTCATTCCTGGCCAACTTATGAATTGCCTCAATTTGCGGTATGTACGGTTTATACCCGCATGTCCACCGAGGGGAGAGTCATGAATCTCCCTTAGAATCTCTAATTTTTCCTTCTCGCTTAAATCTTTACATACTGGTTCTAGCTTCATTTCCCTCTCTTCACCTCAGCATTTATTGACCCTTCACTGTCCGGTGCCCTACATTTTTTCTCAGCCTCCCTTGTTACGGCATTAATATCTGCTCCTTCAGGCACTGTTCTTGAAAACATGCTACTCAGCCCATTACTTTTCCCATTTTCCTTCCCTCTTTTGTATACAATGGTGTACTCAGATTCTCGTAGTTTCAATTTCAACCGCATAATGCGAGAGTTCGGATCATTCATTTTAAAAACCCATGTTAGTGGTTTGTGGTCGGTCACGATCGTAAACTTACGGCCCCAAATATGTCTAAATTGTTTACACCCCCACACAATAGCAATTAGTTCCCTCTGTATGACAGAATAGTTCTCAGGCTTTGTTAGTACCCTACTTGCATAGGCAACGGGCAGGTCATGACCAATTGACCCTTGGCTTAGAACGCTCCCTATTCCAGTCGAACTAGCATCACGTGACAATAAATCCTTTTTTAAAGTTTGGATACTGTAGCAGCGGTTCGCTACACAATATGTCCTTCAGTGTCTGGAAAGCCTCTGCCTGTTCCTTCCCCACATATGGCACATTCTTTCTTGTCAACTTATGAAGAGGGGCGGCAATCGGGCTGAACCGAGGCACAAATTTCCTGTAAAACCCTGCCAGACCTAAGAAAGCCTTAAGCTGTTTTGTGTTATTCGGCACTGGGTAATTCCTTATGGCTGCAACTTTTCTTTCGTCCATGGCTACACCCTCAGCTGTAACCTTATATCCTAAGAAATAAACCTCTTCTTAGAAATTCACATTTATCTGGTTCGAGTTTTAATGACTGGGCATGTAAGCGGTCAAACACTTCTACCAATCTCTGATTATGTTCCTCTATCGTTGCACCCAAATTACGTCTAAATAGATAAGAGCCTTGGTCCCTACTAGTCCACTTAAAACCGTATTCATTAGTCGTTGATACGTGGCAGGCGCAGAACATATACCCATTGGCATGTTGCAAAATTCGAAATGACCTCCCGGCGTTGAAAAAGCTGTTTTCTGTCGGTCTTCCTCTCTTAGCGGCACCTGATGGAACCCGCTAGCTAGATCAAGGGTGGTGTAATATCGTGCTTTTCCTAAGGCACCTAAAATATCCGTGATCAAAGGTAAAGGGTAGGGATCACCCACTGTCACCTCGTTTAATCGGCGGAAATCGACTACTAGCCGCCATTTCTCCTTCTTGGATGCATCTTCCTTCACTAAAATTATAGGGGAATTCCATGGACTACTTGAATGCCTAATAACCTTATCATGCAGCATCTGATTGACTATGCTTTGCAATTCACCCTATAGCGCTTCGGGAATCTGGTAATTCCTACTCGCTATTCCCCTCCATGGGTCTATCCCAGGTGTTGGTATGGCATGTTCTATGGCGGTCGTAGTGGTTAAGTTATCACCAGGTAATCTGAATATATCTTTGTAATACACACAGATACTCATAATAGCCCTCCTTTCTTGGTCGTTTAAATGATCAGTCCGAATTCTTTGCCGCAACTCTGGTAACCCATCCTCCGACGTTACCGCTCCTTGTACTAGAAACATCTACCTCTATTGCTTTATCTTCAATGTTAATTCTTCTAGGTTCACTAGGGGAAGGGATAAACTGACATCTTCATCATACATATTCAAGATGCTGGTAAGGCAACCTCCTTCCCTCACTACAGTTAAGGTTTCAGCCATAACTCCTGGTAATAGCTCAGTCTTTCTAATCAATCCGAATTTTAGTTCTTTTGACTTTATGGGCACTTTAACTACTGTTTCACATCTAGCTTTCAATATTATACGAATTGGTTTACCCGTCTCGTCCGTCGAAACCTTATCATCAAACTGCAATCTCACGTCACCCATTATAAGTTCTCTTATAATAAAGCTTGGCCCTCTTACTTACGAAAAAGTCTGAACCTAGTATACCATCATACGGGATTCGTATCCCATCGCCTACTATATGAAAAACATGCGTCGTTTTGTGATTCTGAGTACTTAATTTCATTTCAATTTCACCAATTGTCCTCTCTGTACCGCTCGAAATACCCCTTACATTTACTATTCTCTGTGGATCGTACAAAGATCTCTATTTAATACTATCATATTTGCATAAACTCAACCGGGCTCCAGTGTCAATCAAAAACTTTAACTTCTCTTTAGCTCCCTTATCCACTTGCAACGTGACAGTATTCAACGCTGCGGTCGCTGCCTATGTGCAGCCCACCATTACTGCCGGGGCCCAGCGTTGCTGCTGTCGCGAACCCTCGGTCCGTTTCCCGAACTCATTCTCTTCCACCCAGAGCCATCTGTCGCCGTGCATGCCCTTGCCACATGACCCAAATCTCCGCATGTGTAACACATTCTTTTACCTGTATCTCTCATACACTCGCGCCTAACTACGCCTCTATTATCACTTGCACTACTTCTCGCCTTCACCCCGCGTCCAGGGTGCAGAAGGCCTTGTGCTTCTACTCGGGCTACAAACCCAGGTCCCCTACCGGACCTCTCAACACTTGCTCCCTACTACTATTACCTCCGTTATTCGCGTGCATTGACACTCGTGGTGGCCCTTTAAACATGTTCCCATAACTCTTATGTACTGAGAACCCTCTCTCCCTAGCAGATAATATTGCCGACTCTTCCTCCAAAGCGGCATCGATGCATGTTGATAAGGCAGTTTCGCCCTTTGAGCGAACTATAGTTTTGATCCTTTCATTACTCAGTCCCTGCACGAAACACGCTTTCGCGAGCTGATTGATGAGACCCATAGCACCGATTACCTCCTCATCTTCACATATTCTATATGCAGCTTTCCTCAATTCTGACTGCATAGTATCAATCCTACTACTCCACGAGGCTATGCTTTCACTGGCGCCTTGCCTACTACTAAACATCCGACAATCGTAAAAATCTAGAGTTCTCCTGACCCCGTAATTTTCTTCCAAGATTTGCTTTACATCGCGCCATGTCGATGTAAGGTCCCTGACTAAAAGTTTGCTTCTAGCTTCTCCGGTTATTTTTGTTTTAACAAATTTCAATAACAGATCATGCTCGCTAGGGTTGACGAGTTCGAAAGCTGTGGATACATTGTCAACGAATTCCTTCAATTTACATTTATCCCCATCAAACGGTTGATTAATAAGTTTCATGGCATTCGATATTCTACAATATCTGCCTTGCGCAGAATCCATTGTTTTCTGAATCCGGCTGGCTCACGCTGTTGCGGTTACCGGTAGATTTCCTTATACACACTCTTTGCCTTCTTATGGTACAACTGACAACTATAATACCTTACGCTAATCACTTGTGCAACTTATTACTTACACACGGACTTACTTTTACGCACTTTATTTTGTCATGGTACAATTGACAACAATAACACTCACACTAACCCCTTGTGCACCTTACAACTTGTACATACTACGAACTATGTGCGTTAAATGGGATTGTACTACATACGCGATCCTATATTGCGAGAATTTTAGAAGCGTCTGAGCAGGGCTTACCTTTGTACAGGGTTGATTAGCGAAGGCTGCCATGGGCAGGGGCTGCTTGCAATCGTCTCGGTTGCCGCTTTTAGTGTGAATTTCTTTCCTCGGGTGAGGATGACGGCTGCTGGTCCTGCGCTTCTGAGGCTGAAGAGGTCCGAACCAATGTCCTTGGCGGCGGAGTCTGCAGCGACGGCACCAACTGGCGACTTCCCTCTCAATCGGCAGCCCTTGAGGTAGCGACTCGTGCCATGCCCCGGAGGT
>Ga0268261_10003057_pt1 | contig 12166 bp, 10 predicted proteins | sample TergutNc150P1_FD_190353 | JGI IMG/M metagenome (GOLD analysis project Ga0268261, IMG submission 190353) | Nasutitermes corniger P1 segment gut microbial community from laboratory colony in Florida, USA - Nc150 P1 (SPAdes) (version 2) | ecosystem: Host-associated > Arthropoda: Insects >... | reverse complement strand
GGCATGGGCATTTGACTGTTGTGAGTGTCGTGTGTTGTCAGGCAGAGGTCTCTGCGACGAGCTGATCACTCGTCCAGAGGAGTCCTACCGACTGTGCTGCGTCGTCGTGTATGATCTAGAAACATCAAGAATAGGTGCTCCGTATATATATGACATTCGTAGCCTAAGGGTTAAATATATATTTTATGTACTTTTATATATTTCTTTTGTTTAATTGTGCACTGATGTAAAGACGAGAATGTCCCAACAGCTTTATTGTATTGTATTTTATACTTTCTTATTCAGAATCCTGTATTCATCCTGATGATGACTACGTACATATAGCTGAAACATGTAGCTGCTTGTATACATATGATAAAAGTTGTATGATCCTACTTCGTTTCTGTGTTATGACAGTGTATACTGTATATGTCTGTTACTGCATTTACTAGTTGCATTACTGCTATTACTGCTGCTACAGCTACAACAACATACTGCTGCTGCTGCTGTAACTGCTACCACTACTGCTACTGCTAGACTTTTGTAAGTAACTGTATGGATTCTTCTGGAATTTGTCATACAGTAATACAAAGAGGGTGAGTTATGCTACCCGAGTGTAGAAAATATGAACTGGTCATGTGTGAGTTTGATTGCCACCACTGTGGCTGTATATCTGAGCTGCTGGAACAGTCTCTTGTTAGTCACCAGTTATTGCAAATGCACTTCAGATGATCTCTGCACTGGGATTTTCATTCAGTTGAAGAACAGTGATCATTGGCAGTATTTATGTGATATATGCATCACAGAAAAATGTAGTTTAAAGTTCTGTAAAATAAATCACTCCTCATTGATGCCATATATGAGAATATACAGAAGAGTGGAAAATTTTTGAATTGTGTGTTCAGTGCTGAACAACAAAATAAAAAAAAAACTTATATTTTTCTTGGATGAGCTTGGTGTACGTATAGTAGGAACATAATCAGCCAAAGTAACAGTTTCTTGTGTTATGAAAATCCTCATACAGTTAATGAAGTTCCTTTCACATTACCTTAAAGTGCAGTTAGTTCATGTAAATTCATAGGGCCCATGTTTTTTGAAGGAACAAATTCTGAAAATTACATTAAATTAATTCTAACACCATTACAGAGGGGGAATTAACTGAAGAGGAGAAAATGTAGGGCACTCCAACTTAATTGGATGAATTGAAGGGCACCTTTTTATGATAAACTGTTAACATTTTAGACTAAAGCTTTGTTGCATTTTGAGAAATATTTTCAGAAGGTGTGAGGCCTGCTAAGGAGCTGGAGGTCAGTGCTTTGAGACTCTGCCATGAAGTGAGGTATGTTAACCTGCAGGGGAAAATGGCCTCTAAATTCTCTGTGCTTCATGTGCAGTAGAGGTCCTGTGGCAGCTGCCATGCTCAGGGGCATAATAGGACCAGTCTTTATATTATGTTACTTTAGAGACTGTATAATTTATGCAGCATTTGTTGGATTCCCTAGCCATTAGGGTTCCTAGTTTAGTTGGTTAACACATTAACTCTTTCACTGCTGATAAGTTTCATTCCATAAGCCAGTTTGCTAAACAGTAAAAGTGTTAATGGAACATGTTGTGCACTATGTTATTCTGACATTCATTTAGCATTATGTACAGGATCGTTGCACATTCTGATCTAGTAAAGCTCAAATGTAAAAGTTTTTAATTTATAGGACATGTAGTTAGCATCGACCAGATATTGAAGCTCGTTTATTATATCCTGGGTTTCCTTAGGAATATTGTTGAATGCAGATGTTTGTATACAGGATGATGTGTCACAAATTATTTTATGACATGGTATTACCTTTGTACATTGTTTAGGATTGGATGCCATCATCAGGGCTCAGATGAGCTGAAACATGCAGGACAAAATAGTATGTAATAGTAAAACATGTCAATTTGACTCCATGGTGCATTTTGTAGGACTTTAATTGTGCAATGCATGGAATATGGAAGGTATTGAGAATGTAATTCCAATTTGAGAAGCCAAAATATAGACCACAGCTAACTGAATAACAGTTGAATGCACAAAGACAATTTATTCCATTTCAGTCCTCACCTACAACACTTTCTCTTCCTCTACATTTATATGCTAGTTGTCTACAATGCTTTCATCTTCAACATTCTCTCTTTCCTCCTCCTGTTTCTTTTTCCTAAATTGTGCATGAGCTGTACCCGTGCAGAAATGGTTTGAGACTTGGGAATACTGAACAAATGGTTATTAATATTTTGAGTGATAAGCAAATTCACTAATACTGAGTTTGAAGTATTGGGGTTTCCTGTATTTTGTATGGCAATTTAATTTTTACTTTAACATTAGTGCAGTGCTGGACCTTGAATGTATAACCATGATGAGTGCTTTGAAGAAAAGACCACTATTGGAAATTAATTTACGTTTCCTGTAATCATAGTTATTTAATTTGTATTGACTATAAATCCATCTACCTATACTTCTAAGAGTATAAGTAGATTTTAGTGTATCCACATGGTTTTTGTTCCGATAGACTTTTAATAGCACAGTAAAATCCCTTGAATCTGACATATGATAATCCAGAAATCCCGATAATTCGGCACTTAAGGACAGTAGTCTGAAGACTGGAAGTTTTGCTTTTTACTAGAAAAAAAGCTTTGTCAAAGAAACATCTCGGGGGAGGGGGGGACATGTGCAGGGTGCCTCCAACAGTGTCCGTATGTCAACCATTGTGGTATCTCGTGATCTACTCCATCAGCTTCTTCAACTATGAAGACAACATAAAACACAAAAGAGGACTGTGTGTTCATAGAACTGGCTGCAAAGAAACTATTTCAAACACACTGCGGACATGCGAAACGTGCTGTATTCCATGCAAGCAACCGCTTAAGATTTGCCTACTTGAAGATCATAATCTAAAACATATATTACTAAAAAATGCTTCAGATATGTTACAAAGCAATACCTGAATTATGAATACTTAAAATACTGCAACAAAAAGTAATGTATTTTTGCAGAATAGTTATGATGCATAACGGTCTTATCGGTAAAACTCTGTATAAGCATCAGTGCATTCTTGCAAAGTTCATCTTTTCAGTTCAGTTTATCTGCTGTTCCTGATTTTTTATTTTTATATGTGGCATTTACCTGAGGGACTCTGTGATGATGGCCTGGAGTTCCACAGGGTACAGGTTAAGTACTACTAATGTATGCCAAACTAGCATGTTAAAACAAATGGAACAGTTTAAAGGCCATGACACTTAATCCTGTGTAGGCACTTAATACTGTGCAAGTCTTTGATTCTCACAGTGGTACTGTTGAAGATACAAGTGTGCTGGGATATCTTGCCATGTCTCATGTTCCATAAGACTAGAATTTTCATTTGACCTAGTGCTATTACAAATTACAGTTAAGCCTATACAAAATTAATACTGTCTTTCTATGAATTCATAATTATACCATTTGCATAATACCATTCTTATAAATATGTGTATATCTATATAAATACCAATTAAAACAGTATTTGTTTTGTGACTAAAAGGCTTGTGAATATCTCTGATACCCAGGTGAGGTTAAACAGTTTTTAGGCACATTTTGAAACAAAATTTCAAAAACCAGCTGTTGGTTTCATCCATGTTCATCTGTTTGCTTACACATAAGAGGGCCCAAAATGCCTGACCAATTTCCATTCAACTGAATATGAACGACAGACACTGAATTTTGTTCAGGAGCATTTGTTTCAGTTTAGTTTGCATCATCTGAATCCAGGTACATAGCCGGACTGTGAACACTGTGGGTGCATATACGTACATATGTTTCTATATGTAGATCATGCTGTATTTTACTGTGTATGTATGTTATATATGCATAAGCATGAAAAGCACCTTTGTTAGGACCACAGGAAAAACTATTGAATTGCATAATGCACTCTGTAACATTGCACAAAACATCTTGCATATACATACATTTTGGGAATGAGTTATTTCCAACCAGAACAGTTCAACAGAGGAAGCATGTGGTAGCGTGCTGCACATTTTTTAATGGTCTGATCAGCATGTTTGTCCTTAATATTTTGCAGAACCTAGTGGGTACACTGCATCCACTTGCACACCCTTGGCTACGGGCCTCTCTGAATCTTGCCAGATTATTACAGAACCTTATATCTTACAAGCATTATCATGAATTTTTTTCACTTTTGCAAATTGTAAGGGGCACTTCTGAATCGACATATTTTGAGGTTTTTAACAGACTTTGATTAAAGTTCAAATGCAACATTTTACATAAGAATTACCAAGTCTAAATTTCATTAACTTTAATTTGTATTATAGTCCATACTAACTGAAAGGCCTAAATACATTTTGGGGCATAGTTTTTATGTAAAAACATAACAGAAAGATGTCTAAGTTAGAGGTATCCATTACATACATTTACTGCATGTTATGTGTGCATAAAAAATAACTAATATAATGCAATCTACTGAGCATGTGCTATCAAAAGCATTCTATGTCCTGCAGCTGGCCAGCCCCATAGCTTCCATACACTTAACTGATGACCATATACTGTCTGTATAGTAGGTGATGAACAAATGGAAACCTAAATTGCTGCATCTGCCTTTCTTTTTGTCCTTATCAGCTACTAAAATGTGTGTATATAATGACAGATTCTGAGTTTCATCAGCAATACCACATTAAAATGGCACTGACAGTATGTAATACAACACAGTTACATATTAGGATACAGGCACGTACGCGCGCGCGCCCACACACACACACACACACACACACACACACACACACACGTTTTTGTGTAAGCACTGTCTTACTTAAACTTGACCTTAGGTATCCACATGTTTAATGCTTGGGATGTAAACTTCCATTATCAGGAATATATGTTTTTAAGTAATACATGTCCAAACTGGAAGACTGCATCACACGAGTAAGGTACTCCCCCTTACGAACAACAGAGACAAAAAATACCTGGAACGTGGGTATCAATCCACCATTTTCCATAGACATACTGGTTCTGTCTCAGTAGACAGTTACAACATGACAGTACACACATATGCACATGCGCACACACACGCTGGCCTATACTGTAGAAATAAAATTATACATCTATATGTTTGGTGGGTAGTGGGTCAAACAGACATGTAACAGTGAGCTACTAAAAAGGTTTACATAATTTGGGGAGTGTCTGTACTGTAACATTTTAGTCTAGTCCTCTACAGTTCAGTCACAGAGACAGGGTTTTCATAACATGATGCTGTGCGAACCCAGCATAAGTGCTGTACTAGTCAAGGCTGGCTCAGTTCCACAAGCATGTTCATAGCATCATAATTTGAGAACCCCATGTTACATAAACATGATATACATACACACTTTTAATCTTCACAGTTAAATATGGTTTTCATTATATGATATTGTATAAGCCTAGCATAAATGCTGATCTAGGCTTGCTTGCTGGCTTTTGATAGGGATGTTCATAGTGTCATAATCTGAAAGACTTGAATTCAATCATATGACATACCAGGATTTAAGGTAACAGTAACAGACAGAACTTGCATTCCTTGATCATCTTGTTACCAATTGAAACTTCCAGGCTTTCATAAACTGATAACTTCAGATATTACTGTTTGTTTATTACAGTGTTTATCTTCCTTAGGTCATCAAACTGCTTCTGGGCTCACTGGTTGAATCTTCACTTTCTTTGTATTTCTGTAATACAAATAATTATCCAGTATTCCATAACATAATCACACAAGTATTCAATCATGCAGTATGAATTATGTCAAATGCTTGCTAATCTCACTCTGCCTTGCTGTGAAATATGTAAAAAAAAAAAATCACACACACACACACACACACACACACACACACACACAAACAAACAAACAAACAAACAAACAAACAAAATTAATGGGAAGTTTTCCAGGTTGCAAACCACTGTTCCTAGCAATCAGAAACCATTTTTTTTTTAACTGTTCATTGGCTCAGCAAGACATGGCATTCCAGATGCTGACTGCTTGCATATTTATTTTACCCACTCTGTGTGGTCCATTAGATGAAGCTAGTCCATATCATTTGGAAAAGGATAAGGTCATGGTATACTTGTATTTTGTCTTTTCTGAAATGGTGATAATAATAGTACAAAACTTACCGTATGTGATTTAAATGAAAGGTATGAGTTCCAGAAAATGGCCACTGTTTGCACAAGAAGAACTTGAAAGTTCACAGGAACAAAAAAGAAGTTTACAAATTGTACCATCGGCCATACCTTTATAAGGGTAAAAAATCACAGTATTAAAAGACCATTCAACTGCTAAAAATATCAGAATTCTTAGAATGCGATAAAGTCATCCTTAAACCACATAAAGGAGTTTAATTTCCTGTGGGTCCAGCTGAGTTTTGAATTTAATTGTACTGCCATCAATGCAAGGATACTGAAGCTGTATCACCCCTACTTTGTATAATGGACAACCCACTGTGTATCACATAGAGAGTTAGCCCCTTGTTACAAAACAGGGACGATAATGTAGATGATTGAAACCAACCCCTCAAACACCTAGATGAGGATGTAATACAGAGTTTCATCACATTCAACTGGCATGCAACTATTACAAATAATTTTATGCAATGGCAGAGTTGACCCAAACAGCCGAGTGTTCTGGTAATGTTGTTATACTGAGGAAACATCACAATGAAAGCAATGCACACAGAATCCCTTTTATAGTGTCCTAAACACAACAGCTGTGATGCATAGAAAGTCTGCCTCTTACAGGACAAACCATGACAGCTGTCATGCTCAGGGATACAGTAAAGAAGACACTGTATAATGGAGAGATGAGACCTTCATGTTTCATCTTAAAAACCACCCTAACAAATTTTAAAGGCACTTGGGTGTGAATGCTACTTTACAGTTACATTTATTTATTTTTGGTAGAAAATAACCCACTTTAAGTGTCTTTTACATGAGGGCATAAAAAAATCTTTTCTCATGCCCTGTTGTGTTCATAATATTAATAATTATTTTATGGTAATTTATTTCTAATTATCAGAAATAAGTTACAATAAAATTTGTACACTAAAACAGTAAACACTTGTATGTCTTAAATGCTGTTTAATATAAGTCTCTGTTTTGGAGAAGTAGCATTCTGGAACGTATCTTCTAAACCATTTGAGGATTTAAATTTAAGTACATACAAAGCACAGTCATTACTACAGTTTCCAGATCATAACATAGACCAGACATACCCATGTTCTAGAAGGCAAATTTTATGGGGAAAAAATGTATTGCATATATTTCAAACATGAATTCACACCTGCTTATTAAACAAAATGACAGAGCAACATTAAGCTTTGTACATGCACAGAACCCCAAGAACCCATCACTGCTAATGTCACACTAGTTACCAATGTTAATGGTAGGAACTCACTCTCCCTAAAGAGTATGCCATCAAGGGCATTGCTGGAATAATAGTTAACTATATGTTTAATTCTTCAGTTGTCCTTTTGTTGCCTCTTTTGTGTGTGGTATGAGCAGGCCACACACTAAAAGAGCTGGCTTTTCCAGAAGGTTAGCTAACTGTTCAGTTGCTGTAGCCACAACTTTATTTTCTCCTCTTTCTTCCACCCATCCTTCAGCATGAATATGGATAAAAAAATCCTCATACAATTTCATCTTTCAGCATCACCTTACTTTTGAATAGTAACAAGGGAGGCATATTTTGTATTATCAGCACAGCATGCAAAAACACCATCCAGGGGTGTTAACTATGACAGCTTTAGCAAGTTTAATGTTCACAAATCTGTTTAATGGAATATCAAGGGTTAGGTGAACTTCTATGTGTGACTTGCCTATCAGTTCAAGAATGAAACAATTTCTTGCTTGTATTAATCACAAGGTTCTGATACTAAAATATCATATTTTCATACTTGACCACTATCTTTTGTGCTAACTCAGAGTGTGGACACTTCTGTAGTATAAAGAAGTTGTCCCAGCAGATTTGGTGACATCATGACCATTAACCTTCTTGCTTCAAATATGGTCATTTTTGTGACATACGAGGTCCTGGGGGTGGTACTGCTGAGGATTCAGGTCACTCGGGATGTAACATTGTGTTGTTGGATGAGTGGTTACTGATGTTTTTCTCTGGCTTTCTCCACATGCTGTCAGCTTTCTTGATTGGGGACTGTGATGAATTCAGATGCTTTGTTTCCATCATGTATGGCACAATGTCAGATTCAGTTTGAAGCCTAAAGTGTATGAATACTCCCTCACCTTTACACCTCTGGATCACAGCATGAGCAGAATTGTAATGAACATTTTCTAGCTGAAAACCACATCTTATGGTCTGGGAAATATGGTAATATTGGTAAAATTGTAAGTAAAAATATGGAAAGTCTAAGTGACAGTATACCTTCCTACTTTTGCTTAAGTCATATTTTTCACGTTGTAGTCATTTGCAGTCTGTGGAACACACATCTATATCGACAATTAAGAATAATGAAAACTGACTGACCTTATAGTTGGTTAGAAGTACCTCACAGTAATAATTCTTTAGTTTTTCTTTAGTTTCATCAACAGTGTGCCCTTCCATCAGAGAGACAGCTGACATAACAGTAAAAAGGATTACTGGGGCTGCAACCAGCTGATCAGCAGTTACTTTCTTCACAGTTCGAGCATACAAGGATTTTGCTTTTAGTTTTTCCAGCTTCATATACCATACCTGTAAAACTGGACCCTGAAACAAAAAAGGCAGTAGAGATGTGATCAGGCCAAATTGAGGGCTAATATATAAAATAAATAAATATACACACACACACACACACACACGCACGCGCACGCGCGCACACACACACACACACACACACACACACACACACACACACACACACACAAGTGACTGAATAACACACAGTAGTGCTACTGAATCATACAAAGGGGGTACCATTTTCAAATCTCAGCCCAGATATTGGCTATTATACCATTTTCACATGAGGCCTTCCATGTCATAATTAGTGCAGTTTCTTCACAAAGCTCATTACTGTATCATTCCACATGCTTCCCAGTACATCATTCTAAAATTTTATAGCCACCAAGGGTATATGTGTGCTAGATGCATTACTGGCCTAGGTAATATACATAACTATGAACTATTCAAACCTTTAACATAGTATAGACAACACTTCTACACTTACCATAAAAATTAGTCCAATACCAGCAAACCTGATAACACGTCCTTTATCAATATTTTTAATTTCTTTGCCCTCAAATATAGCTTGAGATATTATGTCTCCTATTCCCATCAAGATACTGCTCTGCACTGCCTGAGTGCATATTGGGTGAGCATACAGAAGTCTGCGGTATGCCCCAAACAGTTTCTGTATGTGCTTCATTATATGTAATACTGAAAAATCTGCAATGGAAAATTAGAGGAAGTTAGTTCCTGAAATGTTGGTAAATTTCTCCCAGATTACATGTTGTCACATCCCAGAGTATAGTAACTTTCAAATTATAAAATAGCAGACATATATTCTTGAATATATTTTCTTAAACTTATGTATGAATGCAGTCAGTTTAAATCACCACATTCAAAGACTTTCTAAATGCCTAAATTGGGTATAGCAGATTATAGCCTATGTTTGAATAATAGCTTGGGGTAGTAATTGTAATTGTTATTAGTGTCAGACTGTTGTTCGGGTGTGGGCTACTGATTAATAAATAATGAAATTAAGTCTAACACTTATGTGTATTATAAAATACAGAAACTTATTAAGGCATTTTTATTTTCAAATGTTTTCTCCTTCTAGCACAATGTAGAAATAAAACTGCAGAATACCACAAACTTTACAATGTTGCTTGTACTATGCCTATGTATCAAATTATTTATCTAAAAATTGTTCCAACAATATCCACATATAACAACTTTAAAAATTCATTCTTGGTGATCTTGTATAAGCTGACAACTTTTTTCTTGTTGAGTGTCCACAGATTTCACAATGTTGCTTGTACTGTACATATCTATCAAGTTATTTATCTAAAAATTGAACCTGCAATTTTTAAATAAATAACTTGCAAAATACAAGTTTACAGTCATCTTGTGGACAGTAATGATACAATATGACATGCCTAAAATGTAACCTCAATCAAAGAAAAATTACCTCTAATACAGGTTCACTGTTTAATGCAGATATAGAAAGGAAAGCTATGAATTCAATGGAATATAGTTTCTTTCACTTCATCTAATGTTGTATCAAGCTATGACCGCTAAAAAAATATTTTAAAAGAAACATTCCTATCACACAAGGAAATTGAGCTCAACTTTGTACACAAGCTGCAGATGCAAAATGTGCATTGCTTAGTAACAGTGTAGTGAAAATAGGTATGGTTGTGAGAAAGTATTTCATGAGTCATACATTGTAAGTTTTTATGTTTGGCGCCTCTGCAAAACGGTGTTAGGGCAAACATAATTTACATTTTCTTCAACTCTTGAATGAGCAACGAAAATATAAATATATGTAAGTGGAAGAGAAAGCATTAATCCACTCTACAACCCAGTAGCCATGTCACGGATTTACTCACTGATATCTCTCCTCTTGATAATTTGTGGTTCGCTTCCCGGCGGCGACAAGGAATTATCTTCTCACATGCGTCCCGATGGGCTCTCGTGCGCACCCAGCCTCCAATCTAATGTGTACTGGGGCAAGGAGAGGATCTATGTGCAAGGCTAAGGCGGCCGGGACGTGAAGATGGCCACTCCATCTACTGTTGAGTTTAAGGAGCAACTGCACAAGCCTGGACAATATGGCTGCCAGCGCAAGAGTAATCCGTGACACGGATATATCCCATAATGTTACTGGTTCGTAGAGGGGCGTGTGGGGAAGGGTAGTGACGCATAAGCATAGTGATGTTGAAGTTATGGAGTTGCGTGGGTGTGAATTAGAACACAGAGAGATGCTGAAAGGATGCCAGTAGTTAGTGAGTTACTGACATGCTTGACAAGGTAACAAGATGGGTGTTATGTCTTCCTGACAATGCTGTTGCCAGATCTGAGGGGCATGTGCCTTTTTTTGCCTTTACAGCTATCATCAAACAGTTGGCTGATAAGGATCAAAAAAGGGGAAGTCAGTTTTCTTTGGCCATAATGTCAGAATATTCATATGCAGCATGAACCAACGAAATGCACACTTTTCAAATTAATACTTTTATTCAATTTTTTGTCTTCTGCTTGTTTTGAACCTCAAGAGTTCCTTCTGAGGACAGTTAAAAAAATGTAGAAAACGTCAAAAATTGAAAAATTGAATTAAAGTATTAATTTGAAAAGTCTGCATATCCTGTGGATTTTTACAGCTCACTGGAACACTGTGTTATGTGTGTAAACATTGAATTGTGCAAAATTCTCAAATAAATTTGGTAGGTAATGGTCCAGTAGTATGGAATAGAGAAAAATGCATTTAAGGCATGCTTTGTTCACATCCTGAAGGATGACAGCATGCAGATCTTAATGTGACAGTGTTGTGAGCTGCCATACAGCTTCTACAGCTTTTCATTATATGGATTAATGAACCAAGTCAAATCAACACACCACACTATTGACCATTTTGGTTTTTAGTGAAGTACGCTGAGCTTGTAGATCCTATGGAAGCAAATGGAAATAGCAAATATTCCTGTTTACTTAATGTTAGTCATCTCGATGTGTAACTGGACTTATGAATGCAAGAGTTATTCAGTCTAACACATCACTTTATTTGGCTATGCACTGTTTGTTGAAATAAATATTGGCACAGCATTTCTGTAATTTGGATCTTATGTTCTTATATTGGTTGACTAAATGAGCTTGACTAGCTATTAACTTAACATTAGTCATTTCAGTGTGTAACTGGACTTATGAATGCAAGAGTCCTTCAGTCTAACACACACTAGAACACTGTATACAACACCACCCCAGTAATGTAAACAATTGGGATCCCAATCACACACCAAAAACCAGATAAGGATCTGTTCTTATATAGAGGCCTGATGACGGCTCCTTGTAGCCGAAACATGTTGCCTTGATGGTATGTATGTATTTTAATAATAAAGTGATATGTTAGACTGAATGACTCTTGCATTCATAAAAATATTTCTGTACCTATTGCTGCTGTTGTATATCAACAGTGCTCTTCCCCCCCCCCCCCCCCC
>Ga0268261_10003056_pt1 | contig 12168 bp, 5 predicted proteins | sample TergutNc150P1_FD_190353 | JGI IMG/M metagenome (GOLD analysis project Ga0268261, IMG submission 190353) | Nasutitermes corniger P1 segment gut microbial community from laboratory colony in Florida, USA - Nc150 P1 (SPAdes) (version 2) | ecosystem: Host-associated > Arthropoda: Insects > Digestive... | reverse complement strand
CCAGAGTTACCCATGCACATTTGTATTTGTATAGTTACCTATTAAGTTTATAATTCCAACCTGATGATGGCCTATATACAGGGCCGAAACATGTAGTTGGTCAGCAAAGCACCATCTTCCGCTGTACATATATATATATATATAATATAGGAATATAGTTGTGTTTTTGACTGTCAGGCATCTGCTTTTAATTTTATGAGGCAAAATAATAACTGAATACGCTTGAAACACGTAGTTTTTTATTTTGTTTTCCAACTATAAGGATTCAATAAAATTATGTATTGAACTCTTTAATTCACCCATAACTGTACACAGCGTTAATACATGTCACATACAAACACAGTAAATGTTTTAACTTTCAGGCAGCCCTGTGTATTACAAAGTGAAATGTGAAGAAATGTAAAGTATAATTTAAATTACCAACTGTAAAGAACTTAACATTAACATAGTTAATAACATGCCAAGCAAATACACTTTAAATGTAATTCTACAGACTAGATGTATCTTGTACAAAACCAGTGACACTTATTTTCCAAATGTAGCACCTTTCATGACATATTCTATAAAAATGACAGTTATTTCCCATGGAAGAAGTTTTTCAGGAATGAATAAATGTGCAACTGAGATTCTATGTTTTAATGAAGTTGTCATAGCTTTTCCACACAGACATAAGGCACATATTAAATTGAGAAATAAAAAGTCACACACACATACTTATGATTAAGAAAAAGAAATATTATTTCTAATACTTGGCATGGCCCACATACATTCATTATGGCACAAACCAGTCTTAATAATCTCAATCCTTCAAACCTCCCATATTAGATTCCAAAGAATCCACTGGTTAGAACACAACTTCACGCCACAGCCCATTCAGGTGAAAAAATCACAATCAGAAAAGAGTATGAGAAATATTGTTTTGGTGTAAATGAAATGCAAATAAGTGATTTCAATAATGTGTCAAAAAATATGAGCAATATTAACCCCCTCAGATTCATGACAGGAGTATACATGCCTTTACTCAACACCCCTGATGTGTCATGCCACAATCATTTGTTGCATGATGCTTAAATATTCCTTATTTGTCTTGTAGACATAGGTATCTACAAGCAGTAAAACCCCAAACCCAGTATCCTTGTTTGGCTATGTGTCAGAACTATTTCTGATAAAGTACCTGTCAATCAGTTCAGAGAACTTCCCATTGTATTTTTAATGCTGGGAAGATTCCTGACCTGACAAGGTAAACATGCCACAGAAATACTAAGCTGTAGGGGTTCATAGTGGTTATCCACATAAAAAACATTACACCATAATTTAATTTGTTAGTTTCTATAACTGTTTTCTCTTCTTACTTTACATTATATCTTAGACAACCAGCAGACTATCAGAGAAAAATTTGTATTGCCCAGCTGCATAATAATTTTTTTCACAAAAAAGGTAAAATGCAGTTGTTGATCCCTATTCCTTTTCATTACTCAGATTCTAATTTATAAATTCTAAGAGAGCCATGTACAGTTTTTTTCTTTACTTCCATCTATACTTCTTTTCACTGTGTCTTTAAAAAAAAAATGTGTGGGGCAAGAAGATAAACGTTCCCTTGATTTTTCAAAAGGTTATGAAGTAGTGACAGTTTCCTCCTTGTTGTGTGCTTAATTTGCAGTGAGTTGTGTGTTCCCAGTGAGATTTCAACAACAAAGGATATCTAATGCTCCTTGAGCACCAGTGATGGTATAAGTTTCACATTGTGAAGAAAATGTATGCTTTGCTTTATGCTACACATTCCCTAAACTGAAGAACAATGAGAAAATCCTGCAATGGTGACAGGTAACATTCAAAACAAGTTGCTGGCCATTTAGTTTATGTCTATCCCGTGTAAGTTTTCAAAATCTGATTCCAGCACTATAATAATAGCACAAGGAATATTCACAATCAAAATATGTGTGATCATGCTGTGCAACAATATGATATTGATGAAATATAGCTCCACGAATTCTACAATGGATGGGTAAGCTACAGAGTTGGGTCTGGATGCTTTGGAAAAGGAAATGATTCCATGCCTTGCCAGAGTCCTGTTCAGCTCATAGCCCAGTTACTACATGTACTAGACTTATTTAAGTCTCCTCAAAAATGTCTCAGAGAATGCTAAAGGACATGCATCATGACATTTGAGAGTACTCTGACAATAATTTCTTAATACAGTGCATTCAGCATATGTGGCCAAAATTTTAATTTTTCCCGTCAACTTCTGATTTGTGTAAAAATATGAATCGATCACTGCATGCGCTGTGTTAAATCAAAGTTGGAACCATTACAAAATTCATGAAACAAGATAACTCAAAGCAACAACATACACACCAACAAGCAGCAACCACTAAAAAATACATGAAACAAAATAACAGGTGGCAAAAACATACACACAACGAAGCAGCTATTGTTCCAACCAGCAACACGGCACATTGTTTAAGAAGTACAGTTCGGCAGTCACCTCATAATCAAGTACTAAATCAGTGTGGTAAAAGCTCTATAGTGTGCTGGACCTAATTGTTGTGTCCTAATGCAGAAACACCCAAAAATATTTCTGTTGTACTCACTAGGTAAGGTGAGCCCTTACTTAAGGGGATGTGGAGAGGGGAATGGTAGCTGCCAGCACTGTGCACTGTGCCACTCAGTTCTACTGTCCAAGAGTAAAACACTCAGTTCCTACAGTAATTCACCTAAGAATACTGAGTAAATGAGCTGTAGGCCAATATTTTCTTTTAGGTATATAAAGCCATACTATATTGAGATGCTTTCCACAGCAGAAACTGGGCTACAGATCTCAAGGAAACGGATGTATAGAGTAATGTGCCATCTTGAAGCAATACCTAATTTCCATCAACTAATGTAAATATTCACAAACAAAAGAACTGGGGAATTAGAAATACAGGTCTGGAGGAGGGTCTGAAATTCTTTACTCAGAAACTGATACACCTAGTTTGAGTTGACCACAGAACTTTCCACACCTACAGGTGACCCTCACTGTTCTATTAAAACACTCAGTTTTGAAACTCACATCCACTATAATCTACTCCTAACAGTTACAATGGTAAGGATGAACAAAACTTTGGACCAGTGACGTTGTATCACACAACATTTACTTTTCTTATTGTGGCTCATGTGACTAGTGTAATTACAAGAGTAACACAAATATAACTTAAAGCTCTATTATGGAAATTCATACCATATATTCAAATATTTCTATTTCAGATATATTAGCAGATTCACAATCACAACGAAACTTATCTAAAAACTTTTCATCTAGTTTGCTCTTTAAATGAGTTATTATTAAATCTGTGCAAATAACTCATTAGAACTACTGAATATGCATTCTCATGTAAAATTTTCTGTACTACAGAGATAATAGCAGAATATTTATACACTTATCAGTTTACTATGAGTGTACTCTTGCATACTGAATGTCAAACCCTTACAATGAAGAAGATGAAATTCATGTTCCAAATCAAAAACATATTTTATGTGTAATATTTGAGATTCATTATGGCAGTAAAGTATTAATGCAACTTGGCAGACATGTAGCAACATTTTACAGAAACCTGCTCTCCACCTTTATGCTGCTGTCCTGCACAGGGAGGCAGGAGGTTCCACCCAAAAATTTGGAATCTGTGTACTGAAATGTGTGGCATAATATACCACAAGACTGTAATCTTAACAGTTTATGGTCTAACTTCTTGCTTGTCATGTAATGAATTACTGTCCACTGACTTTTAAAATTATGCTACTTCAGCAACAACATTAGAAGTGATAATCTGTCCTTTTGCTTGAAAAGTTTCACTGTCAGTTTTTATAACAAAAATGCATATCTCTATGAATTGACTAGGTTTCAGTTTAATTAAATTTAATTCACTTTTACCATTTGTACCAACAAATAAGCCAGTCTGATTGTGATAATTATACTCAATGTAAATAATTTTATAAAAATATGTATTATTGAGTGCAGAAGATGATGGACATAATATTAAAAACGGGGCTCGGATCTTGAGTACCAAGTCATGTGAGGGTACTATGTCATTATAACAAGCTGCTTTTAAAATAATGGGACTGACTCCAACACAGACAAATCCTTGCATTAGTGCAACAATATAATGCACTCTTAAAACCAACCTACATTATTACAGACTTATAATACAAGTAGCAAACTAGAGAAATACTGCCTGCAATTTGAGATGGAGACTAAAATACAGTGGAATATCTATCTAATATTCTCTTTCATATATTGTTCCATTTCAGTGGTTATAATTCAATAATCTCAGTCTAAAACAATACTTAATTTGAGGTTTAACTCAGTTTAGTGGGGAAAGCTATTGCTCTTCCCAGCAGCCATAAAAGATAGTTTAAATGTTTAGGTCTCTCAAGAGAGATACTTGTGCTGGTTGTACTGGCCACATTCTTGTTATTAGTATAATTCTGAAATATCAATCTGAATATAAATTCAGACAGATAAATGTGAAAAACAATTTAAGAGTCCTATATTATAACTTCATGTAATATATTTGGTTCTATATTTCAGTCTGCTCTAACAGTCTCACAGTAAATGGTATGTTTTATTTCAGTCACAGATCCTGCTCAACTATGTTAAACAATATCACAAATGATGGAGAAAAAGCCAAATATGCTGAAACTCCCATACAAGGTTTTTGGCATGAGTGATGGATTTGAACACTGAAATGAGGAAAATATTGAATGAAAGAAATGTTTCACTTCAAATATTAAGTTCTAAAGACTGCAGACAGTGGTACAATATACAATTTCTACATTCCTGGACTTTGCCCATTATATAGTTTTCAAGAAAGAATACACTGTTTTGAAAAATATCTTCCTGCCAAACCTTTTATTCTTTTTGAATATGAGACAGTGGACAAAGAACAGAAAACCAGAACCTTACCTGAGATTACTGACTTAAGATCACTTAAAATCACTGAAAAAAGGAACAACAGAAACTGAAGAGCACTTGAGTGAAGGTTGCCATGGCCAGTGATTCCCAAACTTCTTTGAATGCAAAAAACTTTGGTCTTTGAAAAATTGTGATGAACCCCAACACAACCACAAGTCACAGGAATAAATAAACTGTCTTTGACTGCTGTTTTCTGCATAAAAATAAATAATGCTAATAATACAGCTCAGTTGCACCAGTTCACCCCTGGTGATATACCAACAAGCTTTGAAACTTGATCTTTCTCTTGCTACAAGGTTAAAATAATCTTTCATTAAATAGTAAATGGGTGGTCACATTGAACTTCAACAAACTAACAAAGAAATTCCTTAACTAAGGTTCTTTAACTTATCTGTGAGCAATGTTGGTGGGAAGACCAATTGGAATATTAAATACAGTGAATTCTTAAGTAGCCAGTCATGTCAAAATGGAAGGAATTTTCATTGTTTCATAAACTGTATTTATAAGTGCAACTTACATTTATTGTGCTTACAAAAAAACCTTGATAATGGACACAGTCACAATTTCCACACTGTTCGGAAGTAATTCTATTTTGATGTGAATCAATATCCAAGAAAACTTCAGTGTTTCTGTTTGCAGAAACTTCTAATTAATACAGACAATTGCTATTCATAGGTATTGCAGTGGTACTTGCAGTGTCATGCAGCTCTCACAAAACCCCAGGCCTTCACAGAACACTGTTTGGGAATTACTATCCTAAATTTTTTAATATGTCATAACAATGTAACTGTCATACTGGCAGTTATAAAAAAGTGAAAATAACACCAATTATTTTTAAAGTACATGTACTTAAAATATAAACTTGTGTATAACAGCTGTGTATTTAGGAACCATGTACATTTTTACAGTTTTGTATTCAAAGGCACTGATAGCCATCTAATTCCCTGAAGCAACATGGGTGGAGTTATTATTAACTCAGAAGAAATACTTCAGTCAGTGTATTTCGGTTTATGAGAAGTGATGACATGCAATATTGCATAAGTCAAATGCCACTCAGCCATCACCAGGAAAGCTGAAATTTGTAAATACATTTAATTTTAGTTTGTATTACTTCACATTTTTCAAGTGATAAAAATATGCTATGATTTACACTTGTTTCTCCTAGTGCTGATAAAGGTAATCATCAAATAAACTGTCCAACTGAAACTGTTCAGTTTAACTGTGTCATACATTGAAGCTGTTGATACATTTCAGCATACAGAGCAGCTGCAGTCTTCAGCTTGAATGATATGGAAAGACAAAGTGGCCTATTACATGTTTCCCATTGGAGTATAGGTAGGTGTGTGGAGCATGGTGCTCTCCAAAGTGAAGGCACCACATGACGAAGAAGAAGGTTAAAGAACTTAATTTATGAAGCAGTCAAATGTGTTTCATTTTTTTCTGCCTTTATACCACCCAAATTATCATGTAGGAAAAAACTATTTTTTTAGACAGAATATTGGTGCAGCATTTTCCCCTCTTGCACCCCCCAGTTAAGAAAAAAACTAAGTGAACCTAGACATTGGTAACTACATTCCCAACTTCACAGTTCATGTGGGAGTGTTTGATTACTTTCATAGCTTCTCTGATGATGCAAAACCAAAGGACAAGAAACTGTTATTTATTTATTTATTTATTATTTGTGTTTGTGTTTGTGTGTGTGTGTTGATCCATTCATTCATTCACTCATTCATTTAAACCTGTTCTGACCTAAAAACATTCCATTAAAGACATCTCAATTTTTTTTCTGCTTTGAAAACAATATTTTCTACATGCACAGTACAGGAGTACATGTACATGTGAATTCACACACACACTTTAATCTACTGTCATTACTAAAATTTATTACTCAATGTTTTGGCCAGAATTGGCCATCAAGTAATACAAAATATTACAACATTTAGAAGGATAAACTGCAAGATTAGGTTCTAGATATAGGAATGAAGATCTCATTTTCAAAATGAAGGTAGAATTTCAGACAGGTTTTTGTTGACATATTTATGTAGTTACATATATAAAGTGTGTGAGAATATATTATGAGAGTTTTAGTTAGTGTACTTTTTTAAAGTATTTTATGCTCAGTTCTGTTTACTGATGTATACTTTTAATTTTTTGTCTGCAGGGTGCTTCCTATGGTTTTTAGTTTATGTACTTTTCTTGAGTGAAGACTAGTTGAAGGTTTTTGTATTGTAATCCATCTGTGGAGTGAATTTATAGAACCTACTCTTGCAATTTATCCTTCTAAATATTTTCATATTTGTTATTACTGGATGATGGACATTTCCAGCCAAAACATGTAGTAATAAATATAGCAGAGATAATAAAAATGTAGCTGTAATTGGAAGTTTTATTCTAATATAATCTATTCAGCCTATTTTTTAAATTATTATAATACTTGGAGAGATTAGATCCCACATAGTGTAAATGCCGTATGCATTCTAGAAATTGTATCAAATTAACACTCTGGAAGTAAATCCAGGAGACTCAGCACTGCTAATATGGATGTCTGCCACTAAGCATGAACCTAAACCACTGATATCCACCTCAAAATCTCATAATCTTTGTTGAATTCATTGGTGTAATTTAATGTCAAAGTGGCAGATATTACACTTTCAGAGAAACTTCCTGCTTGCTTTTTCAGGGTTGAAGTGGTTGTAGTGCCCCTAAAATATGCCAGTAACTTAACCGTTATAACATGGCGCTATCAGACTTTGCAGTCAAATGGTCAGCACTCCTCCTTTGTATTTGGAACGTTCTGTTGCAATTTTGGACCCACAACTGACTTCCCTAACTGAGACATTTTGATGCTTACTGCAGCTGCTTCAGGTGACTACTGGAGTAGTACTTTAATTAGACCTTGCACCTTCATTCCTATAACTTATTCAGTAACATTCTATCACTTAACAACATATAATCTGATGTACTGGAAGTTACATTAAATAAACGAAGAATAAAAACATACGTACCCAGAAGACTATGAAATAAATAGGAGAAACACAAGTCTGAAACTTCATAAAACTTTTGTGACAGAATATTTTTATGGTGTTAGTGTTATATTACAGTCTCCTGTGATGTTATGCTAGTAATTTTGTAGACAGGTACAAACATTCTGGAGGAATCTACTGCCCGCATCTTCTGGAGAGAAGATCAAAAAGGCAGGTTTATCTGTAACTCTGACAACTATCTACCAGGCTATGAGGCATCAAATCGCAGAAGACTGTGTACTTCACCATAATAAGAACCTCCAGTCTCATAAAATAAAACACTGACATTATTTTCTTACTTCTGTCCTTCCCTTTTCATGTTTTCATATGTGGAACTAGTGAGTAGTATAATACATAACTGCAGGGGCTGGCAGCTGCCATCGGGATGCATGCAGTTCAATCAGCTGAAGTAGTGTCTTCTTTATTGCAGGAATGGCCGCTGGTTCAAGGAAGGCATCACGGACACTTGCAAGCAGTACTGGAATATGAGTTGGTAGTTCATTTTCCAAGTCACGTCCGATAGATGTCAGCACAAAAAAGAGGCTGTCAGTCTGAGAAAAAGCAGTACAAAACAGTACTTAAACTGCTATGTAAGAAAGGGGTGATAATGAGTAGTATTATCAATTCTGTATTCCATTAGTTTCCAAACTGTTCTCCACGCAGCAGATACCTTTACTGACAAATTTCAGTTTTACAGAATTCTGGATGTAGCAGTACTGTGTACTGAAGAGAAATATGAAGTTGTTTCAATGTACCACATGTACATGGTACTGACACTGCCAGCAGTAAATTGTATTTTTTAAACTTTCTGCAGAGTGGTGGTTAAAAAACTGTAAACCAAAGAAATTAAATGTCTCATGAGTTTGGTTCCCAAACTAAACAAGCCACAATACATTTAATTTCAAACCAAAACTTCAGTTTGATGTGGTAATGTATCAGTGCATTTCATTATACTTTCTGATGAACTGATGTTAATCTAAACGTGTTCCACCACATTTAATTTTTAAAATAGACCTACCCTTTCCCTTGCATAAACTTTTTACAGAACTGAAATAGCTGTACAGCAGGAAATAGTTTTGAAAACACTACTGTAGATGATCTGCAATGTTTTGCACACTACTACTACTACATCTTCCATTTAATTATACTACTGCCACTCTATTTGAAAGAAACATTGTAGTCTTGCTTAATATATACCTATAAAGAAGTAATGGTTCTATCAGTATGTGCCTGTTTCCTGCCACTGGTATTATACAAAACACCCAAAAATATTAAATAACGTACAGTAGGTTTACAGATACATAGATATTATTTCAATGCAGCATAGAAACTATAGCACCCATATTGAAGAACTCAGCACAACTATGAATCAGAGAATGGAAGACACATTCTCTCCAAATTATTCTACGTGCCTTAGTTCCTTTCTCTAACAGAATTCTGCTGCACTAATGAAAGTGTAGTGTCTCTTTTAAATTCTTAAAGTATCTTAATAATTAAATGTTACCTCTCCTTGTGAACTTGGTGGCTTTAGGCAGTCTAGGCAACACTTGTACACAAGTGTAAGCAGAACCAGTCCAGGTGGCACCCCATCATACTGAGTCTTCAACTGCAACTGGCGTCGTTTTAACTGTTCAACAAGTTGAAGAATTACTGACAGCTAATAACATAAACACAGGTGGAAAATTCAAAAGGTTAACTAGGCTACTTTATACAAGAGTTGATTCTTGGTCTGAGACTGGATATATTGTCACTTTTGTTCTTGGTTCTAATAGACAAATTCCTGATTAAGACCTTAAATTTTGTCATGACCACTTTCATTTGTATCAGCTCCAAAATAATATTCACAAGTCATTCAATTGTATGATTCTGTATAATCTGAGATACTCACATAATCGTTCAATAAACCATAACTGTTTTAATAAACAGACAATTTCTGGTGTTAACAACTAAAATTTAATACAAGAATACATTTATACCAGTGTACAAATTTATTACTAAACAACTCAAAAATTCTTCAGAATGTTAATCACAGTTTTGGGTAAATCTGTCTTTTTATGCAGCTTTTATAGGAGGAAATGTTACCTCACACAGCAGTTGAGGGTTAATCTTTGAGTTATGATAAACATACCACTAGTTTCATACTAGGCCTGTAAGAAAAATTCTCCACATTTTCTCCCTGTTCCTAATGGATTTGGAAAACTCCCAGGAAAGTATGAGGACTAATGCAAAGAGAGTAGGCTGCAATTACAGCAGGTAGAAGATACAACAGAATTACATAGGAGTATTATAGGACAAAAAGATTTAAAAACAAAGTAAAATGAGTCACTTTTAAGGCAAGTTTTATATTTAATGCCAAAACATAGACTTTTCTAAACAGTAAACAAAAGCCAACCCAATCAGTGCATATACTTTTTTTTAACTATACAGAGAAAAAATGATTGCATGAAATTAGAAATCAGACTTTTTGATAGTATTTTACTTTTGTACATGGTTAAAATGTGCTACAAAACTGTTAATCCTAAACTTTGTATTTCCTTCACTGTCATGGGTATTAATGTGAATCCTGAGCTTTGTATTGCCCTCTCTGTCATAGGGATTTGCATGAATCCTGAACTCAGTCCTGTATTTCCTCTACTGTCAAAGGCATTTATATAAATTCTGGAAACTGTATTTCCCTCACTGTCATAGACTTTATATGAATCTTGAAGACAGTAATTCCCACATGGTCACAGATATTTATGTAAACCCTAAACCAAATACTTCCCTTTCAGTTAGCTTTCAATTAAAGTTATCAAATTATAAAATAACTTTTTTTTTGTGCTTAAGGTCATGGCCTCTCCTAAATCAAGGTTTCATGACCACATTCAGTTAGACACACCACACTTGGTAGGACTCCTCTTGATGAGTGGTCAGTCCAATGCAGAAACCTCTAACTGACAACACACAAGACTCCCAAGAGACAAACATATATGCCCCTGGTGGGATTTGAACCCACAATCCCAACAGGCGAGCAGCCGCAGTCCCACACATTAGACCATGCGGCCACTGGGATCGGCTAATTAACATCATTCAGAGGCGTATTTGGTCAAGAGTTCTGTGGAAAATTGTAACTACATATATGATACATATATAGTTCACCGACCGGCGGCGGCCGCTCTGTCGGTATAGTTCGCTCGCGGACTAAGGCCACGGAGTTTAGTTTAGTTTATATAGTTCACATTCTGAATTACAAAGTAACCCATACCTCACAGTACATTTCATTGAGAAACTGCATGAAGGCACAAAAGTGAGGAACAGGAGAGGCTCCAATATTTGACCCATTTTTCAAGACACGATCCCTTTCTTGATACCACTGTTGGCATAAATTGAGTAGTGACTCCAAGAAAGTTTCCTTAGTCTCTTTCTGCGAACAGTCAGTAACATAATGAAGGTCACTTTACACAACATCAAATTACTGTAACTTAACCAGTGTGTCAGTAATTTCATTTTGTAATGTCTTGCATCTTGCATTTCCAATACACAAATTACACAGTTATGTGTGGTATACATAATTACACTTGTACATGCAGTGTACATTATTAGTTACACAAACAGCTAAATGAATCAAATGGCTCATCAGCCACTTTCCTGTTAAGCCATGAAAAATAATTTATACAACTTATAATGAATAACTCACCATGATATGGATTAAGTATACAATATAATAAAACATGTGTGCACAAGAGGCAATAAATAAAAATTCTTTTAACAGTCACACCTCCACTATTCAAGGACTACTTAGACCCTGATGATGGAGGCAGCAAGCTCCTCATAAACATCAGTAACTATTTAACCTTTTAAATGCCAAGTTAAATCCCAGCTGTAAGTCCCAGCTCGCCGAGTTTTTCTGAGTGGGCATTTAAATTTTGTGCATGCCTTTCGAAAAACGTAAATATTTCGCAAACCAAGTGACATAAATTTACGAAATAAACGACATTTTGTTAAAAAAGGTACAAACATTGTTCAGAATGCTTTAAAAGTGCCGTAAATGTCCTTACTGCGTTATACAGAAGATAGGTTCCTAGAAATTAGTGAATATGCATGTATTTTACTTACATTTTGGTCGAGACTTCAGCTATTTTGTACGGAGGATGGGCCGAAATAATTATTATAGTGTGTCCTTTGTATGATAATCAGCGAAATACGCTCTGTCGA
>Ga0268261_10003055_pt1 | contig 12169 bp, 6 predicted proteins | sample TergutNc150P1_FD_190353 | JGI IMG/M metagenome (GOLD analysis project Ga0268261, IMG submission 190353) | Nasutitermes corniger P1 segment gut microbial community from laboratory colony in Florida, USA - Nc150 P1 (SPAdes) (version 2) | ecosystem: Host-associated > Arthropoda: Insects > Digestive... | reverse complement strand
CTCTATATATATATATATATATATATATATGACATTAGTAGCCTAAGGGTTAATGATTTAACCCTTATCCTGCTAACATGGAGAAAATGGTGAGCTAGTAATGCCAGCAAATAGCAGATGGGATTTAATTCAGGATTTAAAGGGTTAAGCAAATAGACAGACCACTGACTGACGCAGATTACACTGAGTGCACTGCCTCCCAGCCTCATTCTATGCCAAGAGTTTCATACACTCTCAGCAGTGTTCTAATGTGCAGGCAGCCAAAGGGCGTTGTACCAAAAACGAAGGGGCATAAATCAAGAAGTGGTGTAAATTGTCAAGGGGCATTAAAGCAAAAAGGCATAAAACAAATGGGCATACAACAGGGGCTACATGTATTTGTCATTCAAATGTTCTAACAGAAATTCTAAAATGAGGTGCGTAAAACACAAGTGAGCCTGTGTCTTTAGTATAATTTCTAGTCAAACATTTCTGTGTAAAACAGTCATTATAAATTCATCCTGTCAACTTATGCCAGAAAACATGATGACCTTTCAATGTATTATCAAAAATTACTGCTACTGTTGCTGTGGCATGGTTCTGAGTGGACTGACATCTGCCCACGAACACTGAATGCAGAAGGTCAGTAAATGCTGCCTTTTCCGTGTAAAGCATGAGGGAGGGGGGACGGAGGAGAAGTAGAAGATCAAAAGAGGGAAAAATAAGATTCCTGGCACACTGCTGCCAAGACCACTGAGAAAACTGCTCTTCTGAAGTCACTGTGTTGGGCTGGGCTTGCACTCATTGCCAGTGTTCATGATGTTATGTCCACAAAGTGGGCACATGTCATGTGGATATTTGCTGCCTCCAGGAGTGTGCATTCACTGATCAAGTTTAGCACAGAAAAATGACTTTACAAATGCAGCAACACAGTCAGTGGCTGTGCCACTGTGGCTCACTGTGGAGGCTGAGGTTGATCTCAGGCCACTTCATGCGGACTTTAGATTGCAAAGTGGTGCTGGGACAGGCTTTTCTCCATGTCCTTCATGTTTCCCCTCCCAGTATCTTTCCATCAGTGCTCCAAACTGGTATTTCATTCATCTTCCAGCTATGCTCTGTCTTACTAACTGACACCATGTCTGCCACTGGCGCAGAACACTGCATGCTGAGCGACATCACAAATATGATATGCAAGCATTTTTAGGAAGAAACCTTGCAATGTTGGTGTAGCAACTGTAAATACACAGTTCTCCCCCTCAAATGGGAAATCGCTCTAAACTGAAGCATTCAAAGACCCATACTTACTCCTGTTTCCTCGTTCCTGTGCACAGAACTTGTCCCTACATAGTGTCGTGTATTTTAGAAATACCATCTCTATGACACAGACAATAAAGCTGAAATCTAGAGAATGAATTCTCACAGTAAGCTGGAGCCAGCAGTCCCTTGAACATCTTTTTGTCTAGTGTTGTGGGCTGTTATGGAAAATGTAAACAAGAGCTTAAGACTTTTGAGTTCTTTACCTTGTGGTTGAAGCATGAGCCATGATGTGGCCCCCAATGGGTTTCTTGGGGTCTGCTGCAAACAGGGATGCACCATCAACTTGTGCCATAACCTGGTTTGTGATCACCACTGCCACTCCATACTATAAATGATGACAAAAATAACTAGAGGTTCATCTTTGCTAATACCAAGTTAATACACCTTAAGTACGTAGCTGGGATAAGACTTCAAACAGCAAATTATTCTCATGGTGCTCATTCCTGATCAGAATTTATTATGCTACACTGTGGATCCAAACTATAACACCATGAATTCACTCCATCACTGAATCTGTAGTTACTAAATCACCACACTATCAAAGCATATGGAGGAAAGGAGGATAGCTCCATGCATTCTTAACCTTGGCACAACTGTATATGGAGGTGAGTAGTCAGCTTCATGCTTCAGACACGTCACTGCCAGAGAAATGTGAATGGGAGGATAGGTGGGACCCTCAACTAGTATCAACATTTTGGAATTATATAAACATACAAAGTTTGTAATAATTCCCTGAATCTAGTCTTTTCTTAATATCATCACTTTGTCTATGTTCCACAAGTACTGAAAATGAAAAATATTAAACACCTATTTCAATCTCATATTGGTTTTGTATCTGAACTTGTTTTGAGATTTGTTTCTTTTGTTGTATGCATTTACCTCATCCGCTAGTCGCAACAACATGCGTAGGAACCGTCCTAGGTGATTCTGTCGGGCAGAGAGCTCTCCCCGTCCACAGTACTCAGTCCTGTAGAGACTAGTTGCACTGTCCACTATCAGCAGAGCGTACCTGTCGCAGATACAACAGTTACAGCTGCATGTCTCACAACCTATTTATACATCACCACCAAGCTGCATTACTCACCGAGATTCTGCCATCATGGCAGATGCCAGTACGAGAAGCTGAGTCTGATGGTCCGTGTTGAAGGCTCGTGCATAAGCCACATTGTCCAGCACATCATTCCCTGACAGGTGGTACCGCTCTGCGACTGCCAGAAGACGTTCTGGCCTGAATGTTCCTTCTGTGTCAATATATAGACACTTTCCCTCACCACCATTCTGGTCTATGGGGAGCTGTCAGCAGTGACATTGTTAACAGATGAGACACTGAGAATTGGGACCATTGATTTGTAATGACTTGCAGTTATTAACCAAAGTCATTTTAACAGTGCACACATTACGTGTACAATCAAAATGTTGTTTCTAACACTAAAGAACCTACTGGGACCTGCAAAATGCAATCCCTTCATACAAAAAGTTATCAATACAGCAACATGGAGCCACCAAAGCAGGGTCCTTCATCATCTTTACAGCTGACATGGAGAATTTGATTACAGAACCATCAGTATCTACCTGCCTTGTACGACATTCATTACTCAGACTGTACGTAGCAAAAACAATACAATGTTCCAGTTTACACATCCTATCTAATCATGCATGCCATGCTGAAATTATATGTAACGTTACATGTACTATGAAGTTCCTAGCTCTTTTTTTACCTCCATGACAACCCCCCCCCCCCCCCCCCTCCCAAATCAGCTCTGTATCAGCCAGCCACTGGTCTATAAACTATTCGGTTTATCAGACACTGTCCAGTCACTCACAGTTCAATGGACAACACATCACAAACAAGCCATGCATGTCATGTCCTGTTAGCTGCATGCATGTGGAAATAATCATGGAAATAATATAGGAAGCACCAAATTATTCTAACATCCAATGCAAGAAAATATCCTAAGCAGTGTTGTCTTGAATGACCTTCGTTATATCTCATATTAACACACAAACAAGAGCAAATGATGCAAACATGATGCAACAATTAATCCCAACCCCCAAGAGTACTGAGCTGACTCAGCAACACCAATGCTTAAGATGTTGCAGGGTGTTGCTACTGTGTCTTAGCACCTTACTATTGCAGCACAGTACTGTACAAACAAAGCTCCAACAGTTGAGCTTCAGAGGCTACACACACTGGCTTCAATAACAGGAGGCTGGTGGAGGCCAGAGGCAAAAATAAACTGGTGTCTTAATAAAAATAAAAAAATAATAAAAAAAAACCATCCAGTGTCATAATGGTCAAACCAAGTTTAATGACAATTGGTCTAGTGGTTAAACTGTTGAAATGGAAAACACACACACAGATAGCATAGTCATTGCATAAAACAATGATTTTCTTATTAAGGGAGGAAAGTAAACTGAAAACATTTGCCTGACCTGACAAGTCACTGCTAGTGTGTGGCAGAGCTGTGTTTTCCCTGTGCGAAACTCCCCAAATATCTCTGTGATGGATCCCGTTTCGATGCCTCCTGCCAGCAGTCGATCTAGCTCCCGGGAGCCAGTTGTCAGCTGTATTAACTCAGAACGTTTCTGATGAAACTCTGTGGCAGTTGTGAAACCCATTGGAACAAGTTTTGAAGCCTCCACCTGGAAATTACACCTCAATCACTAGTGGCATCTTCACTGTAACAGAGCTATAAGAGCACAAGGGTGTTGTGCCACACATTTACTTTTATTCTGATGAAACACAGGCGCTTAAATTACCTCACCAACATAAATTACTGCAAAACAAGTAAATGATAGAGCACTGTCATGTATCTTACATTAGCCAGTAGACCACACTAATCAAATTACACCAACTGTTGACAGCTTTATGCAGCCTCTCTGCTGCAACTGGCCTGGCATGACCTAATAAGTCTGCTGTTGTACTTAGCAGTGATGAAATATGAGTCAGTGGATTCCACCCATTTGTGGGAAAAATTCAGAATAGCTAAGAACATTAGTAAATTAGCATTATCAGTGATTTGTGCATTGGCAACATCGAGACATGCATTAGGCACAACTTTTGTAAGTTCAGCCATCAGTAATGTGCAGGTACTATACTACGGTTCGAATGATTACAATAAAAGAGCAATGTGCAAAATGTGTGGGCACCAAAGGATTCACACATCTTTGCTAGGACTGATTTCATTCTTCACTGTCTAATATACAGTATTACATGCAGACTTCATCACACATTAGATGTAAGACAGCAGCCATCAACATCTTTGGTGGTCACTAGGGCCTGTGATCTGCACTCTTTGAGAAGGACATGAAATTTCATGGAATACATACTAGGAACTTATCTGCCTTTGCTTCACTTATTCCTTTGATTGCTATCAAACTTTTCTTTGGCGCAAATGCCACAGCCTCAACTGTGTGGTAGCCAGCATCTTCCAGTTTCTTTATGTCAGTGGCACTGATTCCCTGGGACTACAAAAAAGCACATTATTGTTATACAATGTATGAACAGGAAAGCCAACTGAAGTGAGATTAAAACTATCACCATCACACTATGGAACACAAGCACATAAATATTCATAGCTGGTACCATAAACTACACCAACCATCCACAAACCACAATCAGCATTAACCAGAACTGCACCTATAACCAGTAACCTTCATCCAGTGTTTGCTACTCTGACTTGCAATGCATGTTCCTGGCACAACAGAATAACAAAGTCAGTGGTCTACTCAACAGCTCTGCCCTAATAATGCACTGGTCCTGGACTGCATCTGGCCAATCAAATTGCTAATGGCAGCCACTGGCTGTTTCCCAGTGACTACAGAGCTAACGCTTAACATCACTTCCATCTAAAGATCAGTGGTGGGTTCAGAAATCCCAGTCGCCAGACTACCCACACCATTAATTGAGTATGGTGACAATATTTATGGGTTCTCGGTATAAAACTTGCTTCAGGTCATGCTTCTAATGCCTAGTATATTGATACAGCTCCTAGATTTTTGGAAAATTTGTGCGCCTCTGGCCAAGGCTAATACAACATGTTCAATTAGCATTATCATCAAGATGCAACATTTTCTACACAATAATTAACATTAGCACACCTGAAGTTTATGTATTAGCTGTGGTCCAAATTCATCTTGCTGCTCTGATACAGTTTCTGCTGCAGTTGTTGCCATCACTGCCTGAAAAAGATAATTACATAATATATAGCTGAAATTGATTTCAGTTGCAATTACACAAGACTGCAACTTTTGTATGATGGCGACAAGCCGAAACATGTAGGGGCGAGATAAGATGAAATGTATATCACTAAAATATGTACAACTGTTGGTACTAAGAGACTGTAAACAAGACTGTAAGTTTCTATGTTCCTAACAAAATTTCCTCAATATGGAATATTTATGTTAAATTTTGGGTTTGGTTAAGGTAAGATAAATCACACAAATATGGCTTAACACAAATCTGATGCCAAAAGCATGTGGTGGACCGCATTTAACATAATCTCAAGGTGTTAAGGTGTACAAGGTGATCCACTGAAGGATCTTTTTATTGGAAGCATACTGACCACAGTATTATATGACAAGAAATCTGATTGGCTAGTGTGATTCATCAGTGACAGTAATGGTCATATATTGTATATATATATATATATATCCAACATATATACTGATTGTAATCATGTGTCTTTCATTATACATGTTGTATACAATTTCACATTGGTCTACCTATTTTTTTTTATGAATCTACCTTGGAACTTTTGTTTTGTGAAAAACGATACATAACCAGACTGTATTTGCATATTCTACAGTATGTGATATCATGTACTCTGTCTTGTAATACAATCTGAAACTATCTATCCTCTATTCTAGCAGAATTTTGTACCAAACCTAATGTTGACAAAAAGTAACTTACCTACCTGTCTCCAAGTTTCTGATTTCGTGTTTCCCGGCGTACTTACTTAAAATTGGGGCAAATTTTGCCAATCAACACAACTTAAGAGAGAGAATAGCTAATAAAATGCAACAAATGTCTTCGAAAACCATCCGAATAAAATAAACCTTCCACAACATCCAAACTTACAGTTTCCGCCAAATTTGACTGCTTTGACAAACCAACGGCTCTACCCTGTCGTCACAGAGCATATATGTGGTACTAATTTGACCACGTGGTGAGGATCCTCGGGCTGTAATTTTAGAATACGCTCAAATGATCGTTTTCCCGTTGATCCCATGGTCTCGCCATGGCTATTGAGATCGAAACTCCAGGAAACACGGATCGCATATGAAACCTACTAGTACATGGTTGGCAGATGGCAGGGTAAGGCATTCCGACACGGTCTTGGTGTCTACATCTCAGTAGATTCTACAGGTACCAATAGTCACACCACTGACATATGGGTGGATCCGTGTGGGTGATATTGTACTGAGTAATGTTCTACGTTCATCTGTGTCGTCGTTGGCAAAACACAACCCTGTTCCATGCTAAAAACAGAATGAACAGCAGCCAAGTGAGGTAGAGATGAGTCTTGTATATAAGAGGTGGTGAAGACTACCTTGATTGCTTTAGCCAACACGCTTGTTAAAACTAGGTAGGGTGATAAGTTAGCTTGTGAGAAAGTGCTGCAAAACGCGTATTAACTACAGGTTGTTATACTTTATTAAAATGTGTTCTATCGTAGTGATTTGCGTTGGGTTGCAGGGTAGGGGGAATTAGCAGCTGACCACTGCTGCTGCGCTCTGTATGCAGGATGCGTTTATTAAAACGTTACGCTTTTACAAGAGCGCTGAAAATAGATTTTCGTTTGTGAGCAACGAACTCGTGCAGGAAACTCTAGACAAATTATCCCAATTTAGACATTACGATGCTGCTGGCACTGACATGGATATAAAAATAACTCTTGGCACGGTTGTGCTCCACGCCGCGGAATCATGCATTCCAGTTTGTCTGGCAGGAGTTCACTAGTGAGGTAGCAACGAATTGCTGTAGGTAGTACAGTATATTAATTTTTTTTTTCCTAGGAGTTTTCACAGTTTGTGAGAGACATTCCATATATCAAAGAGCGCAGTGCACTGTAAGCGTATTTTTTAGTATTTGGTTTTGCATGTGCGTTTTCTTACATTCAGTCGTGAAAGATGTCTGAAGAGAGTGTTCCTGATTCAGTGAGGAAATGCGTTGCAATTTTGAAGGGTGCAGAAAGTGATACAGAAAAATTTGCAGCGTTGTTTATGGTAACGAAACTAGTAAAGGGGGAAGATTGTAACACACATAGCAAAAAATTGCTCTTTGAAGCAATTGGCTTCAAGTTTTTGAAACGACTTTTGCTGAGCCCTGATGTTCCAGCAGACTGCCCTCCACTTGTGTACAAATCTGTCGCACTGTCAATCCTGTCAAGCTTCTGTTCTGATTCAGAACTTGCAACTCATCCAGAAATGCTTGCCAACATACCTGTGTTCCTTGACATTGTGCAGCAGGCTGATGATGATGATTTGGATGACAATTTGATTGTTGTGAGTGAGGCATATGAATGCCTACAGAACATAGCAGCACATCAGCCAGGTCGGTTGGCTTTGTTGGAAGTTGGAGGTGTTGCAAAAATGTGTGAAATTTATGCTCAGCAAAGCTTCCAAACTGATGAGGCACTGAATATTCTAGTGACACTTGTGGGACAATTCGGGCCACGTGCATGGGATATAAATCCAAAACCATTTCATGTCATTGTGAACAAGATTGCGCTGGACTTTGAAACAGATCACAGTGAACGGAAGTTTGAATTGTGTAGGATGCTTCACGCTCTTCTTGTCAGCTGCAGACGTGATGTCATAGTTGCCACTGCAAATGAAGCTCTGTGGCCAGGAAGCATCTACAAGGGTTTGTCGGATATCCTGACCAGCAGGCTGGGAAAGGCCCAGCGCGACCCAGCCCTCAAGCTAGCATCAATAATGGTGGAATTACTAGGTGTAGAGTGGTGCCTTACTGATGAAGAGCGGCCTCGGCAGTTCTTTCTCCTGCTGGTACAGCTGTGCTCCATCGAGGTGCGGATGCAACTGGATGATCGCACATTTAAGCAGATAATGATGAATGCAGACCTTGTGACTTCATGCTTCATCCTGCTGGAGCTCTCAATTGCGTATGTTGCAACTGACACCCTGGAATTGGAACAGAAGGAGAAGCAGCAGTTGTACACAGCGCTGAAAGGAGCATTTTCTGCAGTTGTTTCTGTACTCACCAAGGTTTTCCATGATTTCACTAAGAATCCAAATGTTGTGGATACTAAAGAGAAAATATTTGTATGTGCCATGGTGCGTGTCCTTTCAGCTTGGCTGGCTCAAGAAACGTCCGCTATGAGAAACTCTGTGTATGAACTTCTCCCATTCATGCTCACACTTGCAAATGAGACTTTCTACGCCTACCGATCACGACGATTGGCAGAAAAGAAACAAAGTTCTGACACCATGGAGACAGATTCAGATGTGGTCAGTCAAGTGGACATTTTGCGGCTGATGTTACCTGCACTGTGCCATCTGGCAGTGGAGGAGAAAGCTCGCAAGATTCTGCTGGAAGCAAAGGAGGATGAGGTCCTTTATGAATGCCTGGTCTATCACTGGTCTATTGTGCATTACAAGAAACCACCAGTGCCCAAGTCAGAGCGTGGGAAGGTTAGGAAAGACCCGGAACTGGAATTAGATCCTAAGATGCTGGAAGATATGAATGACTCAAGGACAGCAATGGTCAGCATCTGTAACATCTTCATGAATGTGACTGTACTTGAAGCCAAGATGGTGGAGGAGAGTACACTGTTTGCTACACTGCTGAAATTCCTATTTAACAACCTGCCAGAACTGAAGAGTATACCAGAAAACTTGGTTTTGCATGGTAACCTAGCTGTTCTTGGGTTATTGCTACTTAAACAGCAAGCAAAACGAGTTAAGAAGAATGATTTCACCATCTGCCGCTACATTCAGGCTACCATTCGCTTCCTGTGGGATGCATACAATGTGGATGAGTCAACTGATTCATCATCGCTGGTTGTGGCAATAACTTACAAGAAGTACTGGCTTGAGCTCATGGAACTGTGGTTCTTGGGAATGCAGACAATGAGTGCAGTGCTGGCACTGGTACCATGGATATCAGAGTTTGCAATTGAGAGTGGCTGGGCAGAGGGAATTATTGACACTCTCCACAAGGTCAGGACAGGATCACTCCCATCTAACACAAAATCTGCATATGAGGACTTCCTGTGCCATCTGGTGGATGCCAACAACAGTGTCACCACAGTTCTGAAGGAACATGATGCCCTAGCTGTATGCAGAACCCATAGGTTCATGGAGCTGGGAAAACGATTATTCGGGGATTAGAAAGGCATGTCCATCTTCTGCTTTAATTATAAGATTTATCTACGTTTTTCAGCTAAATATATTTTTATATGTATTGTTTTTGTACTGGGGAGTTGTATGAACTAATTCAGAACTGGATCCAGAATGTGTGTGGGACAACTTGATCATTTGGCTGTCTTGCAGTGACGACTTCGCACCCAGTGTGCTCACCCTGGTCTAGTGAAGGCCACCAAATCCAGCAGGCTAGAACACAGGTACACACACATGGTACTAGAATTGTTCTTGTTTACTCAGGGGGCAGGGTGAGGCATATTTGGAGCAAACATTCGACACAAAGTGACATGGGCAGGTGACTTTGTCAGTTGTGTGCATGTTCTGGGGGGTTTTGCAACTGGATGCTGTGTCAAAAGAACAGCTGTTTGGTAGGTCAGCATTTGTTCAATCACAATATAGGAAAGGAAAATTTAGGTACATTTTTTAGTAGTGGCATGGTCACTGGTGTGTGTACAAAATTTTTGGGTGGAAAAGAAGAATGGTGAGGAATATATTGAAATGGATCATAAGGGTTGGGGTTGTGAACTGTATTAATGTGGCAGGATAGGAACCAGTGGCAGTGAACATGATAATAAAACTTTAGGTTCCATAAAATGTAGGGCATTTGCTGATCAACTGTGGAACTGTTAGCTTGTCACGGAGGACATTGCTGCATTAAATTAGTGCTGTGGTGTGTGTGCAGTATAATGTAGAATCAAGGAGTGATGTGCATTCTTAAGGTAGCATAGCACTACAGAATACCTCCCTGACCATGGATTTTATTCTTTGCCTTCCAAACCGCTGCATTTTATCAAATTATATTTCTTCTCACAACCCGTAGACCCTTGAAGATGAAGGCACTGCGTTCATATGAAGTGTTGGGAACTGATTATCCAGTGATGCAGGACCATTTCTCAGAAGAACAGAATTGGATCTGTGCTCTTTTGGGATTTTACACAGTATAGAATGGTAGAATTGTACAGACTTTTCAGGACAACCTGTTGGTCCCATCTTCAATGGTCAGAATCCCAAAAAGAGCAGAGATCTCATTTACACCCCGGCAGAAGCCCGAAATCATGCAAGGAACGGAATCTTCAAATTGTACGTCCTTAGAGAGTTCTTTGGCATCGTTTCATTATTAATTCAGTCTTCTTTCTGCTCCACCCATTTCCCTCCATGTTTTATTTGCTTTAATTTTGGTGTTTTGCATTCTTGTTAAGTCTTTTACTTGCCCTTTCTGTGTCCTTTGTGATCTAGCTGTCACTGCCATTGCTTTACAGAATTTTTTGATTTTGGTTCATCATAAATAAGTAAACTGACAGGCTGGGTCATGTGTTCCATTGCTGTTGGAGAGGCGCGCATAACAATCCTAGCATGAAGTGTCTGTTACACGATGACTTGCTACTAATGATTTTGCTTTCAGCTTGTGTGTTTCCTGCAGGAGCAGTTTTGTGTTCTCAATGATGAAGCCATTATGGCCACTCACACAGTCCTATGCTACCTCCATACCTGCCCAGACAGTTGTGACATGGCATTGGACAAGAGGAGACATCTGTGGTATTGAGCACTTGGAGAGCAGCATTAATGTGTAGCAGCCTGTACACATGATATTGCATTGTTACAACAGTATGTGTCTGTCACTGGTAATTGTTAACATGGGACTGCATACTGCAGATGACATTCAAATGGAATGGGTGCAGCTGCAGCACCACTGCTCAGCCATTGCATGGGACATGCTGTCCCTCCTGTACAAGCTGCGGCAACATCATGTGCCCAGCCTTGTCAGAAACAGGCTAGACTGTGCACAGTGGGAGAAGGTGGGATTGTTTGGATTATGGAGGTACTTAACTGTGTTCTGGTTCGAGACTTGTCATGGGAGAGGTCTAACTGAAACATCCTCCTGGTTGCATACAATTATCTGGGGTGTCAGCCATGGCAGTGCCTCACGGTGGGAGATGAACCAGAGTCAGACATCTGGGGCAACATTGAAGCATTCCTAGTGGCGATAGTATGGATATCCTTGTGCATGAACTTCCCTCCATTCTAAAGGTGTGTCCTGAAGAAACTCTAGCCAGTATCACAGACCTTCCTTGGCTTCTTTCTTCAGTCCCCAGATTATTTGATTGCTTCAGGCTAAACACCACATCTAATCTACTTATGACTCTAGCAGCAATGGAACATCCTTGTCTGATAACATTGGAGACTGAGACACAGCAGTGATAACTGTGGAGTTACTTACATATACTTGTGATATGGTAGCACTGCTGACAGAAAATGGTTGCACTGCTTTTAATATTGCTGTCTTCTGGGATGTGACTGCATGTAATATGGTGGACGTTTGATGACATGTCGGAGGAACCTATTGCCATCTTCCTCAGGATAGGAGAACATACCAAATTTATACCAGACCACAGAATATCTGAGAAGACACTAAATGGGGATTACTGTTGCTGGGTTGTGATCTCATGTAGATTCTTATTTATTGGCTGCCTTACTCTTTTTGGGG